>Ga0209348_1001061_pt1 | contig 13736 bp, 12 predicted proteins | sample ETNvirenome_2_30_FD_184065 | JGI IMG/M metagenome (GOLD analysis project Ga0209348, IMG submission 184065) | Marine viral communities from the Pacific Ocean - ETNP_2_30 (SPAdes) (version 2) | ecosystem: Environmental > Aquatic > Marine > Oceanic | place: Pacific Ocean | collected 2013-06-22 | reverse complement strand
CAACGTAGATGGATGTCAAAAATAAAAGGTGCTGCTATCCCGGAACGATTTAAAGATCGGACGCTAGATAGCTATGTAGCAAAGACAAGTGGTCAACAGAAGGCATTAGCTTTTGCAAAAGAGTATGCAGAAAACTTTGACCAAGTAATAAAAACAGGACGTTCTGCAATCTTTGTTGGCAAACCGGGAACTGGCAAAACCCATTTGGCAATAGGCATTGCGTTGAGCATTATGCAACAACAACGGTCACCAGTATTTGTCACCGTACAACGTCTTATCAGAAGGGTAAAAGATAGTTGGCATACAAAAGCAGAAACAGAAAGCGAAGTGGTAAATGCGTTTGCATCACCTGATCTATTAATACTTGATGAAGTTGGTGTGCAGTTTGGATCAGAATTTGAAAGGCAATTATTGTTTGATGTTCTTAATGAACGCTATGAAAAACTAAAGCCATCTATTCTATTATCAAATATTCCAAGAGAACAATTAGCAGATTACCTTGGCGAGCGTGTAACTGACAGGTTGCGTGAGAACGGAGGTAAGATGATTGGCTTTGATTGGGATAGTTATAGGCGAAATATTTAATATGGGATATTTGTATTCAACAATGAGTCCTTTTTACAACACAAGGACTATAAGTTTTTCAACTGCACATACAAATATGTATCCTACAGCAACTGGTATAGTTTACGATAATAATGCTTTTAGTGATTTACCAGAAGATGAAAAACATTATCTTATTTCTGCGTCTGAATTAAAAGATTTAGGAATATGTGTTGATGAAAGATCCATTGCTATACATGGAAGAACAGCAGCTTTATTTTATAAAGAAAAAAAACATAAAAAATTATTTGATTATGAAAAAGAACTTGGCCATGTTTATTTTTTTAAAAGTGCTAACAGTTATAAGGTAGGTAGTTCATGTAAAAGAAATATAAAAAACAGAGTAAGGCAACAATGCCCAGATGAAGTGTTAGCTGTAAGTAAAGCAAGAGGTGATTACAGAGATCTTGAAAAGAAAATACATAGAATGTTTGCAAAACATCGTGTGGGTAGGTATGAAATATTTAATGATCTAACAGAAAAAGATGTGAAAAAAATAAAACAATTGCTAGGAAATACAATAGCAGTAAAAATAAAACTAAGAGGTGAGAAATGACAACAGAACAAAAAGTTGCAGCAGCCAAGGCACGCATTAAAGAATTAGAATTATTAATTAAATTATGGAGCAAATACTAATGACAAAAGAAGACAAGCTACACAGAGGTGATGTGTGGTTTAATCCAAGTAATCCAGAAAAACTAGTAGTATTTAAAAAACCTGAGTTAACAAATAAACAGAAAAATATGTTGCAGATTGCAAATTACAAACAGCAATTAGCAGAATTAGAAACACAATTTTGGTTTCACAATTTACCAACAAAAGAATACATAGTTAGGTTTGATGGCATAAAGAAACGCATAAACGAATTGGAGCAAGAAGATGATTGAAATAGTATTAGGCTGGCCACCATCTGATCTATCGCCAAACAAAAGATTGCATTGGGCAAAGCTGGCAGCAGCAAAAAAACAATACAGGAAAGATTGTTACAGCGTATCTAAAGAACAGCTAAAAAAATATCGAGGTGTGTATGAAAGCATACCAGAAAAATTAGTTTTAGAAATGCTATTTATACCACCAGACAGACGAAGTTATGACCGAGATAACTTAGTTGCTAGAATGAAAGCAGGTATTGATGGATTATCAGATGCATTACGCATAAACGATAAACGTTTTAATACTGTCATCTCAACAATGGACACCGACTATTTAGGTGGGTACGTCCGCATACGCATACTACAGGAAATTCCTTATGGCACGAAAGATCAAAAACCTATCAGTAAAAACACGAGAATACAAAGATAGGGATGGCAATTCAAAAGCAAACTGGCAAAACATTGGAGTCATTATGGAGAATGACCAAGGCAAACAGTTTATGCTTATTGATAAATGGGTAAATTTTGCAGGGATACCTGACTTTAGTGGTAAAGAAAATTCTGGTTCAATAATGGTAAGTATGTTTGATGTAGATAATGATTATCAACCTAGTCGCAAGGACATACCACCATCTTATAAAGGCAACGACAACGATATTCCTTTTTAAAATAAAATACCCCAGAGTGAGCAGACCAGTAATCACTCTGAGGTATCAGTTCTAGCGTGAGGTAGAGAACTAGAACTTAGTAGACCAACCGCTTACTTTTTTGGTGGCCTACCTTTTTTAGTTCCGTATGTTCCTTTTCCTTTTGGCATAATAAACTCCTTTTATTTTAATTATGAAAGAATTTTTTTATTCTGTCCATAGTTCTACGCTCTTCTTGTATTTGTTTTTTTGCAAGGGTAGCTTCTAGTTCTATTATACGACCTAATAAACTAGCCAAAAATACATCTTGTTTCATTTGATGACGTATTAAATGTGTGCAATATCTTTTTACGCCATCGTAATCATCGCTTTTTAAGACTTCTCTAATACGCATTTCGACAGAAAGCTGTAACTCTACAGGTGGTTCTTCTAATTCAATATTAAGAAATCTATCTTTAGCCATTAGTTTAATTTAGGAAATAAATTTTGTTCAAGCAAATCAACTAAGCGGTCGTCCACGGTATTTGACGTTTGCTTTACAAATGCTCGGCAAAGTTCCAGCACTAACCTCTTACATCCTGTCGTTGAAAGGAAGCGTAATAATATTGGTTTTAGTATTTTGTACATAGCTTTATGTGTTACTTCCCAAACATAGCTAACTTGCTAGTATTAGACAAGAGATTTTATTTTTATGGCAGAAGAGCAAGAAGAAAAGGAAGGTATTGATTGGGGAGAAATCTTTGGTCATGGCGTTCGATTTATGATTCTTGTTTGGTCGTTAGCAATGATGACTCTTGGATATATGGATAAGATCCGCAATGATGGAGCGTTTTTAGCTGGCTTAACTAGTGGCGTTTTAGGCAGCTATGGTATCTCTGTTAACAAAAAGAAACCTAACAACGCTGCTAAGATAGTAGATAACAAAGACACTAATGTAGGTATCAAATGAAGAAACTATTATTACTAGGTTTGTTTCTAGCTGCACCTTGTTATGCAAATGGAGTACCTAGTTGGACTACTGGTTCTAGTAACCGCACAGAAAATACAACACAAACTATTACTAGATCAATAGTTACTGAAAAATATGGTGCTGCTGTAAGTACTTGGGAAGCGTCTAATATATCAGTAGCTGCTTCTGCTGGTATTGCTGGCGGTGATGCTGTATTTACTGTTGCTGATACTTCAGCAGATTGGTCACTCAGCGTCACTACAAGGGCTGCTGGTGCATTAACAGAACAGATTACACAGAATGATGCGATTACAACCACAAGCGTTATTACTAGCTTGTCTGTGTTTAGTCAGTAATCAAGTAAAAGCCGAAGGCGATACAAACGTACAGGCTCAACCTAATGCGATTGGTAACTCAAGTATTATCAATCAAAATATGAATGTTAATAATGGGATGACAGGTAAACTGCAGTTTGGAAACTTAGTATGTAGCCAACCAACTATGGCATTTACACCTTTTTATACAGGTAATGATGCAGAAAATACGGAGAGTGAAACTTATAGTATTAACGAAGGATGGGGATTTCAAATGAGTTTTATGATTCCACTTGGATCTAATAATGAAACGTGTTCTGAGTTAGCAGAAGTAAAGCTAAAGTTAGCCATAGAAGAACTAGACAAGCAAGTCCATGATAAGCAATTAGTGAGAGTTTTAAAGTGTTCACAACTCCACGCTGCTGGCTATATGATTAATCCTAAGTCAGAATTTTCTTATCTTTGTTCTGATGTTATAAATATTAGGACTTTTGTTCGTCAGAATCCTGACCTTTTTTCTTCAAGTTCGCAACCTCTTTCTTCAAAACCTTAGTAAATATCTTTTTAAATACTTTCTTTAGCTGTGTTACTACAGCTTGCATTGCTATTGACCCTGCTACTGTCACAGTAGATGCAACACCTGCACTAATAACACTTGATGCGATTACTTCTGGGGCAGGGATGGGGAACTCACCAATTAAGGGTATACTAAATGTAGCTACAGTTTCAGATGAAGTATTTTCTAAGTTTTGTGGCAGGTTCATTGGTATCTGTTCTGGGTTTATATTTAACCCTTCCTCGTTTGCTTCCTCTTTTTTTGAAGAATCAGTTGCCTGATCTTCCCCAAGTCCCGAACTTACCTGTTCCAAGCTCGGTAACAGAATTGGATCTAGATATGGAATCTCTGCCACTGGGGGATAAAAAATTGTTTTAGGTGGATTGAGAATATTATTTGTATCTGGTAAATTTGGTAAATATATCTCATCCATAATTATGGTAAAAATTGCTATTCTTCGTGCAATAAGTCATAGCCTTATTATATCAATGCTACTTTTAATACCAACAATAGCCCCAATATATTTAATATCAGGGCTATTAAGTAGGCAATTAACAGATAAATCTAATTAAGTTGTAGCTTCTGGTGCAGGTTCTTCAGCACCTTCTTCTTCTTTTACTTGTGCAAGTAACTCAGCATATTGTGCATTCTTAATTTGAAACTCTGCATACACTTGCTGATTATCTGTGTTTAATTTTTCAACTTCTTTAACACCTGCGTTATATTTTTCGGCAAGTGCTTCTGCTTCTTGCTTACGTTGTTCGCATCTTTCAGATAATTTTGACATAAAAAATTTGTAAGTATTTTAATAATACCAATACGTCAAGTCTTTGTCTGTTCTAGATATTACGAATAAACTTTTTTACCATCAACAATAGCTTTGTCGATAGCAGTAAAATCTTCAGTTGTCCAGATAGATGTTGTTTCATCTACTTTTTTATAAGCCTTGATAATTTCAAGATGCTCTACATTACGTTTGACAGTGTCTTTCCACTCGTCTTCGGTTTCCCATTCTGGTTTTGAGCCATTAATTAAAGTGACGCTATCGCCAGCAGCTTTAAAAATTTGTGCTACTTCTTCGGCTGTTCTTTCTTCCATAATAAAAAAGGTAGTTGTTTACAGTTTACCCTGCTTCGAGGGCTTTGACTTTTGCAGATAACTCCTGTATAGCTTTAACTAAAATAGGAACTAATTTTCCATAACTGGCTTCTAGCCTGTCAGGGTTTTCGTCATACACCATTTTTAAGTAATCAGAATTAGTTTCTTTCTGAACTGCTTGTAAATCTTGTGCAATAAAACCAGCTTCAAGAGTACCATCTTTTGTTTTTATACCTTCTCTTGTTTTCCATTCAAATTTAACAGGTTTTAATTTAGTTATAAAATCTAAACCTTCTGGTAAATCAATTACATTTGTTTTATCTCTACCATCTGAAAGTCCAGTAATATTATTATGTGCAGCAGTTCGTATTACTGTATGACTTGAATTACCAAGAGTAATCGTATTACTAGAATCTGCTGCTGCTGTAGTTGCGTTTAGTCCAAATATTATATTATTAGAACCAGTAGTCGTAGTCATGCCAGAGTTAACACCCATAGCAAGGTTGTGGCTACCTGTAGTTATACCAGATAAACTTTGATAACCAAGACCAACATTAGAATTACCTGTCGTAACATTACCTAATGCTATATATCCAACACCAACGTTGTAATTACCGCTAGTAACAGTATCTAAACTGTAAGTACCTACTGCAACGTTTGATGCTCCAGCTCTACAAGAATATAGAGAATTTACACCAACAGCAGTGTTGTAATTACCAGTTAATGGGTTAGATGTTGAACTTTTTAAAGCATTTACACCCACTGCCGTATTATTTATGCCAGTTGTTGCAGCAAACATAGCGTGTTTTCCTAGTGCAGTGTTGTCATTTCCAGTAACGTAATGAGCAGCACTTTGACCTACTGCTGTGCAATTACTATTAGTAGTTGCATAAGCAAGAGTCGATTGACCTAGTGCAGTGTTGTAACTTCCAGTTGTTAGATTTAATCCAGAACTTGATCCATACAAAGCATTACTTTGACCATTGGTTAAATCAAAACCAGCCCTGTAACCAAATACTGAGTTATTACTACCAGAACCATGACTTGCTAAGGCTTGCATACCCATAGCAGTGTTGTAACTTCCAGAAGAAGCAGCAGCTTCCATAACATGACCACCAACAGTAATGTTGTTATGACCAGTGCTATGTTTTTGGTTTCTATAACCAACAGCAACATAAGTACCAGCAGTTGTTACATTTCTACCAGCTTCATAACCAATAGCAACTGAATATGCACCAGTAGTCTGTCCGTATGCTGCTTGATATCCTATAGCTATTGATGGGTTGCTTGTTGTTTTGGTGTGTAATGCTTCACGACCTATTGCAATATTATCATTATTATTCGTTACGTTATATGCTGCTTGATAACCAATACCAACGTTATAATTTCCAGTTACATCAAATAAAGCACTTTTACCAACTGCTACGTTGCCATCTCCCGATATATTGTTTTGTAGTGCTGTATAACCTACTGCTACGTTGTCTCCTCCAGAAGTATTTAATACCAACGCATTATAACCTATACCAACGTTGTCATTTCCAGTGGTTTCTTTTAAAGCTTGATAACCTACAGAAGTATTATTACTACCTCCATTAACTCCAGCTTGTCTACCAACCGCAACGTTGTAATTTCCTGTTCCTATTTGTTTTCCAGCTTGATAACCTATCGCTGTATTACTATGTCCAGAAGTTATGTTGTTACCAGCTTCAGTACCTAAAACGGAATTGTTATATCCAGTACTTAGGTTTCTCATTGCAGAGCCACCTATAGCTACGTTTTCACTACCTGTTCCAGATAAGAAATTTTCGTACCCTAAACTTGTATTTTTATTTCCTCCAGCAAGAACAACACCACTTCTTGAACCTATTATTGTGTTGTTAATTCCAGTTGTAATACCAAGACCAGCTATTTGACCCATAGCAGTGTTGTTATTGCCTGTGGTAACACCTCCCAATGCGTCATAACCAGTAGCAGTGTTGTTACTTCCTGATGTGTTTGCGTCTAATGCTTGATAACCAACGCCAGTGTTGTTATTTCCGTCAACATTTTCTTCTAAGGCTTCAAATCCTAAAGCAGTATTATTTGCTCCACTTGTATTATTTTCTAAAGCAGAATAACCTACAGCTACTAAATTACCAGCAGTGTTATGTAATAAAGCAAAAGCACCAATACCAATATTGTTTGCATTTTGATCTCCAGCATAAGCTGTTCTATAACCAATCGCTATATTGTAATTTGAGTCAACCGTGTTGTGCATAGCTTCTTTACCGATTGCTACGGAATTTCCACCTGTAGTAAGCGATAACAGTGCAGATGTACCTAAAGCTACGTTACCGCTACCTGTAGTCATATTCGGTGCTGCACCATTTCCCATAGCTGTATTTGAAGTTCCCGATGTGTTAGCGTGTAACGCATTGAAACCCACAGCCGTGTTGTAACTAGCTGTTATGTTATCTCCTAAAGCACCATGTCCAACTGCTACACATCTCGTACCAGAGGTATTAGCAGTCAATGCAAGATGACCAACAGCAACATTGCTATTACCGCCAACGTTTGCTGCCAAAGTTCCATAGCCAAGAGCTATGCTTGAATATCCCGTGGTATTTAATTTTAAAGCAAGACCACCTAATGCTATGTTATAACCTCCACTTGTAGCTGTAGTTAATGCTTGATAGCCAAGAGCTACGTTGTGATTTGCTGTGTTACTAGCAGCATCTAAGGCAAGATCTCCGATTGCAATGTTATAATTTCCTGTAACGTTAGCCCCTGCGTAATAACCTATTCCAGTGTTATGAGTTCCACCAGCATTAGATAAAGCTCTTGAACCTATAGCAGTATGCAAACCAGCAGTAACTGCTTGCATTGCATAGAAACCTACAGCAGTACAGTTACTAGCACCTTGATGTGAATTTAGTGCTAGGTTTCCTACGGCTGTTGAATTTTCTCCTGTTCTGTTTTCTCTTAGAGAACCATTACCAACGGCAGTGTGTCCACTTTTATTTGTATTATGTTCTAAACACTGTGTTCCCACCCCTGTATTACTACCGCCTGTGGTGTTATCATTCAGTGCTTCCAAACCTACGGCTACGTTATTACCGCCCGTAGTATTATTTTGTAAAGCGTTATATCCAAATGCAGCACAGTAATAACCTGTAGTATTGTCCATCAATGCTTGATAGCCAACACCAGTATTTAAAGAACCAGTATTATTCTGTAATGCACCCTTACCAATCGCAATAGTATTACCTATAGTTGTTGTTGCCCTAAGTGCATTTCTACCTATCGCGATGTTATCGTTTGCTTCAGTAAGGTTATAAAGAGATTCATAACCAATACCAATATTATAATTACCCGAAGTATTAAGGTAAAGACTTCTGTATCCGCCTGCAAAGTTATAAGATCCTGTTGCTGTAACACCATTTGTACCATTTAAAGAATTATAACCAGCAGCAATGTTGTGACTTCCAGATCTTGCAACAGTCATTGATCTGGATGTAAGTGCTGTATTGTAATCTCCAGAAATATTATTACCAGTAATGACACCTAAACATACGTTTTCATTTGCAGTATCAGCACCATTTTGAAAAGCAAGAGCACCTACAGCTACGTTATGTGTAGCTGAAACTACATTTTGACCAGCCTGATGTCCAACAAAAGCGTTTTGACTACCATCTCTTGATTCCTTTCCAGCTTGATAACCTACAGCAACATTAGAGCCATTGGCGCACTGTTTTGATAAAGCTTCCCGACCAATAGCTACGCAATTACTTACATTACCACCATTAGTTACAGCACTACCATCAGCAAAAGTATGCCCACTGTTATAGGTCATAGCAAACTGACCCATAATAGTGTTACTACCACCAGTGGTTATGTTGTTTCCAGCTTGTCCAACTCCTAAGTTACCAGTACCTGTCGTTAATGATCCTAAAGTTCCACGACCAAAACCGCTATTAGTACCACCAGTAGTACAAGCTCGTAAAGCTCCACTACCAACAGCAACAATATTAGGTTGCAGGCAATTTTCACCAGCATGACTTCCTACAAGTACGTTATGTCCACCATTACCATTATTATTTCTTCCAGCGTAATATCCAACAACAACAGAGTTACCACCTTGAGTAGTTATATCTTTGTAAGCTTGTGAACCTATAATTACGCTATAACGACTTGAAGTTGCACTTTGCCATGCCTTATGACCTATGACAACAGAATCATGTCCAGTAGTAGCATCTTGCCACGCATATGCACCAAGAGTTACATTATTATATCCGCTTGTAGTGTTTGAGCTATTGTAACCATATGTTTGATAACCAATACCAACATTAGTAGCATTACCAGCGTTATAACCACCTCTACCAAAATTTACACCATGAATTTCTTGGTCAGCGGTAAAGACGTTAGCTCCTAAACTAGCTATGTTACCTGTCGCTGTAACACCATTTTGCCAAGCACTTCCGTTATATACCTTTAGTTCATCAGAAGTTGTATTAAAAAATAAATCTCCTGTATTTAAACTGGTTGTAGGGTTAGTTCCACCAGTACGATATCTTTCACCAAAAGCATTAACAGTTCCTAAATTATTAGCAACTTCATTAACGTTAGTTATAGAATTACCAACATTATTTACGTTGGTTATAGATCCAGCAACAGTATTAATATTACTTGCATTACTTACAGCAGAGTTAATGTTACTTGCGTTAGATACTGCACTATTAATATTGTTTGTGTTATTTGCAACAGCAGTAACATTATTATTATTACCTGCAACTATGCCAATATTAGTTATTAAATTACTTGTATCAGCAATCGTAGCCATGTCACTAATAACATCAGGTACTGCAAGAAGGTTCATATCAGCTACAGCATCTGCTGTGCCAAGTAATGCCATATCATCTCTTACCGCTTGTGGTGCAAGAAGACTCATATTGGTTATTACCGCAGACGTACCAAGTAAACCTAATTCTGTTGCCTTAGCTCCTAACGCAGATATGTTATTTGTTGGGTTTATTTGACCAGCAACTGCATCTATATTTGCCTTATTACTGTTAACTGCATTTATATTTGTTTCATTTGCTCTTACTGCATTAATATTGGTTTCGTTATTTTTTACAGCAACAATGTTATTTAAATTAGATTGAACTGCATTAATATTATTTTCATTATTAGCTACTGACGTAACGTTTGAATGAATACCAGCAACTGTACTAACAGCAGCATGAACTTGTGATACTTGTGTTACATGATTATCTATAGCAGCAAGAGTAGAAATATTTGTAGATATATCAGCCAATGTATCCATGTCAGATACTACCGCTGTTGTACCTAAAAGGTTCATGTCAGCTATAACACCAGCTACACCTAATAAACCTATTGCTGTTGATTTAGGTGCTAAATCTGTTATTTGACTACTAATACCAGCTACAGTATTAATATTAGTTGCGTTACTCGCAACAGCCGTTACCTCAGTTGCTTTGGGTGTAAGTCTATGAAATTTATAAGTATGTAAAGTCGATGTGGTTTCTACAATAACCCCATAATTAGCTGCTAAAACTGTTGTTCCACAATCTGTGATTGTTACGGTATTACCAGAACCTGCACCATTAGCAATAGTTACAATACCGCTTGAAGAAGGTGTACGAGAACTTACAACTTCTTTAATACTTACAAGTGTTCCAGCACCATTATTTAAATCTGGGTTTGCAGTAGGAAAACTTACTTCATTTGTTATTGGTACAAAACCACCAACATCATCTACTAAATCAACAATTCTTGCATCTATAGCAGCAGTAGTAGCTACCTTATCATCAGTACTACTCCAAGTTTCTCCTGATTGTATTTCTTCTACAGTGCCTTTACCATAAAATATTTCCCCTGCACGTTTAGCAGAATACACTTGATTATCACTTGTTGAAGTACCACCAGTAACTATGGCTGTACCACTAACACCGTTGATAACAGGATTAGTTAATATTTTATTTGCTAATGTTTGTGAATCACTAAGAGTAACAGCATTGTTTAATTTTGTATGATCGTTATCTGTAAAAACATTACTATCATTTGCACTTTCAACTAAGCTTCTAATTTCGTTTGCGTCTTGATCTGCGGTAGCTCCAGCTTCAATAGCATTTAATTTGTTATGATCATCATCTGTAAAAACATGGCTGTCAGAAGCTGCTTCTACTAACGCTCTTATTTCGGATGCTGTTTGGTCATCTTTAGCATTAGTTTCAATAGTATCTAATTTTGCACCGTCAACACTTACATCTCTACCATCAACTGTTGAAGATACACTAAGATTACCAGAACTATCAAAAGCTAAAGTTTTATTTGCACGAGCAGCAGCATTTTCTGTTATTTCTAAACCGCTTATAGCTTGTGTCTGTGCAAACCTAATAGATTTATTAATTTCATTTTGTTGTTGTTGATGTAAAATTACAGCTTTATCTAATACATCATTAATAACTTCTGGGAAAAACCCACCTTGGTTTGTTATTTCTGTTTGTTGTAACGCATCTACTTTAGACGTAATAACAATATTGTATCCACTAGCTAAATCCTGTGGTGTTAAAGGACTACCACCTCCACCTACTACTAAAGTGACAGTACCACCGGGATTCGCATTTTGATCATCATTAAGTGTAACTATAAAACCACCACCAGTATCTAAAGCTAATTCTGTTTCAGCACCATTACTTGTTTGTATTTGTATAACTCTTACATCTGTTTTTTCGTATACTTTAAAAGCAAAAGCAAAACCATTACCACTAGTAAACGCAGTAGTTTGGCGTGTCGTAGTATTTATTGCCATGAAATAAAACTGTTTTACCTATCTACTAAGGGTACTTGTAACTTTTTATATTACGGTCACACCTTTATTCCCTACTTCTGCGACTAGCTTTACCTGTAATCAATGCTCTTATATGATCTGGTATATTTTCGGGATCAACCACACCTCTTTCTATATCTATCTGTACGCTTACAGGTCTGCCTAAAATAGTAAATGGTATACCAGTGCTTAAAGACATTAAAGTTAAAATGTCTCGTACATTTTTACCTGTAATTTCTTTATCAGGATCAGCAGCATTAATAAGAAATCTAGCAGTACCAACACCTGCTGCTTCTAAAGTAGAAATAGATGGACTTGTAGTTATTCTGTCATCATATGGTAAATCATTAAATGAATTAAATGGCACAATAGCTATGTTTCCAAACGGTACAAGTGCAGCAGCAGACCTAAACTGCGAACCAAAAAACCAACTTGCAACATCATCTATGTAACCGTCTTCGTCTTCATCATCTAAATCACCACCTGTTGCTCTAACTATTAAATCTGCTACAAAAGCTGGCATTCCAAAACCAAGTAAATATGTCATAAACAATTGTCCTTTTGTGCCTTGCCATCCAAGATCATTAAATAATTTTTTATATTGTGTGGCATTTAGGTTTGCAATCATATTAAAATAACCACCAAACTGCACCATAGTTTTATAAAAAGGTGAACCAACTTGGAATGCAGCTAAATCTTCTGCTTGTAAACTATCTTGTGTCATACGAACATTTGCATCTGCTTGTTGTATAGCTTCCTTTTGCACTTCTGTTTCAGACATTGTCTTTGGACTTTCTGCTAATACTTTGTTATAAGAAGCAGCCCATACAACAGTATCAACCTGATTCTGAAATGCTTGTTGAATAAAATATCCATGTCTTTCTGCCCATTTCTGTATTTTTTTAAATTGATTTGGATTAAGTAATAATTGATTTAATGTATCTTGCACATCAAATATTTGATTAAACTGACGTTCTTTCATGTATGGAGATAGTTCTGCTATTTCTTCTTGTTGTTTCATAGGATTTTGTAAATATGTTCCTAAAGCTCCTTTAAGATATTTCGGTTCTACTTTTAACATTGCAGGGAAATATCCAGTTAACTGCTGTAATGCGTTTCTTATGTTTGCAAACATTATGCCAATACCAGTTCTTGCTCTAACAGCTAACCAAAACTTATTAAATCCTTTAAATCTGCCGGGAACCATTGTTATCTGTCGTGCAGAACGATTTAGCCAAGGCATTAATGCATCATCCATTATGGTTGGATCTAGTTGTGATAACCTACTTGCAAATCTTCTATCTTTTAAAATTTTAAATACATCTTCTATTGCAGGTTGTACAAATGCAAAACGTAAAGCATCATCTATATGTTTAGTCATTAATCGTAAATCTAAAGATAATGGTTTGTTATACTCCACACGTTCTTTTGTAAAACCATTACCAGTAGATGGTAATGATTGTCTAAACTCACTCCTTAAATCCTCTAGTTTTGCTTTAACTTCTGTCTCACCAACCATAAAAGGATCTGTTTTTGCAGGTACATATCCACCTCTAAATGACCCAAATCTATTAACTGTAGGTGTTGCTTCTACTGTTTTAAAATAATATCCATAAACATCTCGATGTGCATTCTGTAGAAGTGGCAACATTTGTTGGTTAAGATCCCATACTTCTTGTATAAACACAAAATCTTCGTTAGTTAAAACTCCTTCATTAATCATACGATCTACAAAAGTATTCCATTTAGTTGTATTCATTGATCCATCTTCATTAATATCTGCCCAACCTCTACCTAATAATAATTTTCTTAAATTACTAGTATTACCAGTGTGCAACATAGCACCTAGTAATTCTGCTTTACCATAA
>Ga0209348_1001060_pt1 | contig 13736 bp, 6 predicted proteins | sample ETNvirenome_2_30_FD_184065 | JGI IMG/M metagenome (GOLD analysis project Ga0209348, IMG submission 184065) | Marine viral communities from the Pacific Ocean - ETNP_2_30 (SPAdes) (version 2) | ecosystem: Environmental > Aquatic > Marine > Oceanic | place: Pacific Ocean | collected 2013-06-22 | reverse complement strand
CTGTTGTATACCAAGGTGACGTAATCCTTGGAAGACTAGCTATGGGTGCAGACTTCTTAAACCCAGCTGCTTGTGTTGAATTGTTCGCTGGAACAACAACTAAGCCTGCTGCGTTTGGTACTACATACCCAGCTAACGCTTAATTTTTATTTTTATACGGGGGCTTCGGCCTCCTTTTTTTCTTATGGCTACCACAACTATTGACACCGATACAGAACTATCCGCAGTGAACTCTATACTGGGAGCTATCGGACAAGCACCTCTCACGACTCTTAACTTTGATAATCCAGAGGTGTCATTTATATTTAATTTACTACGTGATGCTAACGTTGATACACAGTCAGAAGGTTGGCATTTCAATACAGAATATCATGTAAAGTTTACACCTGACGCAAACAAGAAGATTGCAATAGGTGCTGACATACTTTCTATGGACTTACACGATAATCAAGCCCGTAGACATAGTGACCTCGTACGCCGTAATGGATTTTTATATGACAAGTCTACTCATACAGATGAGTTTGACGGTGACGTAGATCTTGATGTTGTAAGACTATATGTATTTGAAGATCTACCTATTGTATTTAGAAGATACATAGTTTACAGGGCATCTAGAATTGCAGCTACACAACTTGTTGCTAACGCAGGGTTGGTAAGATTACTAGGAGTACAGGAGCAGCAGGCAAGAGCTGCATTACAAGAGTATGAGTGCAACCAAGGCGACCATAGTATGATGGGATTCCCAGAAGGCACAGCATACCAAACATATCAACCATTTAGAAATCTAAGGAGATAATGGCAGGCGTAACACAAACCATTCCACAATACTCATTGGGTATATCAGAGCAGCCTGATAACTTGAAATTTCCCGGTCAGGTTTCAGATTCTCTCAATGCTATACCAGATGTGACCAAAGGTCTTTTTAAAAGGCCGGGTGCTAAAAGAATAGGAACCGATGCTCTATCCAGTGTGCAGAGTGGAGGTTCGTGGTTTCACTACTTCCGTGACGAAACAGAAGGATCTTATATTGGACAGATAGCAGCTGATGGTCAAGTCAGAGTCTGGCGTTGTAACGATGGGCAGTTGATGACTACAACTTATACTAGCCCGGCATCTATACAAGCATATCTAGCTACAAGCACACCAGAAAACCTACAGACGCTTACAATCAATGATACGACTTTTGTTACCAACCGTGATACTACTAATGCTAACACTCTCATTGGGACAACGGGAACTACAGATGCTACACCAGATGCTCATTTCGCTTTTCTAGAGCTACTGCGTACAGAAAATGGTAGACAGTATGGTCTAAATATATCAAACGATGCTACAACACAGACTCTCGATCGTGCTACACGTATCGAAATACAGAGCGATAACCTTGATGAGTCTGATGGTACAGGTCACTGTCCCGGTATAGGCACACAAGTATTTAGTGTAGATTCTGGTAGTAAAACAAACTTAATATTTAGACTTAACGTTTTAGGTCAACAAGGTGTAAGTCCTAGCTATGGTGCTAACCAAAATGGTGCTGGTGGACAGGATTATAGATGTAGCTACAATAGAGAAGCTGTGCTACTACATGGTGGCGAAGGCTATGTTACAAATGACACAGTTACAGCTACACTTACTTCAGCTGCTGGTGGTGCAGATACTAACGGTAACGGTACACCAGATGCTGCTGCTACATATACTATCAAAGTTGTAGATCACGAAAGAACAACAGTGCAGGCTAACTTAGGTCTAATTAGGCCAGCTCCTACACCGTTTGATGCACAGACTGCTGTAACTGCTGATGCTATTTTAGGAAGTCTAAAAGAAGAAATTGATGCTATATCAGGTATTAGTGCTCAGATTATAGGTTCTGGTATGTATATATCAAGTGCTAACCCATTTAACGTAGAGGTTGTAGAAGAAGATCTCATGCGTGTCATGCAAAGTTCTGTTAACGATGTAACAAACTTACCAAACCAGTGTAAGCATGGTTATATAGTTAAGATTTCTAACTCTCGAATGTCAGATGAAGATGACTACTATGTACGCTTTGACGGAGAAAACAACAGGGACGGCTCTGGATCTTGGTCTGAGTGTGCAAAACCCGGCATAGCTAAAACATTAACTAATATGCCAGTTGCCATACAGCGTATAGGTTCAACCACATTTATGGTCAAGCATTTTACATATGAAGATAGGCGAGTTGGTGATGACTTAACTAACCCACTACCTAGCTTTGTAGGTCAACGTATTAATAAAGTATTGTTTTTCCGTAATAGATTAGCAATGCTATCAGGTGAGAATGTCATAACCTCACGACCGGGAACCCTTGGTACACCTGACTTTTTCGTAGAGTCAGCACTTACAACATCAGCAAGTGACCCGATTGATATATCTGCGGCATCTATGTTTCCGTCAGAACTGTTTGATGGTATCGAAATCAACACAGGTTTGCTTGTGTTTAGTACGAACCAACAGTTCTTGTTAGCATCTGATGACACAGTTTTAAATCCAGATACAGCTAAACTGCGTAGTGTATCTACATTTAATTATAATGAAACCATAGCTCCTATATCTCTAGGCACAACTGTAGCCTACATAGATAACTCTGGTAAGTTTAGCCGATTCAATGAAATGGCAAACGTGCAGAGAGAAGGAGAACCAAACGTTGTAGAGGTAAGTAAGATTGTACCTACTCTACTACCGAAAGATATAGACCTCATTACTAACTCTAGAGAAAATTCTATAGTATTGATGGGTAAAACAAACTCAGATATAGTCTTTGGTTATAAGTATTTACAGATAGCTAATAAACGACAACAGGCTGCATGGTTTAGATGGAAGCTTAACAATCCTTTGATTTATCATTTTATTATCAATGATGAATACTTCTTTCTAGATAGTGACTATTATCTACAGAGTATAAAATTAGTGCAGGCTGACAGTGACCCTTCTATAGTACAAGACAATGTCGACTTCTTACTTCATGTGGATAATCATACTACTATTAGCGGTGGCAGCTTTGACGCAGCTACAAACACCACAACCTTCAATAATGTGGTCAATGTAGCTTCAGTCACTACACCTAACCACCCATTAGTGATGATTGATACTAATACTAACTCAGCAAGAGTTGGACGATATGGAAAGCCTACTAATAATACAGTAAAGAAAACTATTATTCCTACTTCAGCAATATCAGGTAATGATATTACAATACCTAATCACGGGTATACATCTGGAGAAAAAGTATATTATTACAATGCTGGTGGTACTTCTTTTCCTCAAAATGCAAACGTTACTAATGATATTTATTTTATAAAAGTTGTTGATGCAAATACTTTTAGACTGTCAGATACTGCACAAAATGCACAGTTTGGTAGTTTTTTAGTTATTAATAATGCCGGAAATGATAATCAGTTTTTTGTATCCGGAACTCTTACTTTAACGGGACAATGGACAGATAGTTATATTTTAGGATACTTATATCCATACGAAGTTACTTTTCCTACCTTCTATCCTACAAAAGGTCAAGGAGAAAAGATAGCTGCTGATGTTAACTCATCTTTAATTTTACATAGAGTTAAAATACACTTTGGAAAGATTGGACTTTATGAAACAACACTTGAACGAGTCGGTAAACCGGACTACACAGAAGTATACGAATCAACAGAACTGGACGAGTACGACGCATCTGATGCACCATATCTCGAAGAGTTTATCAAAACTATCCCAGTCTACGAGCGTAATACAAACGTAGATCTAAAGCTCAAATCTTCACACCCCGCCCCAGCTACGCTACATGCGTTGTCTTGGGAAGGTGACTACTCACCCAAATTTTATAATCGTGTCTAATTATATACACCCAATCACGTTGGAGGCTGCTCAGGAAGTGGCCTCTAATCTCCGTCCAGATGACCACAGAGAGGTCGAAGAAGGCCATGGGATAGATCCTACCGCCTTACCCTTTCTGATGTCTCAGAATCCCTCCTACGTGTATTTCACAGTGCCTGACGGCAAGACTGCTGGCATGGCCGGAGTAGGACAAGAAGGTGACATATGGATGCTTTGCACTCCAGATATACACCGATACCCAATTACATTTGCAAGAGAGGCCAAACGGTATGTCGATAGCCGTACTGAGCCGCTCCTCTGGAATATAGTTGACAGTAGAAACACAGCACATTTAAAACTGCTAAAGTTTCTAGGTTTCAAGTTTTTACGTAAGTTAAAACATGGGCCAAACAATGTAACATTTATTGAATTTTGCCGTGTGCGTAGACGCTAACGCTGGAGCTAGGGCACAAGCCAGAGCCGAAGCTAAAAAACAAGACGCTATACATAGACAAAGAGCGTTATCATTTTGGAATAGAGAAACACAGTTTGCACGTAACTTAGACAGATCAGTTATAGGCTTGAGTCGTGACCAAAGCGACATCAGACAGAATATACTATACCAGACAGGTGCTGGTAGGTTAGCTCAACAAAAAGCCTATGCTGCATATTTACGTAGTAGAAAAGCAAACGAAGGTGGTAGAGCCAAATCATTTGGAAGATCTGCACTAACTAAATATTTACAAACAAAAGCAGGCATAGAAAGTGTAGTAACAACTGTAGCTGGAAGACAAGCTGCATCGAGACAAAGCACAGCTATGCGAAACTTTAGAAGCTTCCAAGCTAGAGCTAGAGAGAAGTTAGGATTACCCGCACAGCCGCCACCACCAGTAATGATGCCACCAACAAACAGACTTGGAGGTGCTTTATCACTTGCTCAGAGTGGCCTAAGTATTGCATCTAGTATCAAGTTCTTGTCTGATGTAAGAATAAAAGAAAATGTAGAACAAGTTGGTGTATCACCACAGGGCTACAAAATATACGAATTTAATTATAAAGGCGGTAATGTACGATTCCGTGGAGCTATGGCTCAAGATGTTGTACAAAAGAATCCTATGGCTGTAGGTATAGATCAAAACTATCTAACTGTTGACTACAGTAAAATAGACGTTGACATGGAGGTAGTAAATGTCTGAATTTAATAGACAGCTTGGAGTGGCTCGTGATGCGTTTACGAGCTCCTCTAAATCCAACTATGGATCTGAAGAAGCTGATCTTACAGATGCTATAATTAAGAATCAAGAAACTATTGACATGCCCAACACTAGGGCATTTTTTAATAGTGTTAAGGAGTATGAAAGAGTAAAAGATCAAGGCAGCTTTCTCAATACTATGAAACAAGTTGCTGGAGTTTTCTCAGCAGCAGCTCAGTTTAAGAAAGTATCTGATGCTAAAGATAAGGAAAACGAAGGCTTTGAGTTTATGCTCGGTCAAGCTGGTGAAGTCAAGAGTGAAGTTGTCGATGAATTTAATGCTTCAGAAAAACAGCTTGAAGATGAAAGAAAAGATGCTGACTTTGACATGCAACAAGAAGCTGCAACACAGACTGGTGATGACAAAGTTGCTACTAACGAAGCTGCATACAACTTACTACATACAGATCTAGACGGTGCAAACTTAAAACAAGTTGCATTTTCTATAGGAGATCAGTTTAAACCTGTGTTAGGTAATGTCATGGCTGGTAAAGGTCTAGACGGTATCAGTACTACAGGTGAAGCTTTTGATGAAATAGATAAAGGTGTAAAAACTGTACTAGGTGCAGCTCTTTATGAAGCTTTGGAAAACGGTGTTGATATTACAAACGATCGTATTTTTAAAAGATACATAAAAAAGATTACACCTAAACTTATGGAGACTCGAGCTGGTCTTCGAGATAAGTGGGCTGCTAATCAGGAAGTAAAACTAGAAAACGCTAGAAACGCTCAACTAAACTCTGACATACGAGAAGCTGTTATTAACAATGACTCTGATGCTATATTTAGCACAGGTGGTTTACTTGATAAAATTAGAGCAACAAAGTTTGGTGATGCTCCCGGATCTTATCCACTAGCGTTTCAGTATTTAGAAGACCAGATTATATCTGACATTCAAAAAGATGCGTTTGGTGGTGGCGAAGGTACATTAGTTAGCCCTGATAACATAAACAAGCTTTTGGATGAAGGTAAGATTGTAATAAAGGGTAAAGAGTATAAGGGTCTACTCAATGTACCTGATAATATTGTCTCTAAACAACTCAAAGAAAGATTTGAAAGACGTGTTATTGGTGCAATACAGGATCAACAGACTACTAACGCAGATGACTTGGAGCAGCGTAAAACAAATCTAAAATATCAATGGGATCTAGAAAACATAGATAAACCAATGGCTAAACTAAGAAATAATCCTGTAAAAATGGCAGAGTTTCTTGGTGAACCTAACTTAGTAGTGCTACAATCTAAGTGGATAAACTATGTACGTAACCAAGTTGATGGTGATGGTGTTCTTTTATATGATACAGATGCCTTTGGTCAACCCTTACTAACAGACAAACTTAATGCTCTCTTAGCTAAGGCTGATACAGGTAAGGATGATGTACAGGTTAATCAACAATCTACATATCAAGATCAATTAAATACAGTACACAAAGACTTTATAGAAACTGCTGTTCTTCAACATATTTATGATGATAAAGCTGGTGATAAAAAATTAGTTGGCTCAGATAATATGATATACAATCGTATGGTAGCTGATTTTAATGATAAGTTTCGTAAATCATTACCAGAGTTAGAACAGACCTTAGCTGCTTTACCATCTGGAGCTGATGAAACTTTAACAATTCAAGAGCATATGAATAAAGTTTATCAGCTAACTAAAACTAACTTAGATAACAATGTCTATGATGCACCTTTAAGTATAGGTGGTTCTGTAAGTATACCTTTAGTAAAAGCCAAGGAAGAGTTTGTGCAGTCATATATAAATGATGAAAGTTTAAAAGATGCACCAGAAGCTACAAACCTAGCAGAGAAAAATAACTTTGAAAGATCTAAGGGTTGGAGAGACAGTGGTGGTACACTGAATACAGATGTTATTAAGTTCTATGATAACGTGCCTATGTATAAAATGGTTAACGGTAAAAAAGTGCCAATGACTAGCTTACAAAAGTTTTTATATAGAGCTAGAGCTGTTAATCTTTTAACAACTGATGAGACTGCTGCTATTGCTAAGTGGGATGAGACTATGGAGTTTTATACAGATGATGATAGAATAGCTTTACTTAACAAACCTACTGATGGTAAGTTCTTTCAAGTAAGTGCAGAGTCACTACCAACCGTTACTGCCGCAGCAACTGCTATGAAAGCTGGCCCTAACAATACATTTGATAGTATAGAGTCACCTAAGCTAGTAGCTCAGTCTAAAGGTAAAACACCTAGACAATTATCTAGATTACCCAAGGTTAAATCTTTACAAGAAATGACTCTTGAAGAACTAGAAAGGGCTGTCTATGATCTTGATGCTACGAATATAGGCTACTACGGTTTTGGTGGTTTTGAAGCGTTAGACTTGTTACAACAACTAGGTGCTAAACCCGGTCAAAAAATAACAGAAGACGTACAAACAGCTATGCGTTTCTTAAAATTACAAAACAACATTACTAGACGTAAAAATGCTATGTCTGGACTTACTGTTGTAAATAGTAACGCAGCTTGGGTAGAAGCTACAACCTTTACCTATGAAGAAGCACAAGCGATTAAAAAGGTGTTTCCTTTACTAGAAGGCTATGACATGACTAATCTTGGCCGTATGCAAAGACAAGTTGCAAAGGTATTTATAACAGATCTTGAAAAGTATGGCACTGATAACTTAGTCAAGGCTGGTTACAGAATTGTTACTGGTGTACCTAAGAGACAAGAGATAGACGAGATTGTAGAAAAAGAACGTATACCTGATGCAGAACCAGAAGAAAGAGATCCTAATTTAACCAGTCGAGGAACTAGAAACAGATGATAGAAGAATCAAACTATGGTGATGCTTACTCTTTAGATATCGAAGCTTCTAAGGCTGCCGTAGAAAAGTATGGTGAGTTTATAGATGAGTACGAAAAGAAAGAGCAAGCAGAACAAGCTGTAGAAGCAGAAAAAACAGCAGAGCAAAAGCAGAGGGTTGATGAACAAGTTGACCCTCGTAACGCCGATTCATGGGGTGCTAAAGCTTTTATAAAAGAAGGGCAGTCTATTCTATCTGGTGGTATACAAGATACTGCATCTTCGATTGCAACATTTCCTGAGCGTACAGTAGATGCGTTATCAGGTGAAATGCAAAGAGAGAAAGAAGAAAAAGGATTCTACAAACCAGAGTGGACTCCTTTTAACTCTTACGATAACCCTATCGAAACTAAAACATGGTGGGGTAAACAGCTACGTGGGTTAGTACACTTTGGTACACTCGCACTTGGTACAGTTGCAGCAGCTAAGGCAGCAGCAGCTACAGGTCTGGTTACAATACCAGCTGGCCTAGCCGGTGTAGCTAGTAGTAGCCTTGCAAGAGGTGCAGCTGTAGGTGCTGTGTCTGACCTTGTATCTAAAGAGTCAGACGAAATGAACGCTATGGGTGCATTGCGTGAAAGATATGGCTGGTTTGATACACCACTTGCTACCAAAGACACAGACCATCCTGTTATGATGAAGATAAAAAACATCGTAGAAGGTATGGGTATAGGTCTATTTTTTGACGGACTAGCTTATGGTCTTAAGAAAGGCAGTAAGCCAGTGCTTGACCAGATAGCTGCAAGAAATAAAAGTGTAAAAGATCAAACAGTTGAAGCTGGTATAGCACAGCTACGAGAGGGCGAAGTACAGTTTAGAGCAGATAAAAACGCTCCTGTAGCAGAGCCACACCAAGGGGCACATACATCACAGGTTGAACCAGATGTAGCTCGTCAACAGTTATCACGTACACGTAACGAGTGGGGTTCTGAAGAAGGATCTACAGGCTCTGTTACTACACCAGTAGAACGTGAGCGTATAGCACTCAAAGGTGGTACAGATGATGCAACTGTTGAACGTATATACAAAGGACTTGTTAGCAGTGAAAAGTTTGCAAAAGACTTAGCAGCTGCAAAAGGCGACAGGCGAGCTCTAGCAGCTACATTTAGAGAAGCTGTAGAAGGACATCAGCGTATAACACAAGGTAGAAATGCTGTTGATATGTCACCGGCAGAATACCTCAAAGAGTTATACGAAACTAACGATGTTATTGATGGTGTCGAAGTATGGACATCAAAGAACGTAGTTATTGCTGACCTAGTGTCAGGTACACTGTTAAGACAGTTACGAGATACAGGTATAGCTGGTAGAGAGATAATGGATATAGTCAATCTTAATGATATAGATGGCCCAGCTAAACAAATAGTTGACACAATGCTTACAGCTTTGTACGAAACTAAGAAAGCTAGATTTGTAAAGTCAGACTCATTTAGAGCGTTAGGTGCTGGTAAGGCACGTAAAAGAGCTATAGATGATGCGATGACACAAGAGATGGCTGACACCAGAGAGTCTGTACTTTCTGTATTGAAGATCTCAAAAGATGGTGATGATGAGTTACTACAGGCTGTGTTCGAGGCTTTTTCTATGATGAAAGATGTTAACTCACTTGATGACTTTGATAAGTGGGCTCGTACTATTATAAAAGGTGGTAAGTTAACAGAAGGTGGCGTAGATCGTACAGGTGCTATGATACGTGAGCTAGAAGGTGTAATGAGTCATAGTATATTATCTGGCCCTAAAACACCAGTCCGAGCGATTATGGGTACATCTGCTGCAACATTCTTAAGACCTCTATCTACAGCATTAGGTGCTGCTATACGTTACCCATTTAACGGTGACACAGCTACACTTAGATCTAGTCTTGCGTCTATAAACGCTATGGTAGAAGCTGTACCTGAGTCGTTTGAATTATTTAGAACTAAGCTAAACTCATACTGGAAGGGCGACATATCAAGTATTAAGACTCGTTATGTAGACTTTACCAGAGGTGATGAGAACTGGGAGATCTTACGCCGTTGGGCAGAAGATAGTGGTAGAGCCACACCCGGAGAAACAGCAGCGTTTCGTGTAGCTAATATGGCACGTCAAATGAACAATAGTAACTTGCTAACATACTCTACTAAGATTATGGCTGCAACTGACGATGCGTTTGGTTTTATACTTGGACGTGCAAAGATGCGTGAGAAGGCTATGCGTAGAGTCTTGGAACTACAGGACAATGGCATATCTACACCAAAGATAACTCGTAAACTAATGAAAGCTTACGAAGATGATTTTTACTCACAGCTATATGATTCTGCTGGTAACATTACAGATGAAGCTTTATCATTCGCACGTAAAGAAGTTACACTTACACAGGAACTTACAGGCTTTGCAAAAGGTCTAAACGATGTGTTTACTGCTACACCATTAGCCAAACCATTCTTTTTGTTTGCTAGAACTGGTGTTAACGGTCTTGCACTCACAGGTAAGTATACACCCGGTTTTAACTTCTTAGTCAAAGAGTTTAACGATATCGCACTCGCTAATCCTAAAGATCTAGGCAGTGTACGTCAGTATGGTATTACCACAGTTGAAGAGCTAGCTAACGCACAGGCATTACAAACAGGCCGATTGGCTATAGGTTCTGCTGTTACATTTATGGCAGCTATGGCATGGATGCGTGGTGATCTTAATGGTAATGGCCCAGTTGACAGACAAAAGAGACAGATGTGGTTAGATGGTAAATGGGAGCCAAGAACTATAAAGCTAGGTGCTGTACGTGTTGGTTATGATAACTTTGAACCATTCAACCTTATTATGTCTACAATCGCTGACGTAGGTGACGCAAGTGAACTTATGGGTGAAGAGTGGACAGAAGGAGAACTACAGAAAATATCATTAGTTATAGCTCAAGCTATTACAAGTAAGTCTTATCTAGCTGGTATACAGTCATTTGTAGACTTATTTGGTGGTCGACCCGGCCAGTTCAATAGAATCATAGCAGGCTTAGGTAACAACGTTGTACCTTTAGCAGGCTTACGTAATGAGCTTGGTAAACTATTTACACCTTATATGCGTGAGTTAGGATCTGGTATTGACCAGTCTATACGTAACCGTAACTTATTAACAGAAAAGCTAACAGCACTTACTCCTGTACAAGAACTACCTATCAAGTATGATTTACTTAATGGTAAGCCACTTAAATCATGGGACTTCTTGACTAGAATGTACAATGCAGTTAGTCCTGTATCTTTGAACTTAGATCAAAGCCCCGGTAGAAACATGTTGTTTGACAGCGGGTATGATCTAAGACTGTCGACATACTATGCACCAGATAGCACTAATCTTACTGACTCACCTTATCTTAGGTCTGCGTTTCAGAAAGCTATCGGAGATCAAAACTTAGAACTAGAACTAGACAAGCTAGCAAAAGACAAAAGAATATTAGCATCTATTGAACAGATGTATGCTGATATACGTGCAGGCAAGCGTGCACAGTATAATGCTAGAGACTACTATCATAATATTATTATAGATAGACTGTTTAGAAAAGCTCGTAGAATTGCATGGGCAAAAGTTCGTAACTTACCAGAAGCTCAAGAGTTAATTAAAGAGCAAAAGAAAAAGGACATTGCACAAAGACAGAAAAGAAGAGACACAGCAAACATCCTCAATATACCTAAATAAATGGCAACAACATTCGTAGAATACACTGGGGATGGTAATGCAACTAAGCAGTTTACCTTTCCTTCTATACAAGAGTCTGATGTTAAAGTCCGTGTAGATGATGTGCTTAAAACAACAAGTACACACTACAACATTACTAGTTACACTACTACAGGTGGTGGTAATGTAGTCTTTACAGCAGGCAATATTCCATCCAATCCAGCTAAAATACGTATATATCGTGACACTAACGTAGATGTAGCTAAGGCTACTTATACACCGGGGTCATCCGTAAAAGCAGCTGATTTAAATAATAATAACACCCAGCTCTTATATAGAGCACAAGAAGAGCAAGTACCTAATCTTATACAAACATATGATATAGTTGATGATATTTTAACAACTGCTAAAATTGTCGATCAGGCAGTAACATCAGCTAAAATTGCAGATGGAACTATTGTTAATGCTGATATAAATGCAAGTGCAGATATAGCCGTAGATAAATTAGCAAATGGTACAGCTAGACAATTACTACAAACTAATGCCGGTGGTAACGGAGTTGAATTTACAAGCAACGTCGATGTCCCGGGAACTTTAGATGTAGCTGGAAATGTAGATCTAGATTCTAATTTAAACGTAGATGGTACAACAACTCTTGATAACACAACTGTTGACGGAGTACTAGATGTCAACGGTAGTGCGACTATAGATGACCTAACAATAGACGGTAGTATTATCTCCAAGAGCAGCGGAACTATACGTATTGCTTCAGATTACATTGAGTTGGATGGAGACTTAAGAGTAAGACCTAATGGGTATGCTATTAGGTTTATGATAGATGATACTGTAGCACAAACGCTTGTAGATTTTAGACCTTACAGTAACAATCAACACGATTTAGGTGCTTCTAATAGACAATTTAAAGATCTTTATATTGATGGTACTGGTTACATAGATACAGTTAATGCGGACGATATAACAGGTAGTGCTGTTGTCACATCTGGTGCTTCTACCAGTGATACAAAAGTATATTCTGCTAAACGTGCTGGTGAAATATTTTATGAAAAAGGTACTTTAGATGATATAACATCTGGTGATACTTGGGTTTCTGATGATAGTAAACTTGCAACTACAGCAGCTATTGACGCAAGAGTAATAGACTTAGTAGATGATGTCGGTGGTTTTGTACCGATAGCAAATGAGACAAGTTTTCCTAATGCTAACCCTGATGTAAATAATGGTGCTGGTACACTTGTTAGTATAGCAAGTCTATCTAGTAATCTTACTTCTAACGGTAGTGGAGTTATTAGTATATCTAACGGTACTGTAGGAAACTCTACGGTTACTATCACTGGTGCTGGTGCTAATAAAACTTTTACTGCTGGCTTTGGAATACTAGTAGAAACAACATCAACTCTTAATACTTACACATTTCATAGATACGTTCCAAATGCAACTTCAGTAACAACCGTTGCTGGAAGTATAGCTAACGTAAATACAGTTGCCGGTTCTATTGGTAATGTAAATAACGTTGGTGGAAGTATAGCTAACGTTAACTCTGTAGCTGGTAATGCAACTAACATTAACGCTGCTGTAAGTAATGCTTCAAATATAACTACTGTTGCCGGCAACGATACAAACATAACCACAGTTGCTGGAATCAACGGTGACGTAACTACAGTTGCTGGTATCTCTTCTAATGTGACAGCAGTTGCTAACGATCAAGCTGATATCGGAGCTGTAGCTGGTAGGATTACAGAAATAGGAAGATTAGGTACTGCTGATGCTGTAGCAGATTTAGCTTTACTTGGTACTGCTGATGCTGTAGCTGATATGAATACGTTAGGTACATCATCCAATGTAACTAACATGAATACTTTGGCTGGTATATCTGGTAATATAACTACTGTTGCTGGTATATCTTCTAATGTAACAACGGTTGCAAATGATAGTACAGAGATAGGAACAGTTGCTGGTAATACTACAAACATAAATACTGTTGCCGGTAATAATTCTAATATAACAGCGGTCGCTGGTAACAATTCTAATATCACTGCTGTAGCTGGTAATGCAACTAACATTAATGCTGCTGTAGCTAATGCGTCAAACATTAACGACGCAGTTGGCAATGGTGATAACATAAACGCTGCTGTAGCCAATGCGTCAAATATCAAT
>Ga0209348_1001059_pt1 | contig 13737 bp, 4 predicted proteins | sample ETNvirenome_2_30_FD_184065 | JGI IMG/M metagenome (GOLD analysis project Ga0209348, IMG submission 184065) | Marine viral communities from the Pacific Ocean - ETNP_2_30 (SPAdes) (version 2) | ecosystem: Environmental > Aquatic > Marine > Oceanic | place: Pacific Ocean | collected 2013-06-22 | reverse complement strand
TCTATGGAATGTCAAATGCAGATTCTATAGAACTTGTAAATCAATTATCATCATTATATGTTAATGAATCTCCTACTATGCAAGTAGTTGAAAGAACAGTTGATAATTGGGAAAAACTTACTAAAACTACTTTATCAAATGCACAAAATTTTAGATTGTACAGACAAAGATATAGAGAGTTAGGAGAAGAAATCAACGACATACAAACTGGAGACTATAAGTTTGATACTAAATATTCTATATTACCAGAAGGTCAAGATTTTATGCCTAGTGAATCTAAAGATGCTGTAGTAGGAAGTATGGCTCCTAGTATTAAAAACGTTACAGAACGTGAACAAGCAATGTCTAGAAATTTAGGAAATAGAAAAGATACTTTAGAAGAATTATTAAATAAAACATTTAGAGATAATGATTATATATCTGGTAGTTGGAATGATTATACTAATACTTATACAAATAAAGAAAACATAGACAATATTTATGATTTAAGAAAATTATATAAACAAGATAAAAAAATTGTAGATGATGTTATAAAAGAAAATGAAGAAAGTATGAGAATTTTAAAAGGTAGACTTGAAACTTTACCATTAGGAGCAGAGCTTCCAGAAGGAACTTCTATTGATGAAATTGAAGGTACATTAAAACTATTTGAAAATGCACAAGAATATGCTGAGCTTGAAAAATCTAGAATAATGAACGCAATTAAAAATATAAACACTAGAGATGGTCAAATATCTCAAGAAAGAGTTTCAGATTACAATAGTTATCTTGAATACTAAAATATGCCAAAACTAATTGACAATAACAATCAAACCCTAGAACAGGGTCTACAAAGAAGACTAGACGAAAATTTGTCTGGTATAACCACATCTACATTACCATCATTATCTCAACAAATGAGAGCAATTAATCCTCAAATAGTAGAATCAGATAAAAATATGTTTGAACGTATTGGTACTAGTGTATTTGAAATAGGTAGTGAAGCCGCTGAAAGTTTTATAGACACAGCTTTGTTTGGTATACCAAGTGCAGCTGGTCTCTATGAACCTGGAGAAGATGTAGATACTGTTTCTGAAAAAGTAGGTCAAGCTGTTGGTACAGCCGCAGGATTCTTAGTACCATTTGGAGCAGTAAGAGGTGGATTAAATATGGTAGCAAGAGGTTTAGCTGGTAAAAGTGCAGCTCCTAAGTTAGCAAAAACAATGGATGACCAAGCTAAAGAAGTATTTAAAAAATATAGTGATGATGTATTATCATTTGATAATGAACTTTCAGCATTTTATCAATCACCAATCAAAGGATTACAAGATATAGTATTTGCTGGTACTACTAAAAAAATAGCTAACTTTGATAGAACATTTAAATCAATTAGAGATAAAGATGATTTTGTACAAAAAATTACAGATAATGCTGGTAAATATTTAACTGAACAAGCAGATGAACTAGGGTTTAAACTAGCTAATAAAAGTAAATTATTAGATGAAGTCGGTGAAATAATATCTACAAACCTTGCAAAAGCTAACAACCAACCAATTAATACTATGCAAACATATTTAGCTTCTAAGTTTGGTAGTGGTTTAAAAGGTTCATTTATGAGTCACGTAGTAGAGGAGGCAATATTATTTGCTGGTGCTGAAAATTTAATGTTAAGTGTAGATGCATTAGCAGGAGATGCAACACTTGAAGATTTTAAAGGAACTTCTAAACACGCATTAGTATTAGGTTCTGTTTTAGGTGGTGTAAGATTTATACCAGGTGGAGTAGCAGGTGGTATAGGAGGTATTCAAAAAGGTCCTGAACGTATTGCTCGTATTATAGCTGGTAGTAGAAACTATACAAAGAATTTAAATCCATCTATAGAATCAGCACAAAAAGGAATAGCAGCACAATATGATTACTTTGCTGGTTTAACTGGTTCAAATATTGTATCAGGCACAAACGTTAGAAAATTATTAAATGATAAAGCATTAGATATATTAGATAATGTTCCTAAAACAAATGCAGCTAGAAGAGCTAAGCTAGGAACACAAGATGTATCAAGAGAAAATTTAGAAAGAATTTTATTAAGTCCTCAATCAACACCTGAGCAAAAGAAAGCAGCAGCTGAAATAATGCAAGATGGTTTGCAGTTTTTATCTTCTCACGTTAATAGAGAGTGGAGAGAAGAAATGTTAAAAACATGGGGAGCTGACATTATAGGAAGTAGTCCTCGTATGTTAGTTGGTGGTATTGCAATGTCTGGTGGACCAACAATGTTATTGAGTGAAGATGTACCATTAGAAGATAAACTAATTGGATTTTTTATGGGTGCGTTTATTACTAAAGGTGGTAAAAAATTAGAGTGGAGAAGTGGAGAAAATTACAATCAAGTAAATCAGTTAGGTAAAGACCCTAAGACAATGGATAAAAGACTTATAGAGCAAGAACATGCACTAAAAGCTTTAGGAACTAGTTTTGATGGTAATGCCTCTTATAGAATATTATTACAAAAAGCATTTCAAGCTAACTCAGATAGTGGTCGTTTTTTAAACAATCAAGTAAAACCAAAGACTGATGAGTTTGTAATTAAACTTGATAACCCAGAAGCATTTCAAGTTCGTTCACAAACAGCAATTACATCTACTAATGCGGTAGCAAGTAAAAGTGGATATAAACCAGTATACGAAGCATATATAGCATTAGGCGAATCAAAAACATTATTAACTGAAGGTAATAGATATAAAGACTGGAGCGAATTAACTAAAAAAGAAAAAGATAATTTTATAAAACGTGTAGAGCAAGAAGGTATTAGTACTCCTGAACAAATGATTGAATACTCTAGTGAAATTAAAACAGAATCTTTTGCTGATATAGAAAGAAAACTAGCAGATAGTTATGAACGTTTACAAGCATCAATAATAGGAAGAAAAGAAACTCCTGAAATACAGGATATATCAATAGAACAAATATCTGGTAGAATAGATGGTGAACTAGCAACGGCTATAAAAGAATACAATGCACTAGGTAGCATATTAAAAGGCTCAGGTAATTATGAAGTTAATCCAAGAGCTTTTGCAATTTCAAGTGGTAAAAACACTCAACAATCATTTAAAGAAACTTATAACAATACTTTAAAAGATTTTCGTGAGTACATGAAAAATCAACACGAAATACAAAGCGAATTAGATTTTTCTGATAGTGTATTAAATTCAGCGTTAGATTTAAATAGAATAAATATAAATGTTATAAGAGCGGCATCTAATAAAAAAGGTGAAGGTATTTTAGACGTATTTAAAAATGATGCTGAATTCTCAAATGTATTTAGAACATCTGATAAAAATCCTACAATAGCTGCTCGAATTGTAGTGAAAGGTAATAAAACATTAGAAAAGAAAATGAATGCTATCTTAGAAGTTGTTAGTAAGTTTGATGATAGTTATGATAAAATGTTTTCTAGTGAAAGCACATCTATAAAAAGATTAGACCCTAGTCAAGCAAGAAATATATTACAAAAATTAAGAGATAAAAATATTATGGCTTTTGCTTCACCAGGCGACTATAGTATTGCTATGCCTATAAAAACTATGGGTAGATTAATTACAAGCAAGTATGTTAGAAACTTGTTAATCAATGGAACAGATAATACTGGTAAATTATTAACACAAACAGATAGAAACATTATACAATTAGGTATGGACCATGGTATTATTGGTTCTAGTTTACAATATAGACCTACCACAGAAGCAATGTTTAAAGTAGTAGATTCTGGTATTTTAAAACAAATAAGTAAAGATAATAACTTTTCAGCTATTGAAACATTTGTTGGAGCAAGTAACGCAGAAACAGCAGTAATCAAACAAACGTTAAGAGAAGTAAAAGAAGTGGTTGGTGATAATCCTGGTTCTACTGCAAGATTTAATCAAATATTTGAAAACACAGTTAAGATGATTGATGATACATTTTCAAAGTATGTAAAAGGAGAAGATGGTAAAGGTGTTTTAAATAGAAGTTTAGAATTATCAAGTGGTGGCGATTTTATACAAGTTAATCAATTAGCACAACGTATTAATATGATTAAAAATAATACTCTTACTGAAGATGTAAGACTATTTTTAAATGATATATATCAAGTAGATAGAGTAGAGTTTGTTGGTACTAAGAAAGCAATGAAATCATTAATGAATATGATGACATTTAACAAAAATCCTATAAAACTATATGAATCTGCAATAAGATATAATTTATATGATACACAAACAAGGTCTTGGAAAACAGATAAACTAAGTGAAACTGAAGTAAATGCTCGTTTAAAAGAAATGCGAGATAATAAAATAATAGATTTTGTTGATACACAAAAAGCAGCTAGTGAAATAAAAGAACAAGGTGAATTTTTTCCAAAAGATTTTACAGAACAAAACCAAGTAAGACTAGGTGAAATACTAAATACTTATTCACTACCTATAGATAGTAAATTTAAAGCAAATGATTTATTAGCAGAACAACCTTTACAAAAAATACAAGACGTATTTTTCACACCTGAATATCGTAATAACTTTAACAAATTTGCTGATGATTTCGTAAATGATGTTATAAAACAAAATCCTAAACTTAGTGTATCACAAAAAGATGCAGTAAGAATGTCAATGAAATCATTTTATACTCAATTAAAAAATAATGTTGAAGTAGAAATATTAGAGTTTAATGCAAACGCTTCAGATAATACTATGACAAGAATTGATGTAAAAAATAGAACACCTATAGATGATGCATTATTAAAAGCTATGGGCGATGCACAACCATTTTTAAGACAAGTAAGTAGTAATACTATTAATACTGAAGGATTACCTGGACCTTTAATTGGTAATGCTATGCAAACATTTAGACAAAAAGCATTTGAAAGCGATTACATATTTAACAATTTTGAAAAAGTAGATTTAACAAAAGCTGGTAAAGATATTCTAAATAATAAACCACCTATGAATGCTGAACCTGGTATTATATATAGATTTGCTGATTCTGATAATATTTATTTTATTAAAAAAAATCAAGATGTATTAAACAATATAGCAAATAGATATGCTGAAGTATTGCAAAAGTTTGACCCTAATAATAAAGATGCAAGACTAAAAGAATTAGAAATAGTATTAAAAGATGATAAGTACGAATACACTATAGGAAGTGCTTGGCAAAGAGAAACAACAAAGTTAACTCAAATACTAGATGATATATTATTATCTGATACTCTAGGTGGTGAAAATATATTTGGTACAGGATTTAGAAGACAAGAAGGTATAGGATTACTAAAAGGACTATTTAAACGTGATAGTTTAATAAATAATAATAATGCATTACGTTTTGATAAACAGCTTGTACAAACTAACATTACTGAAGCAAGAAAAATAACATTTGAAAATGCTGAATATAAAGCAGATGTTATCAAAAAATTACAAGATTTTAGAGATAATAAGTTAAACCAAGTTACAGTTGCTGATGAATTACCAGGTACTATTGCTGACTTAGTTAGTGTAAATAGAAGAATTAATGATTCATTTGATACTGAAATAGGATTAGCTATAGACCCAAAAGTAAAACAACAATTACAACAACAAAAAGCTCAATTCAATATACAAGTACAGGAACTAGGTATAGCAGATGCAAGTACTGTAAATGGAGTTACTATTGTAAATGATAAAACATTTAAGATGTTAGCATTTTTATCTGGTGAAACTACTTCTAGTAACATTGGTGGTATTAAACCTATTATGTATAATTTAGGAAATGGACCACAATTATTTATAAATAAAACAGCATTTTTAAAAAACAATAATCCTAAAGTAGAACAAATATTTAAAAACAATCCTAATTTAGATTTTGTAACGTTTACAAGTGCTAGTAAAAAAGTAACTAAAGATAGAATGACACCAGTAATTGCTATGAGTAAATTAATATCTGGTAAAAATATAGAAGAAATAGTACCAATTGGTTCTGAAAATATTGCAATCATATCTACTAAAAAAAATAAACAATTTGCATCTTTAGGTGCTAACAATAGTGTTCATTTATTAAACAATGCTCAAAGAAATTCATACTATGATTACTTTATTAGAGATATAAATGGTTTTGATACAAAAAGAGAATTTCTTACATCTTTAAAACAACCTGCAAACTACGCTAAAATTATTGCGGAATTTCAAAGACTTTCTACAGATAGAGTAAATAATAAATTGAATAGTGATTTAGAAGTATTTGGTAATGATACACTAATGAAGTTACTAGCAGATTCTGGTGCTATACCTACAATAAAAACAAGAATGTGGGAAGATATGTTAAAGCAACAATATCTTGATAAGATGTTTAGATTAAAAGTAGATGGTAGTACTGGTGTTTTAGCTCCTGGTACATTTTTATCTGATACAAAATTACAAAATACTATTATATTAGAAAACGGACAACACTATAAATTTGGTGAAATAGAATTACCACACTCAGCACAATTTAAACCTATAGATAAAAACAATATTACTTTGGTGAAAAAGTTAAAAGGTGCAGCTGATGAGGTAGTTAATGGTGCATCTAAAGAAGGTCAAGTAATTATTAAAGATGTAGAAACATTAGGAGAAGCTGTAAAGAATGCTGAAAAAGTAGGTTATCAAGTGTTATCATTTTTTGAAAGACAACCACATACTAAACCTTCAAGTGTTATGCCTGTAGGTATAAAGAAATTTAGAAGTAAAAATGAAGGTGACCAAATTGTATTGAATGATGCAGATTTAAAAAGAGCAGCAGAAGGAGACTTTGACATAGATTCTGGTAGTGCTATCTGGAAAATGCCTCATGATGTAGCACAGGGTTTTATACAATCTAGAGGACAAGTTTTAGATTCTGTTCCTTTAGGTGTAGGTAGTAATCCTTCATTTAAAAATTTAAATTTTAAAGATTTTGAATCTAGAGAAAGATATGTAGAACAAAAATATAATGCTCAATATGTAATGGGTTCAGCTATTAACGCTAATAGAATAGTTCAAAAAATATTAAGTGGTAGAAGTTCTAGAGACGGAGAGTTTTTTGATGGTAGAACTGAAAACAAAATTATTATAGCTAAAACAGGACAACAAAGATTTATAGGTGTTAGAGGAGATGTAAATAAAACTTATCAACGCATAGCTGATTTAGTACAATCTATTTTAGATAAAGATAATGGATATGATGCTAATATATTTAAAGATATTAATTCTTTATATGATGATATATTCTTTGGAATAGATGGCAATGGTGTTCGTACAAATCAAGGGCTATTTAAACTATATAGATTTAGAGAAAAAGATAAAGGAGAAGGTCCTAAATATGAAGAGATAGATGCAGACTTTAGCGCAGTAGAAAGAGCTTTATTAAAAGAAAATATTATACAACCATATAGACAACTATTAAAATTGAATAATAAATTATATGATAGTGGACAACAAAGAAAAGTATCACTGAGAGATATTGCTACATATTCTAGTAACTTTGATACTCAATTATTTTTTGCTAGTAAAAATGCTGGTAGAAAATTAAGAGACCCAAATATTGATAGTGTATTTGGTGGTTATACAAAATCATTAATGTTATATGGAGAAAATACTAATATAAGAAGTAGTATAGTTTTTGATAGACTTATAGCTGATATGTCACAAATTAAAAATTTATTATTAGAACCTACTAAAGCAAACTCAGAAGGTGTACGTAGTGAAACTATTAGTAGTGCAGTAGAATTTATGGAAGCAAGTGCTGATGGAGTAAATGCTCTTGTTAAAAACTTTAAAACTGATGTACAAAAATATGATGCAGCTAAAAAAATAGATGTAGAAATCAAAAGAAAAGAATCTTACATGAAAAAAATAAATAGATTTGAAAGTCCTGAATACTACGAAACATTACAAAATAGATTAAACAAATTAAAAGAAGCTAGAGAAGGTTTAAAAAATGCTATTAATGTATCTAACTTAGATAAAAATATGTTTGCACTAGTAGAACAACGTTATGTAACTGAAGCATTAGCAAAAGAATATCGTAAAAATGAAGGTAAACTAGAACCAGAACAACAAAAACAAATCGTTGAAGATGCTAAGAAAAAATTCAAAGAAGAAAAACTAGACATAGACTTTGTTGATAATGCAGACCTTGTAAATAATATTGCATTAAGTTATGCATTTAGTTCTAGGGGTAATCAAACACTTGCTGGTCTAGGTATAAAAAACACAGACCTATCAAAAGACTTTGAACTAGAAATAAAAAATGCAAAAGATTTTTATAATAAATCATGGAAAGATTATTTTGATGTAAACAATAAAGAAGTATTTCATCCAGACCAAATAAAACAAAACATGTATGAAAAAATTGATACAATAATAAATAGATACAACGATGTACCACCTGAGTTTATCTTAACAAAGATTATGACACCTAGAGTAGATTTTACTAAAATTATAAAATATCAAGATAAGTATTTTCCAAAACCAATAGATACTAATACAGAATCATTTATCAATTTAGTAACTGGTTATGCATTACAAAGTCCAAGATTTAGTAAACAATTTACAGGAGATTTTGTTAGAGATTATGCAGGTGCATATAACCAAGTATATTTAAAACTACATGGAGTTAATAGTAAATTTAGTTCAGATGGAATACCATTAGAAATTACTACAGGTGAAGTATATCAATTCCCTCATCTATTACCAACTGGACACACAAGAGATGCATTTAGTTTATTTCAAACATTTAATCCTCAAGAAACATTAACTGGTAGATTATCAAGTAGTTCTAGATTAGATAGTTATCAAACATTCTTAGATGTATTTGGTACAGCTACTGTAAAAGATGTACTTAGTGGTGGTAATTTAGCTCCTTCATATAGCATTACAAAAAATAGAATTGAAGCTATAGATGGTATGCATACTTTCCAAAACTCTTTAAAGAATGAAGCATTGTTTAATATCTTTAGTAGAAAGAGTGAAGATAGTTTAAAACAAATTATAAAGGGAACTGAAACAGATGTAGACCCATACATAACAAAAGACTATTATAATGGCGGTACAAGAGATGTAAAAGAATTTATTACGGATTTAGGTAAAACAACTAAGGAGATTTGTTAATGGCAAGATGTACACCAGTAAGTAAAGACTTTGATACAAGATTAGAATCATTAGAAAAAATTGGTAAAAAATTTGCTGACAATAGCATAGTAAAACAATTTGATAAAGGTACACAAACTTCTATGTTTAAAAAGTTACTATATCAAGTTACAGATATGGAATATAGATTACCTAAAGTAGAAGAATTAAAACTATTAAACAGGTTAGTAGATAGAGGGTTGAATCGTGTAGGTAAAGATAGAGGTAAATTTGCTGAACTATTATATTTACCACAAGAAATATATGCAGATATACCCTTCTTGAAAAAATGGTACAAAGATGTTCAAAGGTCAAGTTTAGTTCTTAAAGGTAATACACAAGAATTTAATAATGGTTTAAATCAAGTTATTAATCTACTAAAACCAGCAGCTTCTAATCAAGGATACAAAGAATCTTTCCTTGAAAAAGTAGGATTAGATTCTAAAAGATTACAACGTGAGCTCACAAATAAATACAAAAAATTTAATAAGTTACAACAAGAAGGTAAAAGGGAAGATGCACAACGTTTTTATGAAACTGAAATACAAGATTTTGTAACAAAGGGTGAAGGTAGAGTTCTGCAATTATTTCATGAATTAGCATCTATGCCTGCACCTGAATATAAATTAAAAGTACGTGAAGAAAAATATGCAGATGTTGTCCGTGCTGTTCAGGTATGGAGAGGCGAATCTGGATTAGGAGGTTTACAAAAAAAAGGAAAAGATATTTTAGTTTCAGGATTAAAAACTTTTAGAAATGTTTTAAACCAAAGAAAAGAAGAATATAGTTCTAAACTAGATAACTTTGACGTAGCTTATAAACAAATAGATAACTTAGTAAAAAGATTTGAAACAGGTGAGTTGCAAAAAGATGGATACTTTCCTGTATTAACTTTTGATATACTACCTACATTATCTAAAGCAAGTGCTAAAATATATAATAAGTCTGACATAAAACAAAATCAAGAGGGTGTGGATTTAATAGCTAAAGTTGGAGATTTATTAGAATCAAATATATATATGAATAAAAATATGCGTGAACAAGGTAGAGTAGATAGTCATATTGATTACAATGTTATACCGCTTATTCATTCATACGGAAATAGTGTATCAAGATTTAACTATAGCATATATAATGCTTCTAAATTTATAGAAGCTATGCATAAAATGTCTGACTTAATGCAAAAAAATAACAATCCACAATTAGAAAAAAAATTAAATTTCTTAAAAAATTATATGTCCGATACTTATAGTATTATAGATGGTTCAAAGTTTGCAGAAAAACCAATGATGACTGATGTAGCTAGAGGTATTACAGCATATGAGTTTGGTTCTAAACTAGGATTAAATATTAGGGGTGCAGCTAGAAATGCTACACAAAGTTTATTTAACTGGGTTTACTTTGGTAATAAAGGTATTAGTGAATATAGACAAGCATTAGGTGATGCAGATATGCGTTTACGTATTGAAAAAGGGTTAAAGAATAATGGTATTTTATTTCCTGAGATTGCAGAAGTTTATGGCTCTAAGCTAACAAAAACTGAATATGATGCTAAAACAGGCACATATAGAGAAGTTGTAGATTTATCCATGTCTGATAATATTTTAAGTAGAATGGAAAGTATTGCTGAAACACTAGGTAAACCTATGAGTTGGGTTGAGAATAGAATTAATAGAAGACTTACATTTGGTATAGCATATGCAAAAGCATTTAATGTAGATGCTAATAACGCTAGACTAATGAGAAAGTTGTTTGAGAATAAATATATAAGAAGCAATAAAAATGGTGTTGAAAAGTATAAAGAACTAGAAAAAGATAGCGCTAGATATGAAAAAGAATACAATGGGTTTTTAGAAAAAAGAGCTGAAAATTATGCAAATGATATGACTAATAACATACACTTTGATTACTCTATGCCTGGTAAATCTAAAATATTAACTACTCCAATTGGTTCTGTATTAGGACAGTTCCAGCACTATGGCATAAACTTTTTTAATTTACAAAGAAAGATTGTAAGAGATGGTACAGATTCAGTATTTACTGGTCAATGGACTAATCCAGCTGCATATAGAATGTATAGGTTAGGTCTTATGTATACAGTTCTTAATGGTATATTAGCACCAATGCTTAATATTAATACTGGTAATCTTGTACAAAATGATACATATGAAAGACTAAGTAGTTATTATAAATCTTTAGATGAAGAAACACGTAAAGAGCAATTCTTTGGTAAAGGTCCTTTAATTGGAACTATAGGTGGTCCTTTTATCAGTGACGCTATAGGTCTATTTAATGTTATGGGATTATACGAAATGGATTCTGATAGTATGTTATCATATCTTGCTGGTTACGAAGAAATGGCTAACGATACAGACTATTCAGAAGAAATTTTACAAATTCTTAATCCAGGTGCAAGAAGATTTATCAAACAAACTGTACCTAGTTGGCAAGCAAATGAGAATCTTGGTAGTATGTTGATGGGTGAACTTGCATTATATCCAACAAAAGAAAGTAGAAAGAGTAAAGAAGATTTACTTGGTCTTGTAGGTATTGATTTAGATAAGAAAAAACCAGAACCTATTAAGACAATACTTGATGTTAATGTACAGGATGTGCTCAAGTCTTTAAATAAACTCGAGCAGTAATCCTAGTTATCTTGAGATTTTATTTCTGCAAGGAATCGTTTCATTATTTGTAGATTGTCTTCTACCACTTTGATTTTAGCTGACATTGCTGGGTCTTGAAAATGTTTGTACTTCATTTGCTTTAGCTCACTTTCAATAGTCTTAATTTGTTTTTCCATCAAGACTCTTTCTTTACGATTCTTTTGTTCTTGCATTACTTTTAAACGTTGCATTTCTATTTCATATTCTATACTCATTTATCCTCCTTTTTTAATGCATACATTCCAATACATATTGCATCTGCATTTTTAAGTGTAACTTTATGTTTACTACCTGCAAATGTTTTTGCTCTACGTTTGAAATATTGTTTACGTTTTTGATAATCTTTTGGTATTCTATTACCTATCACATCTTGCCATTCTTTAGGAAGAACTTTGACAATAGGTAAATCTAACGCATTACAAATACCTAACCAGATGCCGTAGTTCTTCCCAAATGTAAATGCTCCTCTTTCGTAGGGTCTTGACCATACTCTTTCTATATAGACTATGCTATCTTTTGTTTTATATTTTTTTATTATACTAACCATTTCTATAGGTTCCCTAGAGGAAGGGCAATTACTTGTTGAATGGAGGTTGTCTTGAGCAAAGAAAGCAACTGCACCATTCCATCCAGGGTCTATAGCTATTATTTTCATTAGGTATAACTGCTCATTACCCTTATAGCTTCTGTTCTATCAAAGTAAACGCTACACTTATCGCCATTAAACCCTAGGTCATAACTACCTAGTTGTCCATATCTTGCTTTTTGACATATGATTTCCATTTGGTATCTATCATTTTCCTTGTCATCAACCGCATAAGGATAGTATACAAAGAACGCCGCTTCCGCAGTTTGTTCTATAACACCACTTTCTGCAAAGTCTGATAACTTTGGTCTTGGGTCTATCCTACGCTCTATTTCTCTATTTAATTGTGATACTAATATAGCACTACAATTTACTTTTTTACAAATCCATTTATAATCTAACATTATATCTTCTATTTCAAAACGTCTATCTTTATTATTCTTGTTATCTGTACGAATAAGTTGGATATAGTCATCAAGTACAACGTCTGGTTTTTCTTTAGCTATTTCTTTCATAGCATCTGCAAGTGTTTTACAATCATCATGCATAATTAGATTCTTGTACTTTTCTCCTAGTTCTGTTTTGGCAAGAGATATTTCAGCAATTTCATTATCAATATTTTTAGCTTTTCTAATTTTTTCATAACTAAACTTTTGATTCTCCATTACTAATATCTTCTTCATCATCTCAACGTTAGTCATCTCACGATTAAATAACATAACTTTAAAGCCTTGTTCTAGTAATCGCTTTACAACATTTATAACCATAGTAGTTTTACCATGCCCTGGTCTACCACCAAGTACAGTAATTTCACTACGAGTCATACCACCTGCTGCTTTATCAAGCTGCTCAATACCAAAAGGAATTAGATTACTACCTGTTTTAAGTGTTGATATAGTATCGTCAATTATATCTTTAGTATCTACTTTTTTGCTAGGTGCAACAGATTTTAATTCTTCTATTTCTTTTTCATGTTCATGTAGTAATTCAATAACATCTTCTTTGCTATTTAAACTTAAGTTATATAATGCTTGGGAACCTTTTATTACTCTACGTTGTATGTATTTATACCATACAATTTTAGAATAATGTTCTATGTTCGCAGTTGTAGGAACGCCATCGGCTAATCCTGTTAGGTAGTATGTAGTTAAGTTTTTATCTATTTTACTATCTCTCATAGCATTATATACAGTTACTGTATCAATCGCTACATTGTTTCTATATAGTTCTACAAAAGTATTCCATACGTTCTGGTGTTTTTCAGAATAAAATGCTTTTGCATTTCTGATAATACCTTTAGACTTTTCAAATACTTCATTACCTTCAAGTAATATAGAACCTAATACCGCAATCT
>Ga0209348_1001058_pt1 | contig 13742 bp, 4 predicted proteins | sample ETNvirenome_2_30_FD_184065 | JGI IMG/M metagenome (GOLD analysis project Ga0209348, IMG submission 184065) | Marine viral communities from the Pacific Ocean - ETNP_2_30 (SPAdes) (version 2) | ecosystem: Environmental > Aquatic > Marine > Oceanic | place: Pacific Ocean | collected 2013-06-22 | reverse complement strand
TTTAGCAACAGGTGGATTGGTTTACTCTTGTGCAATGGATCAATATGCGACAGAACATCCATATCCTAGACCTACAGACCCTGCACATAACACTGCATTGTATCCAACTTCTGTTACATCTAACAATGTAACTCTAAATGTTGGTGTTTCTACTAGAGTCGCATACAATATTAACCATGCAGATTACCATGAGTCTATAGGTATCATGACAGCTTACTTACCAGTTGTTCATGGTATTACTACTGCTACTGGATCTGGTAGAAATGTAAAATTAAGAACCGAGGGAATTTTATTCTCATGTTCACAGGATAACTACACTACAAAACAATTCTATCCAAAAGGAGGAGATCCTTACTATAACGGATCTTTGATTACCAGAGTCATCAATAATAATACTATTGAGACACAAGTAGGGCCATCTACTACACCTAGTTTCTACAATGGTGGTGGTAAAATTCAAGGTGTCATACTTGCACCTAGACTTAATAATAACTCTCCTAGTGGAACTGACTTCGCAGCTGGTGGTACATTTGTAGATAAGATTATAGACAATAAAACATATGTTGTTAATGTTGGTATTTCAACTGTAGATCACAACTATGCAAGAGCTGGATTATCGCAAAAAGGAAAGAGGATTGCATCATCTATAGAACAAGGATTCTCTGGGTTTGATGTAATTGAAAAACTAGATGCTGCAACCTTTAGAGTTAACGCTGGATTAACAACACAGAAAGCATTGTACAAGAGAGGTGGTGAAGTAACTAAACCAGTATACGTTGATGTTACAGAACCAGACAAATATTTCAATGAAAAATTAGTATACGCTTCAGGTAATTCAGGTATTGGAACAAATTCTAAGGTTGATTTCCGTATCAACGTTGATGGCAACATTGCAGAGTTTAATGTCCTTGAAGAAGGATCAGCGTTCAAAGTTGGTGATAATTTAACAGTTTCTGGTATCGCTACAGACCCAAGAGTCGGTGTATTAACAGAATTCCAATTAACAGTTGAAGAATTAGAAAATGATAGTTTCTCTGGATTCTATCCTGGCCAGTTTATTTTATTTGATGACATTTCACCATTTTTCAACGGAACTCGTAAGAAGTTTACTTTATCGGTAACAACTAGCGGTTCTACAGAGATCTTAAGTCTTAAGACATTGCCTGGTAGTGATATGGATATTACAAATAATATCTTTATCTACATCAATGATATTTTACAAACACCACAAACCTCTTACATATACAAGGGTAGTAGAGTTATCTTTACTGAGGCACCAAAACCAAATTCTAAGTGTTCTGTATTCTACTTTAGAGGATCTAAGAGAGATGTTGAGACTGTTGAACCAATCTCATCATTGAAACCTGGCGATACTGTTCAAATTAAAGAAAATAGATTTGATGTAGCAGACATAGATCAGTTTGAGAGAACAAGTAAGAGAATCGTTGCTTCTGATCTTTTAGAAACATTTACATACAACAGTATTGGAATCAATACTGCACAAGACGCTGAGAGACCACTCTCATGGGAGAAACAAAGAGGTGATCAGATTCTTTCTGGTGTGTTAATATCTAAAGCAAGACCTAGTTTGAGTAGTAAGGTTCTACCTACAACTAGACTAATCAAAAATGTTGGTAAGACTGATGATACCATTTATGTTAATAATGTTTATCCATTATTCAACGCTATTGATAAACTTTTACAGTCAGAAAATACTATTCAAATATTTGATGATAATGAAATTATCCCAGGCGTTATAACATCTATTGTTTCTACATCCTCAAGTATATCATCTCTTACTATAAGTTATGGTGGAACAGGATATTCACTTACAAATCCAGAAGTCTCAATATCTAATTCTAAAATTAATCGTAAAGATCCTATTTCTGATTGGAAGTTTGATGGTATTAGTGGTATTATTCAAGTTGTAAACTTTAAGGCAATCACACAGTCAGAACCATATGTCGCTGTTGGATCAAGTAGTTACTACATGAACACTAAGAGTGGTACATTCTGGGAAAGAGGACAGATTGGATTTGGTAATACAGTTCAGTTCAATGGTGTGGGTATGGGATACTCACAAGGTAATACCAACACTAATTACGTCATGGCTGTTGGAGATGGTGCTGCAATGGCGAGAGCAGTTTCGATTGGTAATAGTATATCTGCTTGGACTCCTATCGATTTAAAAGAGAAGAGAGTAATCCCTGCAATAAACGTAACTAATACATTTGACAGCACATATACTGGTAGTTTCAAGGATGTTATCTGGGAAAGATCTAGAGATACATGGGTTGCAGTTGGTGCTGCTGGATCTATCTTTACTGCGGTTGGTATGACAACAGCAGAGGCATTTAGTCAATACTCTGGAACTCTAGAAACATTGAACTCCATTGCGTACGGACAAGCAGAATTCATTGCAGTTGGTAATGGTGGTGCTGTCATTGCTTCTAATGATGGTATAATTTGGTCAGATAAGGTAAGTAACACTGTTCAAGATATCAATGATATCATTTACGATGGTAGTAAATTTATCTTTGTTGGTAACAACGGAACTATTGGTCTTTCTACAAACAAGAACTTCTGGCAACCTTACAGTCAACAGTTACCAGCTGGTACACAACACCCTGCGACATTTGACTTCGCTAAAATCAAATATTTCAACAACTTCTACATCGGTATTAGTACAGTAGGAGATGTTTACTACTCATTTGATCTAGCAAACTGGAATAAGAGAGATATAACACATCCAAATGAAATTCGTGATATTGCTAATACACCATACGGTGATTTCAATAGCACAAGAATCCTTGCTGTAGGTAGTGGAACAACTCAATTCTACGCTGATCCAGTTCTTAACAGAGCGGCTGCAACTGCATCCGTAACTGCTGGTGTAATAACATCTGTAGTAGTTACAGATGGTGGATTTGGTTATGACGTTGGTAGTTCACCTCCAGTTATTGTTCAAACTGACAAGACTAGAAAAGAAGATGTATTTTCAATAAACGCAGTAGGTGACTTTGGTGATATTGTAGGAATAAATACATGGTTGCCAGGCACTGCCAATGTGTTACCTAGATTAGCGTTCACATTGAAATCTCAATTTAATGACAACACTAACTTAGGATATGGATACTCCTCACTTAATCAACTCGGAGTCAACTTCACTGGATTAGAAAAAGGCGACTTCTTCACCATCTATGATAGTCCTCTTGTTGTTGGCCATGCACTCACTGGTATCACAACTTCTAGTGGTTCAAATGTAACAGTTGGAATGGTGACTGAGGGTGACTACTTAGGAGGTGTATTCAGAGTAGAAACAATCACTCCTGGCGATGCAGTCTCTGGACTTGCCACTGTAACGTGTGCGTTCTTGCCTGGCCCTATATCATATGGTAACAATGTAATCCAAGTTGGTCTTGCTGTAACAGCTAATACAGATACCTTCTGGGGTAAATACAGTTGGGGTAAAATCTTTGGATATCAGAATCGTGGTTCTGGAAATCCCGAAGAATTTTTTGTCAATAACATGAACGGTAATACTGGATTATCCACTGCTTCTGTAGTTTCCAGAAAGAAACCATTAACTTAACCACTAAATAAAAGAAAAAAACGTTTTTTTAAAATGCCTGCTATTATATCCGAACAGTTTAGAATTCTAAATGCCGAGACTTTTGTGAAGAGTTTTGTCGGAGTCGGATCTACTGTAAACAAATATTATGCTTTCATGGGATTACCAAATTCCATTGAACCAGCGGCAGGCGGTACTGCCACATGGGCCACAAATACTCCAGCTCCTTTAGATGGATTTGAAGAAGAGTATTCTATCAAAGAATCTATAATCGCTATGAAGAAAGTGACTGACAAGGATGTTCGTAGACTTGTCAGGAAGGTAAAGTGGGTTGCTGGAACAACCTATGAGATGTACAGACACGACTATAATATTTACAATCTCACACCAATCACTTCACAAGGTAGTTTATACGAGGCAAATTACTACATAGTGAATGAAGACTTGAAAGTTTACGTTTGTCTACAAAATGGATCAGACCCAGAGAACCCCAAGGGTAGGCCTTCATATGACCAACCCACATTTGTTGACCTTGAACCAAGGGCAGCTGGCACTAGTGGCGATGGTTATGTTTGGAAATACCTTTACACGATTAAGCCATCCGAAATCGTTAAATTTGACTCTATTGAATACATACCAGTGCCCGAAAACTGGGGGACTGAGGGCGAGACTATTGCAACACAGGCTAACGCTATAGATGGAAAGATCGAAGTTATTGTTGTCAATGATCGAGGCTCTAACTATCAACCGATCAGTACATCTTTTGCCAATGTTCCGATTCTCGGAGATGGATCAGGAGGAAAGGCTACAATTACGATTGATTCTTTCGGAAAGGTATCTGAAGTATTTGTTACAGACGGAGGAGAAGGATACACCCACGGATCTATACAATTCTTTCCAGGCGCTCCTGGCTCTGAGTCTGGCGGTGTTCTTGCTAACCTTACCAACACAGGAATAGGAACGACATCTATCGCTGGTTTCAGTGTCATAATTCCACCGAAGGGAGGACATGGATATGATGTTTACAGAGAATTAGGAGCATACAGAGCGTTATTATATTCAAGATTTGAGACAATAGAAACTAACCCTGATATCATCGAAGGTAATGACTTCGCTAGGGTTGGACTTATAAAAAATCCCACTGTATTTGGCAGTAGTACAGAATTACTAGACACTGCAATGGTGAGTGGTCTAAAAGCAATTAAACTTGCTGGTGTAACAACGGCAACGACTTACGCTGTTGACTCTCAGATCACACAGACAGTTGGTGTTGGATCAACTGCAATAGGATATGTCGCAGCATGGGATAAGATTACTGGGGTATTGAAATATTATCAACCAGCTGGTGCAGCATCAAGTGCTACTGGTTATAAGATAATCCCATTTACCTCTAATCCTGATGCTGGTTATGGAGTTACTATTATTGGTTCTTCTGTAGTAGGTTCAATGTTGTCTATTGATACTTCCTATAACGGTGTCAGTACCTCAATAAATAATAAGACATATCAACTTGGTATGAGTTTTAGTTCTGGCATATCATCAGCAGAATTCAATACTAAGTCAGGTGAAATAATCTATATTGATAACAGGGCTGCGATTCCTAGATCCGCAAGTCAAAAAGAAGACATCAAAATAGTGCTGGAGTTTTAAAAGCAAATGCCACAGAATACCAACTTAAATTCATCTCCATACTTTGATGATTTTGAAGAACTAAAAAATTATCAAAGGGTACTATTCAAACCAGGCTTACCTGTACAGTCTAGAGAACTTACAACACTTCAATCTATTCTACAGAATCAGATTGAAAAGTTTGGTAAGCATTTCTTTAAAGAAGGTTCTGTTGTAATCCCTGGCCAGATTGCATATGATTCAGACTATACCGCTGTACAAATTGATGATACCCACTTAGGTATTCCTGTATCTCTCTACCTACAAAACTTAATAGGAAAAAAAATTAAAGGTGAAACTAGTGGTGTTACCGCTAAAGTAGAAAATTATATTACAAACAGAGAATCATCTAAAGGTGCATATACTTTATACATCAAATATCAGAGTTCTAGTGATACCGATTTCTCCAGAGTCATTTTTGCAGACGGTGAAAATTTACTTTTAGAAGAAGATCTAAACTACTCCCTTTCTAGTATTAGATCAGGAGCTAGTTTTGCAACAACGATTATATCCAATTCAACAGCCACTGGTGCAGCTGCAAAAATTGCTCAGGGTGTTTACTTTATCAGAGGATTTTTTGTAACCGTTGCTGACTCTACAGTTATTCTGGATCAGTATAGTAACGCACCATCATACAGAGTTGGTTTGTTAGTAAAAGAAGAGTTAGTTACCGCTTCTGCATCTGACAACGATCTATATGATAATGCGAGGGGATTCTCAAACTTTGCAGCGCCTGGTGCTGATAGATTCAAACTATCTACAACTCTTATCAAAAAATCTCTTACAGATTTGAATGATGAAAACTTTGTAGAATTGATGAGAATTGATAATGGTCAATTACAAAAATTTGTTAAAGAATCAAACTATAATTTAATCCGTGATGAACTAGCGAAGAGAACATTCGATGAATCAGGACACTACTATGTAAATCCATTCAGTGTCTCTACTAAAGAATGTTTGAATAACAGAGTTGGTAATGATGGTGCCTTCTACTCAAATCAATTAACTCAACAGGGTAATGTTCCTACAGATGATTTGATGACTTTGAACATAGGGCCAGGAAAAGCTTATGTGAAAGGGTATGAAGTAGAAACAATCAGTACTACATCTATAGACGTAGAGAAACCAAGAACTACTGAGAGAATATTCAATGAGTCGATACCATTCAGTCTTGGAAGACAAATAGAACTCAACCATGTTAGTGGTTCACCCCCTATTGGAATAGGAACAGACTCATATGTAAATCTTTTCAACAAGAGAACTGTAACTGTTGGTGAAGGTAACGGTGAACAGATTGGTGTCGCTAGATTATATGATATCAAAGTAAAGAATGTTGGATATGCAGATTCAGCAACAGTTTTTGAATCATCTCTTTACGATATTCAAACATTCACATACCTCCAACTAAACACTGGAACTAGCGTAACTGTTCCATCTTTTGTTGAGGGTAAAAATAGTGGTGCAACAGGATATGCTTACGAAGCCTCAAATAATTCTACACAGTTAGTTTTATATCAAACAAACGGACAGTTCCAGAAAGGTGAACAGTTAGAAATCAATGGGATTGATGTCTCTAGGACTATTACAGATATTGAAGATTATGGTGTTGATGATGTAAAACAAATTGTGGGAAATGATCCTACTAATTATAAGTTTAGTGCTGACCCTGTTTTAGGATTAGGACATCTGATTGCTCCAGTCGCAACACAGTTTACAGTGAGTGCAAAATCTGGTGGTGCATCTACAATTACCTCTCCTAGTGCAAACTTTGGTAGTGCTGGAATCAAAACTGGAGATATCATTCAGTACAGTTTAGCTGGTAATAACGTTCCAACATTCAACCGTGTTACTGCTCAGACTTCTACAAATATCACTCTTGAAGCTGTTCCTGATGTTACTAATGTCAACTCAGGTGCATTACCATCTGCTGATGTCAATGTAAACGATTTGTTCAAAGTTACTTTAGAAGTTAAGAATAACTCTACTGCATTTTTATTCAGTGAATTAACTAGACCTAATGTTGCAAGCGTAGATACAAATGGTGCCGATCTCATATTCAGAAAGTCATATTCAATCACTGTTGCCAATAATGCCTTTAGTGGAACATTAGAAACAGATGCTGATTTAAACTTAGAACCATTTGACGAAGAGGATTATAATTTATCATTCAAAACAACTGGTATCGTAGAAAATCTAACAGATCAAAAACTGACAGTTAGTGGAAGAACAGTAACCTTGTCTGGATTATCCGTTGCATCTGGTGCTGCAGTTTTAACAGTTACTTGGAAGAAAGTAAATGTAAAACCAAAATCAAAAGTATTAAACAGGGCAACAACTTACACACTTAATAAGTCCGCAAAAACCCAGTCAGGCACTGGATTAATGAAGTTGAATGATGGATTAACTTATGATGGAGTCTATGGTAATCGAGTGCAAGACAAGAGAATATCCTTAGGCGTTTGTGATGTTGCTTATGTTCTTGCTATCTTAGAATCTTCAACTACTGATGACCCTCAGTTACCTATTCTCCAACTTACTGGTTTGAATACCAATATTCTTAACGCTCTACGAGGTGAGAATATAATTGGTAAAAACTCTGGTGCATCTGCTGTATTTGTATCAACAAATGGATCTAACGAAGTTAATTTCGTTTACCAGAATGAAAATACATTTGAAGTTGGCGAAGAAGTTACTTTTGAAGAAACAAACGTACAAGGTGTAGTTCAAACATTTATTCCTGGCGATAAGGATATTCAAAATGACTTTGAGTTTGATCCTGGCCAAGAACTAGATTATGTTGACTTCTCTTATATCGTTAGAAAACAAGGAACTGAAGCTCCCACAAGAAGAATTACAGTCATTTACAATAACTATGTAATTGATGCTGCAGATCCAGGCGACTTTGTAACTGTAAATTCATATGACTCTAGTTTATATAAGAACAGCTTACCTAGTGTGGGTGGAATTTATGCTTCTGACATCATTGATTTAAGACCTAGAGTAACTAGTTCTGTTGCAGGCAGATCTCCTGGCGAGTTTTTCTCTAGACAATTTGAATCTGGTACATCCTCCACATCACATATTATTGCACAGGATAAGTCATTCAATATTTCATATGATTACTACCTTGGAAGAATAGACAAACTTTTCTTAAGTAAAGAAGGTATTTTCTCAATATTACAGGGAGCCCCAGCAGTCTATCCAAAACTACCAAACACCATAGACAATGCACTAGAAGTGGCTACCATTGAGATGCCACCTTATGTTTATAACACAGATGATGTAAAATTAACTATCGCTAAACACAAACGATTCCGAATGAAGGATATCGCTACTATAGAGGATAGAGTTAAGAATATTGAATACTATACATCTTTGTCTTTACTTGAAGTAGAAACAACTAATATGTCTCTTCGTGATCCACAGACTAATCTCGATAGATTCAAGTCTGGATTCTTCGTTGATAACTTTAAGTCAGTGACTTCTGGTGATGTCACAAATAGATCATTTAGGGCATCTATTGACTCTACTGAGGGAAGATTAAGACCACAACACTATACAACTTCTATTGATTTACTACTTGGATCAGAAGCTATAGTTGGTGCCGCAACATCATCTAATCCATCAGCGGACTATAGATTTGCAGGCGACTTAGGTGATTCCAATGTCAGAAGAGTTGGAGATGTTGTATGTCTGAATTATGATGATAGTATTTTCCTAGAAAACAAATTTGCTACTAGAATTGTAAACGTAAACCCATTCGCTGTTGTTAACTGGATTGGACAGGTTGAATTAAACCCTGCAACTGATACATGGATTGAAACAAGAAGAACTTCTGCAACATACGATATTGAGGGTAGCTTCAATTCAATGATGGGAATGACTGGCGCTGATAGTAACACTGGTCTTTCACCTGTTGATTGGGGTGGTTGGGAAACTACATGGACTGGAAGAAGCTCTACTTTAGGGCCTCAAACAAGAATGGATGTGTCAAGCCAAGTTCTTAGTAGAACAGTTCAAAAACATGGCCCATTTGTAGGCCCTCGTAGAGGTGGTATTCCTATCACTACGACCACACAATTCTTAGAGAGAAGAGATGTATTCAGAACTGAAACTACAGTTACTAGAAGTAATCAAACTAGAGAAGGTATTCAATTTAGAGTTGGTGAGAGATTTGATACTACAAGTTTAGGTGATAAGGTAGTTAACACAGAAGTAGTCGCTACAATGCGATCAAGAAACATTGAGTTTGTATGTAGAAGACTCAAGCCAAATACGAGACTATATCCATTCTTTGATAATATTGACATGGCAAGATTTGTTGTGCCTAAACTTGTCGAAGTTACAATGGTATCAGGTACATTTGGTGCTGGTGAAATTGTTGAAGGAAGTCGTCCCAACTCAAATAATGACGCCATTAGATTTAGATTAGCAAATCAAAATCACAAATATGGCCCATATAATGCACCAACACAAACATACAAACAGAATCCATACGAACCATCTTCTGCTATATCATCAACATATTCATCAACAACCACAATTTTGAATGTTGATACTGCATCTTTAGAACTTCAAGCTGCATCTGGATTCTATGGCTATGTCACCACTGGAATGAAACTAATTGGACAATCCAGCGGTGCTATTGCAACTGTAACTAATATTAGACTTATTACCGACAAGGCAGGAGTTCTCATTGGATCTCTATTCTTACCAGATCCTACTGTTCCTTCAGCACCAACATTCAATACTGGTACTAAGACATTTACATTATCATCTAGTTCTACTAACCAAACTATTTCTGGATTTACAGACAGTGAAGGTTCAGCTAACTTTACTGCTTCTGGAACTTTACAGACAGTTGAGGCATCTACTCTTAGGACAAGAAATGCAGATGTTCAAAGAATACCACAGTCTGATTCTAGACAAATATCAAGCACAGATACAAGAGAAGTAGTATCAACTTCATTCAACCAGAGAACAACTCGTCAAACAAGATGGGTTGACCCTCTTGCACAGTCATTTGAAGTTCCTGATATCAATGGTGTTTATCTAACTAAATGTGATGTTTACTTCTCAGCGAAGGACACAAATGAGTTACCTGTTACACTTCAAGTAAGAACACTACAAACTGGTTTACCAACACAAGAGATATTGCCATTCGGTGAGTGTATTCTTGACCCTGACGAAGTTGTATTATCTGATGATGGATCTAAGGCAACAACATTTACATTCCCATCACCTGTTTATTGTGAAGGTGGAGGAGAGTTCGCTCTTGTTCTTCTCTCTGCATCTAATGAATACTTTGTTTATATCTCTAGGATGGGTGAAGAAGATATCACCACAGTCAACGCTGCAGATTCTGAAAAGGTTATTGTATCTCAACAACCTTTACTTGGTTCACTATTCAAATCACAGAACGGTGCTACATGGGATCCTAGTCAGTTAGAAGATTTAAAATTCAATCTATATCGAGCAGAGTTTACTGCAAATTCTGGTAGTGTCAATTTCTACAACCCAGATTTAGATATTGGAAACAGACAGATTGTTTCTCTTGTTCCTAATCCAATCGATATGGTTTCATACAACGCTGTTGTAGGATTAGCAAAAAGTTTGACAACTGTTGAACAAACTGGTCTAACAGAAGGAACAACAATATATCAAGAATCAAATCCAAACTTCAGTGCAAACTTGAATAAACTTTTAGGTGCTATTGGTATTGGTAGTAATCTAACAATTACAGATTCTGGTACTGGATTTGCTACGACATCTGTTGTTTACTCCAATATACCTTTAGTATCAAAATTTGGTAGAGGAAATGGTGCAACTGTAAACTTAACTGTAAATGGTGGAGTGGGTATTGCAGCAACAGTTGCTATTGGTGGTACTGGATATGCAGCTGGTGATGTACTTACAGTGTCTCCAACAAATACTGGTGGATTTGGTAAGGATCTTCAATTAACTATTCCCAACAATGTTGGTATCATAAGTGCCTTCAATACTTTAGTCCTGAACAATATTCAGGGTAAACCTAAAATTGACTCATCATCAGCAATCGTATATGTTGGTGGTGGCGGAACAAGTGTTGTAACTGGTGGAGCTATTAGATACCTCAATAACATCAATGATGGATTACATTTCCGTGTGAGACATAATAATCATGGTATGTACTCTCCTTTAGATAAGGTCGTTCTATCTGGAGTAGAACCTGATGTAAAACCTGAGAAATTGACTGCTACATTAGATTCTTCAAGTACAAGTGATATCACAGTGACAGCTGTTGGTATATTCACTTCCTTTGAGGGTGCAGAAGTCAATGCTTCAAACCCAGGCTATGCCAAAATTGGAAATGAGATTATTAGATATACTGGTGTGACCACTTCATCTTCATCATTGAATAATATCACAAGATCTATGGATGAAACCAAAGCGGGTGATTATAACATCAATGATAAGATCTTCAAGTATGAAATGAACAGCGTATCTTTGAGAAGAATTAATACATCTCATAAGATGTCTGATACTGATTCTTCTAAGTATCCAGTAGATGTAGACCACTACTGGTTGAAGGTTGGTATTTCTAGTCGTGGAATTGATAGATCAACTGGAAACGCAACTGGTTTACCAGAATTATTCTTTAAAGAAACCAAGTCTGGTGGTAGTTACGATCAACAGTATGTACAAGTTGGAACACCATACGGGCCAATGGCGACACAGAATATTGCGTTTAACATTGTTAGACCTAATCTCGCCACTCTACTTCCTGATGGTACAGATATATCAGGTAGAATAAGAACATTTAGCGGTAACAGTCCTGACGGAAACTTAAGTGGATTCGTAGATCAGGGATTTGAAAGTATATCTCTAAACAGTAATAATGTTCTACCAACTCCTAGAATCATTGCATCTAAAACAAATGAATTAGATAAGTTAGTTGATTTTCCTGGCAGAAAATCATTCACACTACAAGCGTTCTTAACTACACAAGATACAAAGGTTAGTCCTATGATTGACTTGGATAGAGTCAATATGGTCACTGTTATGGATAGACTTAACTCTAAAGTTACAGACTATGCTACAGATAATAGAGTCAACTCTCTTGATGGTGATCCAAGTGCAGCAATCTATCTTTCTAAAGTCGTATCTCTTGAGAAGGCTGCAGATGGTTTGAAAGTTATGTTTGATGCCTACAGACACTCTACTAATGATATTAGAGTATTGTACAGAGTATTCAGAATTGATGCTCCACCACAATATCAATTGTTTGAACTGTTCCCTGGCTTTGACAACTTAGATTCTAATGGTGTTATAATTGATCCAGCTAAGAACAATGGTAAACCAGATAGAAGAATCTTACCATCTCAAACAGATCAAGACTACAAGGAATATGAGTTCAATATAAAAGATCTACCACAGTTTAACGGATTCCAAATTAAAATTATCATGTCAGGAACTAACTTTGCTTATGTTCCTAAGATTCGTGACCTAAGAGCTATCGCATCTATCTAATGAAAAAAGTAAAAGTGAAAGACAGTAATTCTCTTTATAGAGATGAAGAGAGTGGTGCGATATTGAATTGTAATGATACTGCATACAATAATTACCTCAAAATGAAAGAAAATAAAATGAGAGAGGTAAGTGAAATGGATAAACTAAAGGATGATGTTGATGAACTCAAGGATATGATGAAGCTAATTTTAAGTAAATTAGATAAATAACTAAAACTCCCTCTTGAAAGATGACAGCTAGGAACATCAATTTAGTTTTAGATCAAGGTGTAGATTTTGAAGCAACTTTCACTGTCAGAAATGAAGATTCAAGTTCTTTAAACTTAACTGGATACACTGGAGAAGCTAAAATAAAGAAACATCCAGAGGCAACAAAGTTCAATTCTTTTGTTGTGTCATTTCCTAATAGAGTCAACGGACAGATAAAAGTAGCGTTGGCATCAACTGTCACATCTACAATAGAAGGAGGAAGATATGTGTATGATCTGGTTTTGACATCGCCTAATGCGTACAAGACTAGACCAATACAAGGAAATGTTCTCGTAATTCCAGGCGTAACATAATGGCAGATTACTTAGTAACCCTTAACGAACCTGGCAGATACAATGTCGGTGTAGACTATGAGATTCCCTCTAAGTCTATTCAGTATGGGAACATATTGATAGGAAAGACTCCAGCACAAGATGGGTCTGAAACTACATTTTCATTAAATGATCAAGGAGCACCCTACTCTCCTAACAACAACCAACAACTTATTGTAACTAAAAATGGTCTTTTCTTAGATCCATCAAATGATTACAATATATCTGGGGATCAGATTGTATTTACAACTGCTCCAGCAAACTCAGATGACATAGTTATTATTGCTCTAGCTGCAGCTGCAGATTTGACACGAACTGTCAACTATGTTATCGATAGTGGAAGTCTCCCAATGCAAACTGGAGACAAAGGTAAGTTAACCATAGATGTTACTGGTGTAATAGAACAGATCAGAG
>Ga0209348_1001057_pt1 | contig 13743 bp, 18 predicted proteins | sample ETNvirenome_2_30_FD_184065 | JGI IMG/M metagenome (GOLD analysis project Ga0209348, IMG submission 184065) | Marine viral communities from the Pacific Ocean - ETNP_2_30 (SPAdes) (version 2) | ecosystem: Environmental > Aquatic > Marine > Oceanic | place: Pacific Ocean | collected 2013-06-22 | reverse complement strand
TTTGATGTAACAGTATCTTTTCCAAATGAAATAACATTCGTTTTTCCAATTACTCCACCGTTTCTTGAGCCAGATTTATTTCTTGGCATTTGAGTCTCCTATTCGGACACCCAAGCTGTGCCGTTCCAATCGTATTTGGTAGGTGTTTCCGATTCGTCGTTTGATTTTATTGCTTCCCAACCTTTAGTGTTGTCAGCGTTATATTTATCTTCGTTCCAAGATATTATATAAATCCACACAACTGGATCTTGTTGATCATCTATAATTGTTGGATGTGCTATTGGTGGTTTCCAATCATCATTATCATCTAATGACCATGATGCGTAAGGTTGTTGTCCTATAAATTTATTTTTTACAGGATCATAAACCATTCCAATACCTGCGTATTGTTTTCTAAAATTGTTATTGTAAGAAGTTTGTTTCCAAATACCACCTTTGAAAAAATTAACACACCAGTTTTCTCCGTCTACGTGCATATCATTTTCTCCCAATGGTCCTGCTGCTGTTTCTATGTCGTTACCTACAACAACAACTCTTTGTACTATTTGATGTGAATTTGACGTAAATCCTGTTGGATCTGTCATTGCTTTTAATTCTGCGAAATGTGCCATATTCTTACTCCTTAAATATTATATTTATAATTTAATTTTAACTTATAGTCAATGTCCCTGATACAGTAAATGAAGCCACTTTACAGCCTCCTGCTGGACTTGGTAATGTTGCTATACTATTAGTTCCTGGTGCCACAGCTGCACATGTTGATCCAGGGAATCTAACCACTACTATACCAGAGCCACCTGCTCCACCATTATCACTACCTCCGCCAGATCCACCGCCACCACCACCTGTGTTAGCAGTTCCAGCTCCCGCACAACCAGTATTACAGTTTTGACCAGCACCGCCACCACCAGCGCCACCACTTCCTGCATTTCCTGGATTATTAATTACTCCACCTCCACCACCACCTGCATATGTTGTTGGAGTATTTGTAATGTTATTAGGTGCTCCTGCCCCTCCGTCACCACCTGCTGTTGTAGTTCCGTTTGATCCTGAAGCAGTTGCTCCACCACCTCCACCAGCTCCATAACCTGGGCCACCTGTATTATTATTTCCACCTGGATTTCCTTGAGGGAAAGCCATGATACCTGCTCCTGCAGGTGTGTTTCCTGATCCACCAGTTCCTGGATTAGATTGTCCTGATCCTCCACCGCCAGATCCACCGTCAGCACCTGGTCTTGCAGGGGAACTTCCTGGACCTTCTGATCCACCGCCACCCCCACCAGCTGATATGATTCCTATAAAACTAGAATCACTTCCACTAGTTCCTTGACTGTTTGAGCTTGTAGATCCAGTTCCTCCAGCACCAATAGTAACAGTATATTTTCCTACCGCTATTTGTTCTGTTGCCGCTTGTAATGGACTTGGACCAAAAGCAGACGATCTATAACCACCAGCTCCACCACCTCCACCTTGAGCTTTACCACCACCTCCACCACCTGCTACAACTAAATAATCTACACTAACACCACAATTTGTATCTAATAAATCTAAAGTTCCTGAAGCTGTAAAACTAGCTACATAACCTGCGTCTGGCACTAAAGAAACTTCACCTGAACATCCAGGACTAGCTTTTAATAAAACTCCAGAAGGGCCTGGGGCTCTTGCAACTACAATACCTGATCCACCTGCTCCACCTTTATTTTTACAAGTTCCACCACCTGTTACATTTTGTGGTCCTGAACCTCCACCGCCACCACCAGTGTTTGCTGTACCTGCAGTTCCGTTTGATAGTTGTCCACCTGCTCCACCACCACCTGCTCCACCAGGCCCTGGTGTTGAACCATTCCAACCACCACCGCCACCACCGCCAGCGTATGTTGTGTCAATCCCTGTAATTGCATTTGGTGCACCTGCACCTCCTGCTGTTCCATCATTACCACTTGGGTTATTTGTTCCTGCAGCTGTCGCTCCACCACCACCAGAGGATCCTCTGGCTGGAAAAGCTGCCATACTTCCACCTGGATTTCCTTGAGGGGGATCTACGGGTGGTGTGTTTCCTGCTCCAGCAGTGTTAGAACCAGATGCGTTCTCAGCTGAAATACCTCCACCTGATCCTCCTGAAGCTCCATCTTGTCTACTTAGAGCACCTGCTCCACCACCTGCCGATGTTATTGTTGAAAAAGTTGAAGCTGATCCGTCGTTACCTGTTCCAGGAACGGATGAATCATCTAATGCTCCACCAGCACCAACTGTAATTGAATGACTTCCTAATTCAAATTCAAACGCTGTTCCTTGTAAAGGAGAAGGTCCAAAGCCTGATGCCCTATAACCACCAGCTCCACCTCCACCACCAGAGAATGATGATGCACTACCAGGAGTATGTCCTTTTCCTGATCCACCACCACCTACTACTAAATAATCTATATTAACAAATCTACTTGGCCATGTGCCTGCATCTAATTGATCTATTTGTTCATTAAGACTCCAGACTCCTGAAGCCTTATCTAATTCTTTTACGATAACTATTCCTGATCCACCAGCTCCACCTGTTCCTGCGTTATTTGGATTTGAAAATCTACCAGATCCACCACCTCCACCACCTCCAGTGTTTGCAGTTCCTGCACTACCAGGTTGACCAGCAGTTCCATTTGGATTACCACCACCTGCTCCACCACCACCTGTTGCGGATCCACCAGGTTCTTGTGTTGTACCTGCTGCACCGCCACCTCCACCAGCTAAAACTCCACAAACACCAATACCTGTTCCATAATCAGGACTAACATTTAAACCAGCGCCTCCATCTCCAGCAGCACATGGTGCAGCTGATGCAGCTCCACCTGCTCCGCCTGCTCCACCTCCACCACCAGAACCACCTACCCCAGCAGGTGAGGGTCCACCTGCACCACCATCATTTCCTTGAGGAGGACTCACAGGAGGTGTATTTCCTGAACCTCCAGTTAATACACTTGCTTGAGCACCACCTCCAGAACCACCAGCATCAGCAGTTCCACTACAACCTCTTCCTTGACCATAACCTCCACCTGCAGAAGTGTATGTCGTACCACAAACTACTATTGAAGAATCTGCTCCACCAGTTCCATTTTGTCCAGCACTTCCTGGAGCAGCACCTGCAGATCCACCAGCTCCAATCGTAACTGCTCCTAAAGCAGTATTACCTAATGTTTGTATTTCTAAATTTCTTAAACCACCAGCACCACCACCTCCAGCACCACCATTAGAACCACCACCTCCACCACAAGAGGAAGTTCCTCCACCACCTCCACCTCCACCTGCAACGATTAATGTTTTAATTAATCTTGTCCCTGGTTGTGTAGTAACTGCACTTGGTGTGCTTGATGTTCTTGATGTTTGTGTATTTTTACCTTTAGACGTTACGTTTACAGGTCCAATTATTCCGCCATTGCCAGCCATAATTTAAACCTCCTACGCGTCGTCTATAACTTCATATGAAACAAAAAGTGTTAAATCTGAATTTGCGCTTGCTCCACCTTCTAATACATCACCTTCTTCTAGATATATAGGTGTGTCTAATAAAACTAAAACCGCATCAGCTGGAACTGAAACAGTACTAGCTATTTTAAAAAGCGCTCCAGACACAGATGCTCCTGTTGCTGCTGAAGTTCTTGTTGCCTTATCAACTCCCACAGTTACATCAGCTGCATTTGTTCCGTCAATGTTTGCGACTGAAATTCTATTAATTTTTACTAATTTATTTGACTGCACAGTTATTAAAGCTGTGGTAGTAGTTGTATCTAATTGAAAGCCTTGAGACTCTCCTATAATTGATGATACCGATACTATATTTGGTGCTGCCATAATTTACTCCTTTTATCCGAATACGATTGCCATTGCAATAGCTTTTCCTGTTGTAGCAAGACCGACTCCGTTGGCTTGTACTTCACCAGTCCCTTTTGGTATTAAATTTATACTTATATTTGAATCATCTCCAACGGCGGTAATACTAGGATTATTGCCAGTTGCAGCGTTTGTTATGTCAAAGTGATTTACTGCTGAAGAGGTTGTTTGAAACTGTAATTGCTCATTACCGTTTTCATCTCTAATTCCATGGTCATCGTCAAAATCAATCATGAAAGAATTAGTGTCTAAATTACCACCTAATTGTGGTGACGTATCGGATACGACTGATGCTAGTCCTAAAGATATATCTTTTATTACAGGGTTTGTAGTATCAGGGCTTGCAGTTGCAAAAACTAATTTATCACCTTTATCCGATGCACTAAAAGTTACTCCCGAATCTGTTCCTGATACATATTTAAATTGAACAGTGTGTGATCCTGAAGTTGAGTTTCTTAAAAGATAAAGTTGCTCTACATCATTTGGAATTGTTACAATTTGGTTTCCAGAAATAGTTCCTGAAAACTCAATCATTCTTTGTTGAGCTGTTCCAGTTAAAGCACCATCATCAACATCTAAAGCTGTTGTTTGTGCTCCACCTGCAATTGATGTAGTTCCATAACCACCTGTTAATTGAGCTACGAGTTGTAAGTTTGCGTTAGTCTTCGTACCCCATGTACCAGCGTTTTCACCAGTAGCTTGTAATTCTATACCGAGAGCGGTAAATGTTGATGCCATAAAAAATTATCTCCTATGCTGCTACATCATTATAGCTGTTATTTGTTCCTGTTGCAACATTTGAATAAGTTCCATTTGAACCTGTTGGTACATCAGAATAACTGTTATTTTGACCAGTGTCAACATCGCCGTATGCAAAGATATTTACGCTGCCAACACTCAAGGAAGCAGATAAGCCATCAAATCCTACTACAATATCTGGTATGGATATACTCCCTATACTAGCAGAGAAAGATACTCCAGTTAGTCCTAGACCTTCAACAACAGATAGTGATCCAACACTTGCGGTTATGGTTTGAGCCGTGGGTTGTATTAATGCACCTCCTAGACCTATAATAGACCCTTGAGTGAATGTTAAATCAAACCCAGACACTAAAACCGTATCATTTGGTATTGTAACAGAACCTTGAGTAGATGTTATTGTTTGAGCTGTTGGATTAGCTATGAAATTAGTAAATGCATTTACAGTCCCTAGTGTCGATGTCATAGACACACCAGACAACTGTGCTGTTGCATTTGGCACTGTTACACTGCCTTGTGATAAAGTTATATCGAAACCAGTTAGACCAACAGTCATATCAGCAACTGTAGGAACACCTAAAGCTGCTGTTATAGAAAAACTAGGTAAACCAAAAGTTACATCATTTATTGTTAGTGAACCAACTGAAAAAGTTGCAGACAAAGAGGTATCTATAACTACAGGAACAAATGCTTCACCTTGTGAGAATGAAATACTTTGACCAGTTAGACCAACAGTCATGTCAACAACTGTTACAGAACCAACGCTAGCACTAAAAGATAAACCTGTTAAAGAAATAGTTTGATCAGAAAGATCTCCCCAACCACCTTCACCACTCCAAGATTGTGCACCCCAACCTGTTTTTAAAGTTGTGGATTCATTCCAATTAGCTTGGCCCCAGGTAAACCTGCCCCATCCTGAAGTCGTCGACATGGTCGACCTCCTATGCTAATCTGATTATTGCTGCTGTAGCGGTATTATCTGGAAACTCTATTTTAAAAGTTCCATTACTTGCTGTCTTGTCACCACCAAATGCTATGATAGCAACGGCGTCCGTTGTTGACGAACCACCAGCTGTTGTAGTGTTATAAATCATTGCACCATTTGCTGTAAAAGATGCAGATGTATAAGTTACGTCACCAAAATCTGTAAAAGCCGTCGTGCCAGTTAATCCAACTCCTGATCTTGTAAGAGTTGCACCTCCTGCAGTATATGCAGTTCCAGATGTATTTGTGATTTCATTTGAAGTTGAGTAGTCCGTTGTAGTTGCATCTAAAGATGCAGAGCTAGTAAATAAAGCTAATTTAAAAGTATGTCCACCTGATGAACTAAAGTTATGTTTACCTTGTAAAAGTTCTTGTTTAAAACTTGAAGCTATTGCCGATGTAATTGCCATAATTTAATCTCCTATGGGTTTGCTGAGTTTATTGGTATACGAACAGCACCATCTGTATAGTCATCTCTTCGTCTTCTACCAACTTGCTCGTTAGCAAACTTCTGTACTTCTTCTTTATATTTATTTTCGTACAAAGTCAACATGTCTATCGGGCCTTTTAAAAATCCATAAGTTTCTGATAAACAGCAGTATAAAAGACCATTTGGAAAGTTAAGACTAATATAGTTAGTAGTGTTACTAGATTCTAAAGTTGCTGGCATTTTATTAAAATGAATTCTAGCTAAATAATTAGTATTAGGTGTCGGAGCTAAAAATATTCTACCAGATGTAGTATCTGAATCTCCTGTTGCACCTCCAAACGCAGCATAATATTTAGGTTTTCCTTGAGCTGCAGAGGTTCCTGTCACATCTTGATATTCTTGAAGATAGGACATATCTTTTTTCTCTAAAAAAACATTTGATCCTGTTAAAACAGAACTAGAATCATAAACTTGAATTGCTCTTATAAATAAACAACCCGCAGGGGCATTAATAGTTTCTTGTCCTGGAACTAAATTTACAGATTGTTGTTTTCTATCTGCATCAATAGGCACATCTCTCATTATTCTATATTGTGAGTTAAGAATTATGTTTTCTAAAATATCTGTTGTTAAAACATTAGAATCTACTTCCGTATAATTTCTAATTTGTGTGATTAATGTATCGTAACTTATTCCTGCCATTATATTTCTCCTGCTACTTCTTTACAAATTAAGCAGCTTTTTTTGTATCTAATATGTGTTCCACATTTCACTGCTTTACCATCAACATCTGTATATAATGGAATATCTGGTTCTTTTGGATATAACATTTCTTCATGTGGATCCATATCCTCTGAACACTGACATTGTTTAATGCCAATTATTTTACAAAATAAATTTTTAATCCATTTAATCATGGTGTTACTGTTACTGGACCTGCAGATGCAGAACCGCCTCCTCCTGTTTCACTTATACTAGATGTTGTAGCTGTTGCAAAGGTATAATTATCATCATCTACTTTTGTAATTACATAACCTGCAGCTAAATTTATAGTTGCAGCTGCTACCCCACCAACCACCTCTGCATCTCTAAATCTAACTCTATCTGTTGATGATCTACCATGATCTGGTTCGTTAACAGATATTGTTGTTGATCCACTAGTTGTCGTAAAAGGATTTAAGGGTAAAATTTTAGGAACAGATGTTTCTGTTCTATCAGGTCTAACATGACGTAAAGATATAGAATCACCATTCATAGGTTTTGGTTCTAATTGTGGCTGCTTTGGTTCAAACTCCGACACATGAACAAAAGATCCGTTCCATTCTCTAACCATTTCTTTATATGGAAACTCCATACCTGATCTGTCTGATATTGCTCTTGCGTATTTACCTGTTGCGTATTTAGCCATTATGCTCCTGGATAGTATGCTTTTGGTGTTATGTGTGTGCTAGATGCAGAGCCGTCTTCTGATAATGCTCTTTGAAATTCATCCTCATACACTAATTTCATTGGTTGTATTAATTGTGGAGCATACTTTTGTGAAAGATAATACGCTAATCCAGACACCATGCAAGGTATAAATCTGAATGGAATATCAGTTGCATTAGTATAATCTCCTGCATCTTGTATTCTTTTTATAAAATAAAAATGCATATCTTTAGATGCATTTGTAGAATCTGGTGTTGGGTAAATGTGTATTCTAACTTTATCAATAAATCTTTCCACCCAATATTGATTAGGTGTGCCTTTTGATAATTTATTAGAGAAACCTGCGTATGTTGATCTATCAACCTTAGTCATTGGACTATCTGATTGATCTGTGGAAGTTCTATTTGATCTTAACTGTGCTTCAAGAACATCGGATATACCAAATACACTAGCAGGGGCTGTAGTAGTGGCACTTGTGCCATCATCACTAGATCTAAAAAAGTCATAATCTGACTGTCCTTCTATTAAATCTAAGTTAGTTTCTCCTACCTCCCAGTAGTGAATACCTCTATTACCCCACTCTTGAAACATTATATTCAATGTTCTACGAGCATTTTTTAGTTGATATCCAGCTACGTTTTGTAGTCCTAGTCTTTCAAAAGACTCCTCTATTATCTCATCAATAGCAAAAGTTTTATCAAATGTTGTTGTGCCCGAGGTAGTGTTAGCCATTTAACCTCCTATCCATCAAAGAATACTGTAACGCTCGTTACTCCATCCCCTACATTTAAATATGCACCACTATCAAATAAAACACCATCATCTGGTATGTATGGATCAATAAAGTCGTCTTGATTGGGTGTGTCTAGTTCTAATAAAATACTTCCTGAAGTAGAAGTGGTTCTAAATACCATTGATCCTGCAGTTGAAGAACTAACTCCGTGTAAACCTCTAATTCTAGTTCTTCCTGCTGTGACTATGCCTTCTTTAGCAGTTCCTGTAATACCAATAGAAGTATTGGTACTTACAGCTGCATCTGCAGCAACTTGAGTTACAGTTAAAAATTTATTTGTAGAAGTTACAGTGTTACTATTAGGACCACTAAGAGACTCAGTTTGTGCATCTCCATTAAGATCAGTTCCAGTGATTGTCATTGTAACACCAGAAATATTTCCTGTTGAAGTAAAAGTAATAGTCTGAGGTAAATTACCCACTGTTGTGTTAGCTAGTGTAAAATTACCAGCACTACCTAAAGTTTGAGCAGCAGCTATGTGAGTAGTTGATGCACCAATAAGTTTAAAATGTTTTGCCTTTACGTCTGTTGACATTTTTTTCTCCTAAAAGTTTGTGTGGGCCGAAGCCCACACTATTACTTATTACAGTTCAGTATTAGCTGTTCTCTCTTTGGCTACGTTAATGTAATCAAGAGTTAGAACTTTAGCTGCTGCTTCTCCGTTTTTAATTCCAAAAGAAATAGCTACGTCCTCATCATCTGGTGCATTTGTATTTACAACAGTTCCGATTTCTCTATTGTCTTTGTAAACGTGAAACAATCTATCTTTTGTATCATAATAGAAACCAACAGTAATGAAAGTGTCATCAGCCATTGTGGCTGTAGTTAAAGTAGACTCAGTTGAATCTTTTTCTACTACAAACTCTAATGATGTTGAACCATCGGCTTTTCTAAAGAACATACCATCAGTTACAGCCGTAAATGGATCTGTATCTGTGATATGTAATCCAATAGCTATGTCTGATTGAGTTGCATCACTAACTTTAAATCTGCAAGAAAAAAACAAATCTTTAGCTGCTTCAAATTTATAGTTTTCAATAGTTCCGGACGCATGTCCTTTCCATTGTAAAGCATCTAAATCATCGTCTCCTGCTGCGTTAGTTATAACTAGTAAGCCTCCGTCGCCAGTTGCCACAGTTTCTGTAGCTGAACCTGTTCCAGCTTCTGTAGTAGTGATTGTAAAATCAGCTGCTACAAATTTATCGAAGTCATTATGGTACATGTGATACTTAATAGGATCAGGTGTTTTTAGTCTTCCACCAGTTCCTTCTGCTTTCACATTTGTGACTCCTGAAGTAAAGTGTGTTGTCATAATATCAGCGCCTCCTATACGCCAGTTATTTTTTTACGATAACCAATTTATTTAAACGATTTATATAGTAGATTTTAGTAGAGCGCAAGAGGGCCTGTAATGTGGATTGGTTTTTTCCAACGATGTAGCTTTTTATTAAGTAGCTACAGAAACTTCTGGTGCAGAACCTTCAATCTTATTTCGCATGTGCTCTTTTTTAGCCTCTGCGAGTTTTATATGGCTAATTACTTCTCTGACTCTTCTGTCAATCTTAACCATATTGAGAGTATATCTACCCTCTTTAAGATGCTCCTGCTCCCACTCGAGATCCAGACCTCTTTTCTTCGTGTAAAGGTCGTTTAGATGTTGCATCATATTCTCCATCGATAACTTCCTCATAAGTTATTCGTTTTACCCTGGGATCATACATTTCTCCAAGATACTCCCATTTTATATCAGATTTTCCCAATCTGTCAATGATTGCATTCTCTATATCAATAGGTGATTCGATGCAGGTTATTACAAAATCTGCGTGATAGTAGTAAGCTGAAATTTGTACTCTGAAGTTTTTAGGATGCATTTTTCTTTCTAAAAATTAAATGGGGCGGTTTTAAGGCCGCCCCATAAATTAGGTATTACGCACCTTCTACGCCAAAGATACCTCTGAAGTCAGATACTCCAAATGAGTATCTTTCTCTAGCTTTGTATCTTACGTTTCCAGTGTCGAAGTCACCTTCCATTGCAGTTGTCAATGGAGCTCTTGTGAACATTTTCATACCATTTGGTACGTCTGTCAAGATATAGAATGCATCAGAGTCAGTTAAGTAATTGTTAACTCTGTATCCTTGCGGAACCATACCCATAGATACGATTGCATTGATATCATTGTCAGCTGTTCCAGTTCTACCTTGAGACTTCATAAGTCTCTCAGCTGTAAACTGAAGCTCAGAAGGAATGATCATTTTCAATCCTCTTGCTGCAATTCTAAGTCCTCTTTCATCAGTCATTTTCGAGATTTGAATCAACGAATTTTCTAATGAAGTTTCGTTAAGGTCAGCTTGTGTATCCAATGTATTTTTTACATCTGGACCAGTAAGCGTAGTGTGGGCTGTTGAAAACAACGCCACTCCGTCACCAGACTTAAACGTAGCAGTTGAAGGTAAACCATTGATTAAAGGCTCAATAGCTTTTACCTGCTTAGCGTTACTCATAGATCTCGCTAAAGCTTTTGTGTATCTAGCAGAAAGTCTGTCGTAAAGATTATCTTCGATAGCTTCCTCTGTGATAGCAAATGCTAAAGCTACAGTCTCATGAGAGTACCTAGCAGTGTAAGTCTCCTGTGCATCATCAAATGATACTCCAGAACCTTCACCTTTTACTTGTGCGTTTCCGAAACCAGATAACATTACTTCTTCTTCAAAAGCTCTGTCACTGTTTTCGTTAGTATAAATCTCAGCGTGCTGATTTTCATACCTCTTATATTCCAAGCCGAACAGTGCGTTCAAACCTGGCTCTAGTTCTTTAACTAGTTGTGATCTTGATATTGCCATAATTTATGCTCCTATTCTAGCTATTATCTATAAGTGTTAGCCGCAGCATTTATTACAACGATGATGTTTGCACCAGCTGCTGTTAAATCTTCGTTATCTGGATCTTCTGCAGATCTCACGATTCTGAACATTTTAGTTTCAGCTTGTGTGCCTGAATCAAACGTCGCTGTTGATGCTCCGTCTTTTGCGTCACCAGCAGCAAAGTCGTTCATGTTTCCACATAAACCAAAGATTGCTTGTCCTACCGCCGCATCCGCTTTGACCACATACTCTTGGTCTGGATCGTCGTTTACGAAAGCAACTCCGTCTGTACTACCAGTGTTTGGGTTTGTTCCAAATGTAGCGCTTGCTGCTACAGAATTTGCGAACGTTGGTTTGCTTGTAGTTCCATCAATGAAAAATACTCCATTGTGAACACCAACTAACAATGCATCGTTTGCAGTTGTAAAGTCGATACCACCATCGTTACCGTCATCTGTAGTTGAGAAGCCTGAATCTTGGATAAAACCAGTGTCGCCAGCTAACTGGATGGACGCTGGGTTACCCTTGAAGATTCCTACACCTAGACCGCTTTTGATTGCGTACTTTGACTGACCACCGATTGCAGGCGTATTGCCTAATCTCATAGCCATTCTAAGTCCGAATCCACTTGTGCTTCTATTAGCCATAGTTGTTTCTCCTTAATGTACCTGCCCTTGCGGGCCTCCAGTACGAGTTTATTTATCGATGATATTTAAAATTACTTTTTCGTACCACCGAAGGTTACACGGGATTGCCTTTCAACATTGATAGGCATCCTACTATCCTGCTCCTTCATTAGATCGTTTGCTACTGCTTCGCTTCGTTCTTCATGACGTTTAGTCATGTACTCCTGACGTTGCTTCGCGATCTCGACAGGTACCTTCGCAAGAAGAAGGCCGCCAACCCCAATCACTCCCTTGTATTTGCCGTCTTCGACGACTGGATAATCACTGGCATTTTCAACTTCCTCGGCACGAACTAATTCATAACCTTCTCTTAATCTTCCAGTTATGTTTTTCGTATCTTGGTAGCCTACTACCTCTGCTCTTATCCATCTATACCTGAATCCATCAGGTGCAAGAGGTGCATCTAGAGATGATGGTGGAACCCACACTTTAGGTCTTTCAGACTTTGACCGTGTCTGGTTCGCACGAGAAGTTTTGTTTTCTTTTTCCATGTTACGCTCCTTCCGTGTTTTTTAGTTGTTTTGCGTACTCTTCGAGTGGCACTCCTAATTTTTTAGCTATTGCTACCTGTGAAGGAGTGAGCTTCACAGTTTTGCGACCTGGCTTTACGCTTCTTGCAGCAGAAGCCACTGTCTGAACAGGGGCGGTCGATTGCTTTGTATCAGTATTACCAAATTTATGCGGAAAGTCAACTCTCATTCGTTTATCAACTTCTGCATAATACTCGTCAGAGCTAGGATCAAACCCTTCTTTTTCAGTGAGATCCTTATGTATCTCAAATGCAGTGTACGTCATCGCTCTATCTGATCCAAACCAAGCGTTCTTTGCAGCCCATGCTTCAGCTTTAGGATCTGGATTTATTGGATCATCTCTTTGAGGAATGTTAATTTGATCTGCTTGAGATAAGTTTTGCACAGGTTTCTCTGCCTGCACGTTTTCTCTTCCCTCTTTGGCTTGCTCTAGCTTTGCAGTCTCAAAAGCGAGTGTTGCAATTCTTTTGTTTGCCTCAACTTGAGCTTTTGCATCACCTGATTCAATGGCAGCAGCTAATTCTTTCTGCGCTGATTCCATTCCTGAAGTAATGGTTGACTCAAATTTTTTAATGTAATCAGAATCTGTTTTTTCAAATTTAGTTTCTAATTCTTTTTTAGATGCTTCTACACCTCTAGCATAATCAATAGCAGCTTGTTCTCTTCTCTCTGCCTCTCTCATTTTACGAGTTAGTTTCGCAATACGAGCTTGTACGCCTTTGCTGTATTCTTCTAATTTACTATCGTCTTCTTTTGTTTCTTGTTGTACTGTTTCTTGTTCCGTTGTTTCTTCTTTTGGCGTTTCGGTTTCTACAACCGACTCGTCTTTTGTTTCTTCAATATCTATTACGGCATCAGGTCCTGATGTGTCGATAGGTACTGTCTTATTTTCTTCTTCTGGCATAGTTATCCTCCTATGTTAAAACTCATGCAAGATGTCCTCTGGACTATCAATTGTTGCTAACACTTCATCGTCGTTTAGCAGACGCATCTCCCCACCCTCTATTTTGATTCGGCTACCTGCATATCTTGCAAACATAACCCAATCTTTCTCTTTGCACCATGGACCATCAGGATATCTCTCTTTATCCTTATAACAATCTGGGCCCATAGCCATAACTAAACCTACTTGTGAAGCAACTTGTTGCCTCTCTAAAGTATCTTCAGCTAATATTACACCACCTTTAGTTTTCTCTTTCATCTTAAAAGGTAAAACTAAAAGTCTCCAACCCGTAGGTCTTGGTAATTTTGGTTCTTCTTTTTTTGAGGGTTTTACACCAACAAGTTTATTGTTTGGTGTTAATATCGATGACTGTTCCTTTTCCATTTTGCTCCTTATCTTCTAGCAGGTTAGAGAGTTCCTGTTTCGTGGCTTCTAAGCCGTTTATTTGTCCT
>Ga0209348_1001056_pt1 | contig 13750 bp, 9 predicted proteins | sample ETNvirenome_2_30_FD_184065 | JGI IMG/M metagenome (GOLD analysis project Ga0209348, IMG submission 184065) | Marine viral communities from the Pacific Ocean - ETNP_2_30 (SPAdes) (version 2) | ecosystem: Environmental > Aquatic > Marine > Oceanic | place: Pacific Ocean | collected 2013-06-22 | reverse complement strand
GCATCTGTACCTGTACCTGTAACTGCTAAGGCTGTAATACCACCTTGTCCATTTACAGTTGAAACTGAAACATATGCATCATTAACTGCCGCTGAACCACCAGCATCACTGCCATTAATTACATACAAGTCACCCACATTGTAACCTGAAGTACCATCAACAGGAGCCGCTCCTGCTGAACCTGAGTATGCTTGTGATAATGTGCTTATTGGACCTGCACCAGTACCGCCAGTAACTGCTGTTACTGTGACTGTGATGTCATGCACACCATCTTGTCCGCCAAATAGGTTACCTAATAATAAAATTTCTTGCCCTACACCGTAATCATCACCTGCCGTATTTAAAGTAACAGTTGCAACTGCACCTGAAATCGCAATGTCGAATGAGCCTGATGAACCAACAAGGTTTACACCTGTTGCTAGTGCTGTGTAATCTTTTGTATCAACTGCTGTACCACCTACAGTAAAAGTTAAAATACCACCATTGCCATCAACAGAATCTACAGTGATTGTAGCATCATTGGCAGTGGTTGCACCACCTAAATTTGTTCCTAAGAAAGTTAATACTTCATTTTGTACATAACCTGAACCAATGCCAGTTATGACTGCTGAATAAACAGTGCCAGTTCTTGTTACATTGAACTGAGCATTAACACCTGCCTGGTTAGAAGTAAATGCTGGTGAATTGTATGTAACTTCTTGTGCTGGAGCATTACCACCTGAAGTTATAGTTTGTATTTGTCCGCTTCCGCTAACTGCTGTGACTCTTATGTTCAAGTGATTTGAAGTAGTACCACCAAACTCTGAACCTGTAATTCTTATCACATCATTTTGTGCATAACCTGAACCTGCGTTGTTAATTGCAACTGTGTAGTTACCGCCTGCCGCTGTAACATCAAACGTTGCATTTGAACCACCTGGTGTTGTTTGTGTACCTGAAACGTTTGTGTATGTTGGTGAATTCAATGCGACTGAATATGTTCCATTTGTTTTTGTTAAATTTAATTGTGCACCGTTACCTGCATTACCATTGAATGTAGGTGCAACACCTGTTGCTGTACCTGTACCAGTGAATGCTGATCCACTTGCTGATACTGTTAATATTTCTCCACCTGTATCAATACTTTCAACAAGAACTGTACAATCATTTGCTGGAGTAGAACCACCTAAGTCTGTTCCTGATACTACAATAGCATCTCCTACTGCATAGTTTTCACCTGATGCAACAATTGCCGCAGAATAATTTCCACCTGTTCTTGTAATGTTAAATCTTGCCAATTGTCCTTGTGGTGTATAATTTGAACCTGCTAAACTTGTATACTGAGTAATATCACCTACCAGAGGTTGTGTCAATGGTGCTGACAATGTTAATGAATTTCCTGCAACGTTTGTGATTGTTACTGCATAGCCATCTCCTCTATCAATCACAGAGTTTTGTACAATACCTGCTGAGTCCGCCACTTGAATTTCAGTAACACCTGAATTATAGTCACCTGTCACAGTTGGAGAAGCCAATGCACCACCTGTTCCATTGATTGCTGTAATTTGTGTTCCAGTTTGAATACCTGTTCCTGTTAATGGAGCACCAATTGGTGGAGTTGTCCCACTGTATGGTAAGAAAGTTGTCCCACTTAAAGCCGCAAGTGCTGTTACAATACTACCAGATGAACCATTGTCCGCCACACTGAAAGTTGGAAAACCAATTGCCGCACCTGTGTAAAATGCACCTTCTCTTAATTGTGTAGCATTTGTACTAATTGTTGTTGGATTAACTTGTCCAACTTTTGCTTTTGCGTAATATGTAAATTGTGTTGTGCTGACAACTGTGTTTACTGTGAAAGAACCAGCGGCTCTACTTGCACCTGCAACACCATTGTCGAAACCTGTTATTGTTAAAGGTCCTCCTGCTTCAAAACCGTGTGGTCCAACAGTTGTTACTGTGATTAAAGATGAACCAATACCTTGTGTACCTGCTGATGCATCTGATGTTACAGTTGCAACGTCAAAGTCTGTGCCTGGTACTTCATAAATTGATGGATAACCTCTTTGTGTAGAAATCGCACTCCACTTCGTTGGTTGAAGACCGTATTCAAAGTCAGCATCAAGCATTGATTCAGGTTGTGCAACCCTCATACGTTCAATTGCATCAGTACCAAAGTCAAAAGGTCTTACTGTTAATTGATTATCTTCTACAAATATTTGAATTCTATCTGTGCTGTTGTCTGCAGATGTATCTACATCTAAAAATAAAGTTGTGATTGCATCATTTCCGTGAAATGCTTTTGGAAAATCTGGATCAACAAAAGCAGTTGGGTTTGATGTGTCTGTAGAATATTCTCTTTTGTACTCAGCAGTTGCACCTTTTGCCGGATCATTAAATGTGTACAACACATTATTGTCTGATGCATTTGTTATTAATAATAATCTTTCTAGATCAATTTTTTCAGGAACTTTAACACTTGAAATTCCGTTGTTTATCTGTGCAGGTAAATTGTCTAATCCATTTATAACAACATCTGTAATAATACCAAACAATTCTGTAACACGTGCAGTTGCACCTGCTTCACCTGGAGTTCCTAAAATTGTTTGTTGTGTAACAACAGGATTTTGTCTTGTTGTAAAAGCATTTCCTGGTATTACATAATTGTTAATGATGTCTCTTATTTCATTTTTAACAGCCTCTTCAGGTTGTCTGTCGCCACTTAATACTGATACTGTGCCTACCCAATATGTTGATGCATTATATCTTGATTGTTCATTACCACCGTATCTTAAATCTTTTAGAATACCATCAATATTGTAACCCATATCTCTTTCACATAGATATGATTCATATGTAAAGTTTTCAAACACGTAAATTGAACTTACCAATGCTGGTAATGTTAAAATACCATTGTCTATTGCGTTTGTAATGACGTTGTGATTTGTTGTGTAATTTGATACACCGCCTGCTTCACCATTTGTACCTGCTGTGCTCTGTGATAAACCATCTGTGTTTATAGAACTATAAGCAATACCTGGTAAAATATAGTTTACAACAATGTCTCTTGCTTTTACAAGGTAAGCAATTTCTGGATCACCATCATTTGCTAATTGTAATACGCCGTCAGCAAAGTAAGTTTCTGACTGTGTTCTTATATTTTCGTTACCACCGTATCTTGTATCTCTGTATGCGGCATTTACAACTTTACCTACGTCAGCCTTAATATCTGCCGCAAGTTTTGTGTAACCTGCAAATGGTGATACGTTTCCTGCAACTTGAACGGCTACCCATGCCGCCACTTCTGCTTTGATATATTCTAAATTATTTGTAATTCTATTTGATGTATTAGGATATAAATCAGCCGCTGTATCTTGTGCAATTTTAAAATCGATAAAAGCATTTGATTCATCTTTTAACCATTCTTTGTTAGCATTGATTTGTGCCCAGGCATTAGGATATAGATTACCACTTAATGGAATACCTGGTGTAAATTTATAATTTTCTATTCGTCTTTTTGCCATTCTCTTTTTATACTCCTAATGCAATCGCTAACACTGTGGCTGTGTTATCAACGTACTGCTTTTTAGTTACGTCATTAGCACTGCTCGGATCGTTTGTTACAGTCGCACCTGTAAAAGCCGCCGAAGCCGCAGTGGTTAAACCTATTGTAGTACTATTTAACGTTCCTTGGGCAGAAACAATATTTGAAAAGGTTCCATTTCTTGGAATTACTCCCCCAATAGTAACGTTATCTACAGCACCTAAATCAATCGGTCTTATTGATAAATTTCCACCTGCTTGTGGACTAATAGTTACATCAGCATTCGGTGTCAAACTAACATTATTTGTTGCTGTCAACTGCTGTGCATTGACATTCATGTTACTGATAGTACCAACTGCTTCTGGTTGAATAGTAACTAGACCTGTTCCTGTTGGTTTAATTTCAACATTTGCATTTATGCCATTGTTTAAAAAATTTCCTGTGTTTAAAATTGAACTGAATACACCTGCTCCAATTAATGAAGGTTGAGCAACTGTGATTATACCTGCTGGAATTCCATCTGCATCACCATAAAATAAAGAATCTGGAGCATCAACAGGAACTTCATATGTCAATGTACCTGATTGTTTACCTTGTGCTTCTGCACCTGTAAGTGTTGTGGAAACTGGAATATCAATATACGTTGAAACTGCAATTTGTGTTGTAATTTGACTTCTTATATTGTTTTGATAATTGGCAAAATTGTTAGCAACATCAAGATAACTGAACAATCTAATATCGCCTGATTCATATGAAATTAATTCACTGCTGTCAGGTTGTTGAACACCTGTTGTTACTTTTGTATCAATAGTACTATCCGCCTGTGCCATTGCATAGATAGTATCTACTGCACTGTATAAAACTTGATTTTGATATGTACCACCGTTGTAAACATAATTCAATTCATTTTTACCATTGAACATTGTGACTTTTTTGCCTGACAATGGTGTAACTGCTGACCAATTTACTATTGTAGAATTATCTGTGTTCTGTGGATCTAAAGTATAGTTGTAAAAAGTTGGTCCTGCTGGTAAGTATTGATCTTCATGCAATAAACCATTGTAAGTGATAATGTGTTTTACAGATGCGTTCTGAGTATAGTTTGCATATTGTAATGCCAATTGTGCACCATTACCAAAACCAACTATTGCTATTTCTCTTGTGTCGACATTATCGTAACCATCTAAACTTGCTATAATCGAATCTAACAATGCAACATCATTTGCTTTACTTGTTTGGTAACCAACATTCCATTCGTTGCCATAACCTTGTGGAGCAATTAATATCCTATCATTTACCCAATTAACTTTTGCTATTCCTTGTCCTTGTGTTTCATTTGTGTCATGTAAAACAATTAAAACTGGAATTTTTTTACCTGCTAAGGCTGTGCCTGTTGTGTTAGGTACTAATACCTGTGCTGTTCTGTCATAACCACTTTGTTGCTGTGCCCATGTTTGTGAAAAAGTTAATGAACCTGATGCAAGTGTGCTACCAGTTACAACATTTTGATGGCTTAATCCTGTACTGTATAAATTGCCTGGCGTGTTTGCGTCATTAGAATCAGGTTGGAATACGTTAAAGGTTAAACTTGATAGATTTAATACAAAATTATAAGTTTTACCACGTTCAAGTGTTATGTTAGGATTATTTCCTGAAACAGCATTACCATCTTTTAACCATGTAAATGCACCCGCAGTCTCATTTGCATTATAATCTGGTGCTGGTGGCGTAACTGGTGGAGTGTATGTGTTTGTAATAGTTCTTACAACAACATTTCCAGCATTATCAACTGTAAATCCAGGACTCTTAAATCCGTGTTCTGTTTCAAATTGTTTTAATACAACTGCCATCTTACTCTGTTACCTGTTCTCCGCCTACTAATGCGTTTTGTGTTGCAAAATATGATGCACCAAAAATTACTTTACTACCTGTGTATTTTTCTGTCTGTGATTTATCTGCTGGATCAACAGTTACTTTCACAAGTGAATTATCCACAGTGCTGTTCAGTTTTATTAAATTGTTGCCTAAATTTGATCTACCATATATTGTAAGACTTGATTGATTAGGACTTGCTACTACTAATACTTTTAACATTTCTTTGTTGTTTGTATCGTAATCTACACTGATTGTATATTCTGCAGACGTGAATGTATTCACGTGCCATTGGTCTAAAACTAGACCTTCTTCAACTACTAGATATGGGCCATTATATGAAAAATTTAAGCCATTTTTCAATAATAGAGTGTTCCGGTCTCCTTTTCCAAAAAATCTTGATACATCAAACATATAGAAATTTCCTTGTTATAGTGTATTTACCTAATTGGCGGGAGTTGTGTTGTGTGTATAAAAAGGCTATTTACGGGTATTTTTACCGTGTTTTATCAATCTATGTACTGACTTCACTACTCTATCCTCAGTTTCGCCATCCATAGCCATAATGCCTTCATTTATACGGTCTGAAAACTCATCTGATGTTACTCTTATAGGACTGTATACTCTCTCATCTTTTCCTAAGTCGATTACATGGAACTTTTCTTCATCTGGAAAACTGGTGTTTATAGGATAAGTTGAACCTATCACAACTGTTGCTGTTTTATCATACGAATAAGCCATGTGCTGTCCTACACTATCGCAACCAAGGAAATGATCTGCTTGTTTTATCACAGCCATCCATACTCTAATGTGTACACCCATTGGAGTTGCAACAGGCTTGTTCATGTGTTTTTGAAAATCTAATGGAAATTCACTCATTATCATCACACCATAATCTTTAGATAATTGACGTACAATGTTCCAGATGTTTTTTAGTTCTACACTTCTGCCTGTGACATCAACAATATCCGGTGTTTTTTCTTTTTCGCTCTCTTTTAATTCTTCAGGTTGAGCACCTCTTCCAAATGGTTGGAATACAATTACTTTGTCTTTGCCAGTTTTTTCTTTTACTTCAGCAATCATTTTTCTTGCAAGTAACAATTCTTCCTTAGAAAGTTTTAAATTTGGTCTAGGTAAGTCTCTTATTCCTTTATCATTAATAGCAATATCGTATGCCTGTGCTAGATTACATTTTTGATTGTAATATTCCCATATTCTATATGGTTCTGGACTGATTAAATCTCTATCTTTAAGTAAATCTTGAAACAAATTTTTATGCCAATTGTCATATGCTCTAAAATGCAACTTTGGATGACCTTTAAATACGTCTGTACCACCTTCACAAATCAATATTGGATCTTTATCTGGATTTTCTTCTAGATATTTTTCTACTGCTGGTATAGAACTTACCATTCTACCAGCACCGCCATTTAAAAAGATTGCTGTTTTTCTATCCATTTTTCACTTTCACTAGTTTGTTGTATTCAGGCAAGTACAAATATTCAATTTCACTGTGTATCAATGTTCTTACAGCATCTTCTAATGTTTCAACCAATGGTTCTCCACCTAAATTAAATGATGTGTTGAATATTATTGGACAATCTGTTTGTTTATGAAACTCTTTTATTAAGTCATAATACAATGGATTTTGTTCTCTCTTAACAGATTGTATTCTACAAGTGCCATCTACGTGTATAATGCTTGGAATTTTTTCTTCGATGCCTGGTTGACAATTTACAGCATACATCATATGCGGTGTTTCATCCATGCCTCTTAGGTCAAACCACTCATGTACGTATTCATGTAATATAGTACCTGCAAATGGTCTGAAGTATTCTCTATGTTTTACTGTGTTTACGTGATCTTTACCATTAGGGTCTCTTGGATCATATAATATTGATCTGTTTCCTAATGCTCTTGGACCGTTTTCTGATTGTCCTTGGAAAATAGACACAATATTTCTATCAGCAATTATTTTAACAACTTCTTCATTTGTTGCATCTACTAATTCTACACCAGGTTGACTGCAAATTTTTTCAATTTGTTGTGTTGTGTATGTTCTTTTTGGACCTAGGTATAGTGTAGGTTCATCAACTTTCTTTTCTTTTGTTTGTGTCAAACTGTAATAAAACAACATCGCGGCACCCATTGCCGTACCCGCATCATTTGACACTGGTTCTGCATAAAATTTAATGCCATCTTTTTGTAAACTTTCTAAATAATAATAATTTGCTACACAATTTAATCCATATCCTCCAGAGAATACAACATTTTTGCAACCACTCATTTCAACTGCTTTATAAATTAAGTCTAAACATTGTTTTTGTGATTCTTTTTGTACAGCATAAGATAAATCTCTCCTACTTTGCAGTTTTGTCCAATCATCTGTTTTATCAGATGAAGGTGTTTCATCTAAAAATGGATAGTGTTGACTATTCACAACTGATGCATTAGGATAAGTTGGAATAATTAAATTTCTATTTGACAGTTCAAACTTTCCTTCTTTTTGAAATAATGGTGGAATAACATCATTTTTCTTTCCGTAAGGAAATAAACCCATGGTCTTTCCTGCTTCAATGGCACTGAATCCACAATATTGTGTCACTGCTTCATAAACTTTTACAATACCTGCCTTGTCTGAAAATATTGCTTCATGTGTATGTCCTGCTTCGCCTATATTTTCTGAATCCATTTGTGGATAATATGCTCCAGGAGTTGCTGTGCCTGTGCCATAATGTTTGTAAAGTGCAAAAATATCATTTGGATAATCACAACTAAAAATACTTTCAACTTCAAATACTGTCATATCACCTGCAATACTATTTTGAATAGGAATAAAAGTTCCTGCACCGTCTACAATTACTGCAACTGCTTTGTCAAATCCTGATCTGTAAAATGCACACGCGGCATGAAGTTTGTGATGTATGTGGGATAAGTCAATTACTTGAGGATGTTCTTTTGCAATTATGTGTTGATCAATTAAACCAAGTTTTCTAGCCATACCGGAATAAACATCATCACCTGAATAATCTACTCTGCCTGTTGAAGGATCTTTTAGTGACTGTGTATGTGCAATAACAAGATAATCAATCTTGTCTGTGTATTTTAAAATTTCAACCATGGATGCATATGGACCACCATCATATTTTCTTCTAGATAATCTTTCTTCTTCAATGGAAAATACAACTTCACCATCTTTTAATAAACAAACACCTGCATTGTGTCCTCTGGCTATTGCGGCAATGTAACCTGTTTTATTGTATTGTTCTATTTTTTCCATAATTTATTCCTCAATAGGATCACCGTTTACTGCTGATACTACATAGTCTTCTATTTCAGGAGTCATATTCATAATAGTTTCATTTTTTCTACTAATTCTTTCATCAAAACTTATTCTAATAGGATCATATTCTCTTGTCATTTGTCCTAAATCAATTATGTTAAAATTTTCTACATCAGGATATGAAGTGTTTTGAGGATATGTTGCACCTAATACAACATTTGCTGGTGTACCAACCGCATATGCTAAATGTTGACCAACTGAATCACAACCTAAAAATACATCTGCATATTTTATTATGCCTGCCCATTGTCTTAACTGTACTTTTTCAGGTAACGCAACCTCATCTGGAAAACCTGCGTCTTTAAAATCTATGCCAAATTCCGACATAAGCACAACTGCAAAGTCTTTTTCCATTAACTTTCGTATGATATTTTTTAAATTAAAAAACTCTATACTACGATTACTTGCATCAACAAAAGAATTGTCTATTTGCTTTATAGCACGTCCGAATGGTTGTACTATTACAACTTTTTCTTTTTTTGTTTTTTCTTTAATTTCGTCTATGGCTTTTCGGGCAGTTAATAATTCTTCTTTGCTTAAAACTAAAGTTGGTCTAGGCAATTCTCTTATGCCTTGTTTGTTAATTAAAATATCAAATGCCTGAGCAATACTACATTTTTGATTGAAATATTCATTCACTCTGTAAGGTTCTGGACTTACAATATCCATGTTAATTAGTTTTGTATGAAATAAATTTTTATGATACATATCATAAGTTTTTCCATCCAGTGTTGGATGTCCATTTAGTATGTCACATATTCCTTCTATTACAATAATAAAGTCAGGATCGGTGTTTGCTTCATGGTATTTTTCCAAGGCAGGTATTGCAGATATGATTCTGCCCATTCCACCATTAAGAAAAAAAGCCTTAGGTCTTTTATTTTCTGTCATTGTAATTACTTATAGGTTAAAAAATTGCTGTGGTTTAATTATGGCTTTATTGCGGGAAAGTCTGGACACTTAATCTTGTAGTGTTTTACATTCTTGTAACGTGTTGGTGCTGTTTCCAACCATTGTTTACACTTCTCTATTGCGTCTAAATCCGATTGTTTGTAAACATCTGTGCCTCTGGCAAGTTCTCTGATCATATCTTGTCTATGTGTTTCCATATTTTCCCAAAATTGTTTTTCATCTATTGGGTGTGTATTCACTTTCGGACGTGTGAACTCGCCATTCTTGTAATACATGGTATCAGTTTGAAAGATATGCGGTATTACTGCGTGAGTATCTGAATAAGTGTATTCCCAAACTTCATCATCAACACCTAATTCTTCACTCCAATTAGGGCAAGGTTCGTGATCATATCTAGATGTCAACAACGCACATTCAAATGGATTTTTCCAACTATCTATTTCAACTGTGTATTTGTCATCATCTACAAAATATTGAATGTCACCTTTTTCTTTATCAGTTTTGCTGTACTCTGCAAGTGGTTCTTGTACAAGATTATCTTTTTTACGTACTGCAACCAAAACAAATCTGTCACCCACGTATATTGCTTCGTGTGTCATTCCTTTTTCGAATTTGTCTTGATGTGGTTCGTCCCAGATAGGTATTTTAAATTTAATTCGTTCCATAGTAATCGTACTTATGGAGTTTTAAGATTGTAATTTTTAAAACTGATTATTTGAAATCAGGGAATTGTGGGAAAGGAATCTTCCAGTGATCCACAGCCGCATACTTCGTAGAAATACCTTCTAAGAAAGTTTTGTAAGTTGTAATTGCTGTTTTTTCTTCGTCTGTGTAAACATCATCTCTTGCCAATTCTGCTGTACATTGGTCAATTTGATTTGTTACTGTTTCATTGAAAGAATCTCTTGTAATTGCGTGTGATCTGAACTCTGGAGCCACTACTGCATTATTTTCAAATTTTGCAGTGCCTTGTAAGTAAATCTGATGAATAACACCGTTGTCATTCCATACATATTCCCAAGTTTCTGCATCACCATTTGCATCTGTTGTTCCTAAATCTTCTGAATAGTCAGCAACTTCACCTGTATCATACTGATTGTTTAAGTATGCCGCAACCAATGTGTCTGAATCTGCATCAATAACTGTAGAAGTGTGACCTTCCATTACTGCTGATGGACCTGCTTCTAAGTCTTCCATAGAGTCCGCTTCATTTATAATGTTTGCAATGTATTTTGTGTCGTTGTGATATTGAACTTTTAGATATCTGTGACCAGTATAAGTAGCCGCCTGTACTTTGTTTTCGCTGAAATCTTCAACGTACGGCTTGTTTGGTATTGCAATATTAAAACTTTTGTTCATTGGCATAATTTTATCCTCTTACAGTTTTATTTATCTAACTCCATTTATTATGATGGTTGAAACTTGATTCTGATTCCACCAAATCCACCTCTAATTCCGTGATCTCTTACTTCTGGACAAGGGTTTGGACCAATACCACCTGTTCCTACAGGTAGGTAATTGTTACATCCTTGCATTTCGTAACAACCACAAGATCTATCTGATCTCCAACAGTAACTTAATGGGTTACCTTGATATGGAGATTTAGTAGCCAAGTTAAGTGCCGCATAGAACTGGAATAATTGGTTACCTGACCATTGCGACATTGGCGTACTGTCTGATTCTTTTTGGAACGTTATAAGTGCTCCATTTTCAGCAAATAAACCTGCTGGCGTTGCCACGTGCTGTTGGAATCTACATTTACAGTGTGGGCAACATCCAAAGAAACTTGAACATGATAATTGACCGCAACAGTTTTTACCTGTATCACCGCCGTATCCTAATGCCTCCCAAGCACCTTCACACCAGTTACAAACCATTCCGCAGTTATCATTATTACATCTTACAGTACAGAAACCTTGTGCTCTGAAACAACAGTATAAAGAAGGTCCTGTTGTACACATAGTTTTACCACCGTATCCACCTCTTGCACACATACAACCATTTCCGTTAGATGCTGTGATCCAACATACACCAGTTGCATTTGAACAACCTGAGTGACATAGTGGGTGTGCATAACAAGGCATACCTGTACAGCCTGTCATTGTGTCACCTGTTTCTACTGTAATTGTTTTTTTAACATAAGCACCTGCATTGCCTGGTAATCCGTCACCGCAACAACACATTCTAGCACCTGAACCACCTGCTCCCCAAATTTCAATAATTGCTGTACCGTTGGCTTTTGCAGTCCAACATACACCATTACAGAAGTTTGTGTAGTTAGTTCCAGGAGTCCAAGAATAGATATAACCAGTTTCTAGGTTGTCTTCAACCATCTCTGCTGGGTTTCTAACAGTAAGTAATCCTTTTAAACTTGCCATATACTATATTTACTCCTTTTATTACGGTGCACTAGGCAAATCGTAATCGTTAGTGTTGCTTATAAATTTAATTCTTATCATTCCAGGGCCACCCATGTGTGCGTGATCTCTTACACCATCGCACGGTGTTGGTCCTTGACCACCTAAGCCTGCTGGCATAAATGGATTTCTTCCGTTTGCTTGATAACAACCGCAACTTCTGTTACCTGTCCAACAAGCAGTGTATGGTCCACCTCTTGTAGGTGATCTTGTTGCCAAGTTATAACCATGTGATGCGTTCATCCAACCACCCATTCCAGACCAATCTGATCTTCCTGAGTTTTCGTCCATTGTGTAGTGTACTTCACCACCTAATGTTGAAATCATTCCTGGAGGGAATTTAGAAACTTCTACACGTCTACAGTTACAGTTAACTCTGCAACCTCTCCAAGATGTACAACTGAAACCACCGTAACAGTTTACATCACCTCCATATGCTTGAGCACAAAATTCTGGGTTTGCACTAGCATCTTTAAAATTACAAATAATACCGCAGTATTGGTCACCGCCTTGTGTATGACAGAAGCCGCCTGCTACGAAACAACAGTATGGTGAGTTACCTGTAGAACAGTATGATCTACCACCCATTCCACCTTGAGCACACATACATCCGTCGCCACCAGCGTTACCAAACCAACATACTTGAGTTGATTCACCGCAACCTCTAAAACATAAATCGTCTTCGTTTCTGCATGGCATACCAGTTATTGCACAAATGAAACAACCTTCAGCCATAGTAATTACTTTTTTAGAATATGCACCTGGGTTTCCTGCAATTCCAAAACCACAACAACACATTTCAGCACCAGATCCACCAGCACCCCAAATTTCAATAGTTGCTGTACCATCTGATGGTGCAACCCAACACACATGACATCTGAAGTTCATCTGTCTACTTGAGAATGATGCGTATTGATAAATTCTACCTTTTTCAAGGTTAGTTTCATTTCCTACTACGAAATCATATTTGGTTTGAAGTAATGTTGTTAAACTTGCCATAGTATCTCCTAATCCGTAAACCTTATTCTGACACCACCGTGTCCACCTCTGATTGCGTGATCTCTAACACCTGGACAAGGGTTAGGTCCTCTACCACCTGTTCCAATAGGCATAACAGGTACACAACCATCATTTTCGTAACAACCACAAGCCTTACTTGCTCCCCAACAAGTTGCAAAAGGTATACCACCTCTTGGGAATCTTCCTGATCCAAGTACCCCTAAATGTTGGTGGTGACCTGAACCTGACCATTCAGCAAAGTCATTGTTGTTTTCTCTTGTATAAGACATCATTGCGCCTTCTTTAGAAAACATTCCAGCCGGAGTTGGAACGTGATCAATGAATAAACATACGCATGAAGGGTAACAGCCAAATGCTGATACACATGAAATTTTTCCTGGACAGTTAACATCTCCACCATATGCACACGCTATCCATGAACCGTTGCAATGGTTACAAACAATTCCGCAGTTGTCATTGTCTGTTCTTGTTACACAGAAACCGTTTGCTCTGTAACAACAATAATATGAAGGTGAAGTTGAACAATAAGTTAGTCCGCCTTTACCGCCTTCTGCACAAACGCAAGTCTCTTGACCACCTATGCAAAATCTAACACGAGTTGATTCTGAACAACCTCTGAAACATAATGCAGTTGCATTACCACAAGATAGTCCAACGTATCCA
>Ga0209348_1001055_pt1 | contig 13755 bp, 16 predicted proteins | sample ETNvirenome_2_30_FD_184065 | JGI IMG/M metagenome (GOLD analysis project Ga0209348, IMG submission 184065) | Marine viral communities from the Pacific Ocean - ETNP_2_30 (SPAdes) (version 2) | ecosystem: Environmental > Aquatic > Marine > Oceanic | place: Pacific Ocean | collected 2013-06-22 | reverse complement strand
TGTTGTTACGTAAGCACCAAGGAGTGCAACGAAACCGATCATAGCCCAACGACCATTAACTTTTTCAGCATTTTGTGGGTATCCTTGATAAGATACAGACTCATCGATGTATGGACGAGTTTCATTTGGGAAAGCATTCTGTCTTCCACCTGATTCTGTTGTAACAGTCATTTAAGTTTTATTAAGAAACGTAACATAATTATATAGCAAATATAAAATTTTGTCAAGAAACTTAACATAAACCCCTTGATCCCCGTCTTAAAATGCTAATAGAATTAAGTTATGTTAATAATTGTTATAATTTTTTCTTATCATTTACCTTCCCAACCTGGTGGAATCCTACCAAAGTATGGATCATAATCAAAATATACACTCCAATCCCCAATCTGACTTGATTGATTTTTCCAAAAATTATTTAAACCTTCGTGACTTGATCTATGAAAGACCTCAATATGCTCTTTATGAATAGAGGATCCCATCTGCAACTTATATAATAATAAGGGTATTGAAAAAGTATTGCCTGAATTATAAATTAAATCATCTGCCACTGCTCTTGGTTTGACACCCTGATCAATCTTATACTTATCATCACGACAATGAAGATTTACAAGTTTTTGTGCATGATGTCTTGTAATTAAATAGCAAGCAGTTGAGAAATCATTTACAAATCGACGATGAAGTCTCATATGAACCTCTGCTGGATTGATTATGGCTAACTGTATGACATCATAATCATAAGGAATATGAGAATAAAATTCTTTCCATGAAAATCCCCAATAAAATACAGGATCTAAATCACAATCATCCTCCATGATAAGTGCACATGGTTCATCTGATTCTTCTAGGAATGATTTAATAGCTTTAAGATGTGATGTAGTACATCCGATCTCACCAGATAACATATTATCTGGATATTTTCCTTTCAGAATATCTCCAAGATCATCTTCACGACCATCATATGCAGAAACTCTAGTATAGTTTTCTATCTCCCAATACTTAAATTGAGCCTCCATATATATTTTTCTTTCTGGTTGACCATCAAGATTTATATAATAAATTGGAGGTATTCCTTTGAGTTTAAAAGATGCCTTGTTTCTATCCATTTTATTCTAAAAGTTGTAAATACTTATTAGCACAGTAATTTATTTCACCATTTTTTTTAGAAATAAATTCTGGGTTAAAAGTTGCCGAATTTTCATGATGCCTAAGTGCTACTAGTATATCATCTACTAAACCAAAATTACCATATAAAAGATTCATTCTGTAATAAAACTCACAATCAACTATGTACAACAAATCTTCATCAAAGTATTGTTTGTGAGATCTAAGAAAAGAAAGACAGGATGGATTACCCATAGTATTAACTCCATCAAGTAATTTATCATTCAATTTTGGAATTATAGGGTTAAAGAAATTTTTATCATCTTTAGTATGAGTAAAAGAATTCATAACCCACTTGAATCCTTGATTATGTTTTTCAAATATTTTTTTAAGAGCGTTATCATCTAAGAAATAATCATCTTCAAACATTACTTTTATAATTTTTCCTATAGAAGAATCCATACATACGTTTAAATTATGAGCTGATCTCCCATTTGCATAAAAATTTTTTATATATTTTATCGTATGTATATTCGAATACTCTTCACATACTTTGTATGTTTCCAAGTCTTCACTCTGATCTGCTATGACAATTTCAAAATCTTGTATCGTCTGAGATTTTAAATTATCAAATAAACCTTTAAGCATGTTTGGACCATGCCCAGACATCTCATAAGTTGGTATACAAATTGAAAATAAAGTCATGATTTAATCCATTCAATAACATCAACTTCGGGTTTCCATCCCATCACTTTGCTTATCTTATCTATATTAGAAAGTGTAACATCCATTTCACCATATCTTTTACTAATAAATTTTTGATTGTTAGAAATAGAATCTGCTATCTCTTTGACTGAATAATTTTTACCAGATCCAACATTAAAAACCTGTCCATAATAAGTGTCTAGGGGAGTAATTGATGCCATGTAATTTGCTCTAGCAACATCTCCAACATAAACAAAATCTCTTTTTTGAGATCCATCACCAACTAAAGTTAATGATTCTCCTGATTCTTTCTGTCTTTGAAAAATACCAATCACAGGAGCATATTGACCCCTTGTAGGGCATCTTTCACCAAAGACATTAAAGTATCTTAAAACAACTGTTTCCAATCCATACAAATCATAATACATTTTACAAAACTTTTCACCTGCAGTTTTTGATGCTGAGTATGGATTGAGGCAATCATCAGGTTGTGTTTCTACATTTGGATATGGATTATTGCCATATGCAGATGATGTTGACGAATAAACAAATCTTTTAACTCCTGCTTCTCTAGCACACTGAAGGACAGTAGTTGTTCCAACACAATTTTTATAAACTGTATCAATAGGATTGTTAATAGCAGGTTGAAGACGTGCTTCTGCTGCTAGATGAAAACAATAATCTACTTTATCAATACAATTAAAACATTTTGTAAGTGCTTTATAATCCGTTATATCAATACTAATATTCCATGCATCTTTATTCCAATAAAAATGTTCATTATTAGCACTTTCATTATCAATAGAAATAACAGTATGTCCTTGTTTTAATAGGTAATCAACAAGATTTGATCCTATAAATCCTGCTCCTCCTGTAACTAAACTAATCATGTGAATAATAAAATTATATTATTTTTTACCCACTACAAAAATAAGATCATCATAACGATTTTTATTTTCTCTCAAATCTATTCGTTCTGTCTCATATTTTCCATCCATTTCTTTTACAACTTCTTCAAGTTTATCAAAATCATCAACACTTTGAATATCTTCCATAAACAATTTTCCACCTGTTTTTAATTGCTTCAAATAAATTTCCAATGTAGCAATCTGTGATTGTAATGTATGCGGACCATCTTCAAAAATTATATCAAATCCATTTGGTTTAAGTTCTTTAACTTTTTCACCATTAGTCGTAGTATATGCATCACAATTTACATACATAAATCTATCTTTATCAAAAATATCCCAACATTTAGCACTTAAATATTCTTCAATATCCATTAAAACCAATTTAGATTTTGGTAAATATTCGTACCATAGAATAGCAGATCCTCCAAAATGAGATCCTATCTCTAAAACATCTACATCTTTATCAATAAATGGAAGTAAAGCATTTTCATAATATTCACAATAGGAATGTTCAGTATCCTTATCAGTTCCCCACCCTTTTATAAAATTTCCATTACTATCAAAAACTGCTTTAGGTCCTTTTTCTAAACCATATTTTGAAATGATTTCTGTTAGTTTCATAATATTAATTTTTATATTATATAGAATTATATAGGGGATATTTTTTAAATGTAATAGGAACAACTAACCTTTTAGTGTCTTTATCACCAAAGGTTCTAATACTCATAGATCCAGTATCAAGGAAATCAGAAGAATATCCATCGAGATAATCTGTTATTTTATATCCTAATTCCAAATGATATTTAAAATATGTTTCCTGTATTTTCCATGCATGAGGATAATCATTATTACCATCAATCATATAAAGAGGTGATCCAAATTTTTCGTAAACCTTCTGACAAGAATCTCTAGAGATAATACCTTGAGGGTGGGAAGCATGATCAATATAATTTGGATCAGAATTTATAGAACCAGATTGAAAATGTGAACAGACGTATGCAACATCCCCAGTACATCTTTCAACCATTGGAAATATAGAATTCTCATCTGCAAGAATGTAATCTTCTTCTACACAAAAATAATAATCAGCATTACTACCTTCTTCTAAATCATCAAGAATACCATCGTTCCATCCACCATAAGAAAAATGAGTATTATCTCTGAATAATAATTTAATCTCTACATCATCAGAAATCCTATTACTATTTTCCTTAAAATAATTTTCAATTTCCTCTTGGTTATCATGCGTAGTCATATTAATTACGAATATAACCTTTCCGATATTATTATGTGGATACTTTTCTAGAAACTCAAAATGTTTTTCTGGAAAGAAAAATCTTTCACTTTTAATCTCAGTATTATAATCTTGATTGTTTCTTGAACCAAAATAAAAGGTAACCAAATAATTAATTTTACTCATTAAAAAATTTTTTGATTGTTTTAATATTAGTATACACTAATTACAAAGAATTTGCAAGCCTTCATTTAAATCAATAGATAATGAAAAACCTAAAGATTTTAATTTATCAACATTTAAAGAAAAATTTTTTGGTAGAACCAATTGATTAAATATCGGTGTCTCTACAGGAGTAAACACACTTTTACTATTAAGAATATCCCTTGCTCTTTCCAATATTTTTTTAAATGGTAATGGATTTCCACTAGCAATATTATATACAGTATTTAATTCACCAGTATCAACTATAGTTTTTAATGCACGACATACGTCAATAATATGCATATAATCTCTTAAATCATTACCATTATTATATAAAGTTAATTCTTTATTCTCACGCATCAAGTTAATTAAGAATCCTAAAACATTTTTTTTAGAAGATATTGTTTTATCGTGTCCATATGTATTAGCAATTCTTAAAATACGATAATTAACTTGATTAACTTGACAAAAAGAAATTATAAGTTGTTCAGCTGTTCGTTTTGTAATTGAATAAAATCCTATAGGATTGCAAAAATCTGTTTCTTTTGCATCTATTATATCTGAACCGTAAACAAATCCAGTGCTAACATAATTAAAAGTTAATTGATTATTTTTACAATATTCAAGTGTTTCTAAGAGAACTCTAAGATTTACATCTACATCAATAGTAAGATCCGTCAGCATATTATGATTAGTTGTGGTGCTAATTAAATATAATATATTATCAGATTCAGGTTTTCTTTGTTCTCTTGGGATTTCAATTACATCATTAGGATATAATCCACAAAAAGTACTACCTACAAATCCACTAGAACCATAAACAGAAATTTTAAAAGTCATTTATTTTCTCCACAATATAATCTAATTGATCATCCGATAACCACCAACCATTAGGAATACAAACTTGTGTATCTGAAAATTCATTTACTCCAGATAGATCAAACTCTCTAAATTTAATTGTGCAATCATATTCATCGTTTCGGTAATGAACTGGACTTGCAGTGATGGAATTTTCTTTCATGTAATCCATAAACTCATTTTTCCTTCCATTGATAACGTGAAGTGAAAAAATCCAATAGGATGCATTATCATCCCAATCAGGTATTACAATATCTTTATTGGAAATATTGTCAATAAAAAATTTAGAATTTTTTCTATGAGAGATTACAGATTCTTTAGCATGAGGGATATTTTTAATTCCAATAGATGCTGCTATATCATTCATATGATATTTAAGTCCAGCAACTTTAATATTTTGAGTGCATCTAAAACTCTGACCTTTAGTTCTATCTAATCCATACCAACGAAGTAGTCTTGCATCTTCCTCCTTATCTTTAGGAGGAATTATAATACCACCATCACCAGTAGTCAGAAACTTAATAGCTTGAAAACTATAACAAATATAATCACCCCGTACACAATTATTATCATTGAAAACATCCCAACAATGTGCAGCATCTTCAATCACAGGAATACCAAAAGATTTTAAAGACGCAAAATCACAATATCTTCCAGCCCAATTCACACCAATAATTGCCTTTGTCTTATCAGTAATAAGTCTTTCAATAGAATTAGGATCTATACAACCAGTGATAGGATCAATATCAGCCCAACGAATAGTTGCACCTTTATTAATTGCTCCCACTTGAGAGGCAAAACAAGTTTGTGGAGTTGAAATAACTTCGTCACCATACTCAACTCCAATCAAGTCTAATGATAGATTAATAGCACTAGTGCAAGAATTAACAGTTACTGGTCTGACAGAACTACCAAGTTCTTTCCAGAGAATATCTTCAAACTCCTCCACTCTTGATCCTTGACCAATAAATCCAGAATTAAGAACTTCTGCAACAATATCTTTGGCATCATATGCCATCTTAACTTTAAATTGGGGAATCATTTCTTTAACTCCATTGTGATAACTTGGTGATCCCTACTTGTCTCTACAAATCCTAAAGATTCGTATAATCTAATAGCAATGTTATTTGTTTCAAGAACCTCTAAACAAACTTGTTTTGCCATTGTTTTTGCTTCTTCTATTAGATCTAAAAATAACTTTCTACCAAAACCCTGACCACGTTCTGCTTTATCTATAACTCCAGTAAGCAATGCAACATCATTTTCAACTAAAATTACACCATATCCGCATGGGTAAAAAATAACTCCTAGTTCACAAACCATGAATACATAAGGAGTAATATTACTTGGTAAAGTATTATACCACTTACTTTGCATCTCAGGTGTAATCTTATTTTGATGTCTCGTCATAAATTTCTTAGAAGAATTTCTTGTCTTTCTAAGATATTCTAGATTATCTTCAAGTTCTCTTGAATTTTTAATTTGTTTTAATGAATACAAATTTGATATTTTATCACTCATCATTAAATAAACTCCAAATATTTTTTCATTTTAGAAGATAGATTTTTAGATTGAAGCCTGTATCTATTCATCATATCAAACAAACTTTCTTTTGTCAATCCCTTACCCCAATTGTGATGTTCTGCTCCCCAATTTTTTTGTTTGTCTGCAAGTGGTATCCTATGTTGAATTTGTAATTTTCTTTTAATTAAAAATTCATTCATAGGAGCAAAACCATAATTAAAAATTATAAATTTATTTGTCATTTGATTAAAATTACTAAAGTGTCTTCCAGGAACATATTTAATAACAGAATTATGAAGTAATCTTAACTTCCTTAAGTTTATATTATCTTCATAGTCAATACCATTATATATTTGTTCATACAGTGGTTTATTTTTATCAGGATAACTATTATCTTTATCATCAACAAAGTAAAAAGAGGGTATATAATATTCATTTTTACTTTCAGTGTTTAACAAATCAAAATTACCAACCAAAAATTCTGTAGTATTGAGGACAATTTTCCAATCGGGAATCTGTTCTTCGTAATATTCTATTTCACTATCACATTTAGCTGCATCAAATTCAGAATTTAAAGAGTCAACCACTTGCCAGTCAGGACAAATATCTTTTATAATTTCCACTGATCTATCAGTAGAAGCATAATTAATCATTAATCCATAATCAAAATATTTTTTATGATGATTTAACCACCAAGGGAGTAAATACTCCTCATTAAAAAAATGACAAATAACTGATTTCATTGTTTTACTTATTAATAATTTTCATTAAGTAATTTTTTAATTTCTGAATTTGTATTGGAATTCCACCTAACATGTGATCCAGCACCATAATGAACTCCTGCAACTCGATCATGTTCATTAATAAAGAAACAATTACCATATCCAAAAAATTTATCATTATCACTAATAGGAGATAACTTCCAAGCAAATGTTTTTAATTTATTTTCTAAAATATTTTTTCTTATTCTCCAACCCATTTCAATAAATCCTTCGGGTTTATTGCGTTCCACTTCTTCTTGAGTAACTATCCATGATTGAGACTTAGCAAAATTTAAATCATAAAATGATCCAAATGCACAAGGAATATTTTCAAACTTTTTAGGAAATTTTTCAACCCAAGGTCTAGTTCCATCACCATCATCCCATTCTGTTCCTACAGCAATATATCCCTCTGCAAATTTTTTTCTGATATAATTATTTAAATTCTCATCTAAAAAGAAAAAATCTGAATCAAAAATACAAACTATGTCTGATTCACAAAAAGGGAGACTTGCATCAATAGCTCCACCATGAGAAATACCATCAAAAGTATTAGGTGAACTCTCCATCTCAACAATAATATCAATTTCATCCTTCCTTTCTATCTTTTTTTTCTCAATATCTGGAGTGTTATCAACTACGATTAACCTATAATCTTTATCAGAAAATCTTTTTTTAAAGTTATCTAATTGCAAATACAATAGATCATAATTTTTGTAGATGACGGTAAGATAATCTATCATTTTTCAATAAACTCCATAACTACTTCATTTAACCCATCTTCAAACTTAATTGATGGTTTCCATCCAGTATGATTAGTAAGTTTAGAATAATCTGTACCATACCTACTGTCTTGTCCAGGTCTATAATAAGGAGCCTCTAAAGGTTTATAATAAGGATCACCCACATATTTTTCATTTTCACTTATTCCTATCAAATCGTATGATTTATTCATAATATCTAATATTGATCTTGTAACATCAAGGTTTGTTTTTTCACAATCACCACCAATATTAAAAACATCATTAATAATTTCTAATTCATCTAATAACCATATAGCAGCACAGTGATCTTTTACATGTAACCAGTCTCTAATCTGATTTCCTCCACCATACATGTAAGTTTTTTTTCCTTCTAATGCATTAGTAATAACTCTAGGTATTAATTTTTCATTATGTTGATTAGATCCATAATTATTAGAACATCTAGTAATTAAATATGGAAGTTTATAAGTATTATTCCAAGTGGATACAAAGTGGTCGGATGAAGCTTTACTAGCTGAGTAGGGATTTCTAGGATTTATTTGAGTTTCTTCAGTGAATAATTGATCACTATCATATTCTAATGATCCATAAACCTCATCAGTAGAAACATGATGAAATTTTTCAAGGTCTACTTTTAATGAAGCGTTTAAAAGATTAATAGTTCCAATAACATTTGATTCTAAAAATGGTTTATAATTTTTTATAGAATTGTCAACATGACTCTCTGCAGCAAAATGAAATACTTTTTGTGGTTTATACTCATTAAAAATATGATTTACATGAGATTCATTTGAAATATCACACCACAAAAATTTAAATTGTTTAGTGTCTGGAATAACATCAATATCAGATGCATAGGATAATTTATCTAAAACAATTATTTCAGAATCAGTTTTAGATTTTATGTAGTTGAGGAAATGGCCTCCAATAAATCCACACCCACCAGTTACAATAATTTTTTCAGACATAATTAATTTTTCAATTTTAATTTATTAAAACAATCTACTATACCATTATATAGTCCTTCATATTTTATTGGTATATCACCATCTAAAGAGTAATAATCATCTCCTATATCAGAACTTTTAACTTCAATGTCAACGTTATAATCATCCATGGTATTAATTATATCACAAATATCAGTAAGTCTATATTTTTCATTATAAACACAATTAATATTTTTTGGAAGATTGTTTTTATTTTCTATACACCAATCAATTATTTGATATAAATCTTTTGAAGAAATAAAATCATGTATTATATTTTTGTTAATCATCATAGGTTCTTTATTAATATACCTTAAAATATTACCAACAAAAAATCTACGTTTCTCTTCATTATGTCCAAAACACCCATAAAGTCTTAGATTAATTGTATTTTCATCGGATGATATTCTTTTTGAGATGCAATATTTTGAAAAGGAATAAGAATATTTTTTAAAATTATTTTGAATTGATAACCCACTATCAAGATTTATAAAAAGTCCAAACTTATCTCTATGTTCATAGACGTTTTCAAACATAACCATATTATCATAAAACTCATCAGAATTAAATTGTAAGTGTGTTTTTCTACCAACAATAGAAGAAAAAATTATTACTTCATAAAATTTATCTTTAAAAAAAGAATCTGTGCTACTAGAATCAAGTAGATTTAAATCATCAGAATTAGGATATTCTACTTGATATCCATCTGATTTCATAAGAGGTATAATTTCTTGACCAATAAAACCACTACCACCTAAAAATAATATTTTACTATTCATATTTTTCACACTCCTCAAATGTTTGACCTTTAGTATCTTTATGAGAAAGAATAGGATCATTAGAAAATGGCCACTCAATATCTAAAGAGTTCCACATTAAAGTTTTTTGATATTTTGGGTAGTAATAATCAGTGGTTTTATATTGGAATTCTGTTTCATCAGTCATAGTGTAAAAACCATGAGCAAAACCAGGAGGAACCCAAAATAATAATTCAGGTTTATCTAATATAATACCAAAATATTTACCAAATGTCGTTGAACTTTTTCTAAGATCTACTATAACATCATAAACTGATCCTTGAGTACATCTAACTAATTTTCCTTGAGAATGTTCAGTTTGATAATGAAGACCTCTTAAAACACCTTTAGAAGATTTAGAATGATTATCTTGAACAAATTGATAAAATCCAATCTCTTTAGAAATTGCTTGCTCATTATAGGATTCCATAAAGAATCCTCTTTCGTCATCATACTTATCTAAAGTAATAAGTAAGGCATCAACTAGACTAGTTTCTTTTACTTTCATAATGATTCAGATACACGATTTAAATATTGACCATAACCACTTTTTACAAGTGGTTTTGCGAGATTTTCTAATTCCTCTTTATCTATCCAACCATTTTTAAATGCTATCTCTTCTGGACAAGAAATTTTATAAGTTTGCATTTTTTCAACACTTGAAATAAAATTAGAAGCTACTAATAAGGAATCGCATGTTCCAGCATCAATCCATGTAACTCCTCTATTTAATTCTTCCACCCTTAAAGAATTGTTATCTAGATAATAATTATGGATAGAACTCATTTCAAGTTCATCTCTCCAAGAAGGTTTAACTTTTTTAGCATATTCAATAACCTTATTATCAAAAAAATATATACCAATCACAGCACGATTTGATTTCGGTTCTTTTGGTTTCTCTACAATAGAAACAATTTTATCTCCATTCATTTCAACAATTCCAAATCTTTTTGGATCAACGACTGGATATGAAAAAATTGTTCCTCCCTCTTCTTTTTTACATTTTAATAAAATACTTTTAAGAGAATTTCCATATAGAATATTATCACCAAGAACTAAACACACATTATCATCACCAATAAATTTTTCACCAATTATAAATGCCTCTGCCAATCCATTAGGATTTTCTTGAATCTCATATTGAAAATTAACACCCCACTTAGAACCATCGCCAAGAAGTTTTTTAAACTGATTTAAACTATCGGAAGTTGTAATTATCAAAATATCTTTAATGTCTGCTAACATCAAAGTACTTAATGGATAATAAATTAATGGTTTATCATAAACAGGCATTAATTGTTTTGATACGACTTGAGTGCAAGGATACAATCTAGTACCAGTTCCACCTGCAAGAATAATTCCTTTATATTTTTTACACATATTACAAAATAATCCAATCAGGACAATAGAGATCTGATGTATCTTTATCTGCATACGCAGGACCAAACCACATCTTTGGTGCAATAACTTGTTTGTTAGGATTAGAAATCAACCAAGCACCCCACCAACTCATAGTACTATTAGCTATTATAGCATGAGAACATAAAGACATCAAGCATAAGTCCACATATGGTGTAAACGAACCATCAACATATTTTTCCTTTGGTTCAGAAATTAAAAATCTATCTCCAGAAAAAAATTCTTGTTCCTTAACCCAATCAATAGAATCAGAAAATACAATCACAGGTTGTTTTGGATCAAACTTTGATAGTGCTTTTTCATAATACTTTATTGGTTGTGTAGGATGTTGATCACTACATTGTGTATAAGACCATTTAAATCCACGAGGATCTGTAAGATTAGAATCTCCTCTTCGAACATGCAGCATTATTGGTTCACCATCAACAGATTCTATCATCTCTTTACATGGTTCTAATATATCATTATGAAAAGTAAAATCTTCTTTTATTTCATCTTCTATATTATGAAAATATTTCCATGATTGAAAAAAACCATAAAGACTTACATTATCCTTTACAGTTTCAAATAAATTTTTACTAAAGTGAAAGTGAGGTTCTGTTACATACTCACAAGGATCCAACACACCTTCATTTCTTTTAGGAGATAATTTAAAACACTCATGTAAACTATAGTTCTCAATACCTTTATTTTCTGGTGGTGGTATCATAAAATCATATCCATGTTTTTTTGCTATACCACGAAGTGCAGCATATTCAAACATTTGATTTCCTAGTCTACCTAGATTACCAATATGATTAAACCCAATCATTTTTCATTTCCTCAAATACTTTAGAAATACCATCCTTTACACTTGTTTTTGGTTGCCACCATTTTCTAATGTATAGATCTGGTTCATTACGAGCATCTTTTTGCACTTCATCTTTTGATTTTGCTGGTTTAATTACAACTTCTTTTCCAATATTGGAAAATAATTTTTGTATATTTTGTGCAATTTCCAGTATAGTTGTGGAACTACCAGTAGTAATATGAAGTTCGTCATCAGAAGTAAGTCGATCATAGTTTTGCATGACGGACTCCAACGCTTCGCAACAGTCTTCGGCATAAAGAAACTCCCTAACTTCTGTTCCATCTGTCATCATATCTATAACACCAGTTTCAAACCCTTTACGTATGAAATCTGTGATGACGTGTGCCTTTTCCATGTCCTTTTCAATACCATATACATTCCAAAACTTAACAATCAAACCATTCAAAGACTTAGTATACAATTCACCAACTCTTTTCATCACTCCGTATGGTGAGTATGACATGTTACTCATTTGAGATGATGCAAATACAAATGGCACCTCATACTGTTCCAGATATCCAAAAGCATTAGTCATGATTCTAGTATTATTATCAATAAACTTGAATGTATGTTGATATTTTTTTAGATAATGTGAACCACCTACATCAAATGCAAGGAAGAAAACAAAATCAGAATTGGATATTGCACTACGTAAATATGTGTTTGGAATATGAGTCATATCTTGATATACAGCATTTGTAATATCAAACTCTAATACCTCATAGTTTTTCTTGCGAAGATATTCTGTTAAGTATGATCCTATTTGTCCACTTGAACCTAGAATGGTTATTCTCATCTATCCACCCATTCAAAAAACTTTTTGAATATATTTTTCTCTGGTATTTCTTCATCGATTCTTTTTTGTATTTCTCTCTCATTAATTAGTTCATCAACATCAGGATGAATTTCTAATTCTTCTTTTGCTACCTGTAGTGCTATCCAGTTGTAAGTTTTTCTAATTCCATCTTCAAGTGTCATTGTATAATCCCAATCTAATTTCTCACGAATTAAATCATTGTTTGAATTACGACCACGAACACCTAAAGGTCCGTCAATATGTTCTCTACCTATGGATTTTTGTGCTACTTTTGCAGTTATTCTTACTAACTCATTGATAGTGACCATCTCTTCTGAACCAATATTCACAGGTCCTATGAAATCAGAATCCATCAATCTTCGAGTTGCTTCAATACATTCATCAATATACAAAAAGGATCGGGTCTGTTCTCCGTCTCCCCACACTTCGATGGTGTCGGCAAGACCAACGGACGCGACTTTACGACAGATTGCTGCTGGTGCTTTTTCTCTTCCTCCTTGCCATGTTCCCTCTGGTCCGTATATATTATGGTACCGAGCAATGCGAACAGGTATATTATAGTTACGATTATAAGCGAAATATAATCTTTCCGAGAAGAGTTTTTCCCATCCATATTCGGAGTCAGGGTCAGCAGGGTAAGCGGATTCTTCACGACAGTCTGGATTATTTGGATCTAATTGATTATGTTCTGGATACATACATGCTGAACCAGAGTAAAATATCTTTGTTTTATTTACATTATAACTATCATTCATCATACGTTGTTCTTCAAGAACATTCAGATTAATAGAAACTGAATTGTGCATGATCTCAGCATCATTCTC
>Ga0209348_1001053_pt1 | contig 13758 bp, 8 predicted proteins | sample ETNvirenome_2_30_FD_184065 | JGI IMG/M metagenome (GOLD analysis project Ga0209348, IMG submission 184065) | Marine viral communities from the Pacific Ocean - ETNP_2_30 (SPAdes) (version 2) | ecosystem: Environmental > Aquatic > Marine > Oceanic | place: Pacific Ocean | collected 2013-06-22 | reverse complement strand
GCGCATTGTAGAAATTCCACGTTTAGTGTGGATGATAATACTGCACGGTATAATTTTGCGTATTCGCCCTAAGCGCTCAGCAAAACTATACGAAAGCATTTGGACCGAAAACGGTTCGCCGCTAACGCATATTACCCGCCTGCAACGCGACAAACTAAACGCGCTACTCCAAGAGCAAGGTTATACCAATACCGAAGTTGTTATGGCCATGCGTTACGGCAACCCTTCAATAGAGGCGGGCCTTGAAGAGCTTCGCGATAAAGGCCTAACGCGCATAATTGTACTACCGCTTTACCCGCAATACTCAAGCCCTACCACCGGATCAACATTTGATGCCGTATCAAGAGTATTGCAAAAATGGCGCTGGGTGCCTGAGCTACACTTTGTAAATGGTTATCACAAAAACACCGCTTACATTGATTCATTAGCTAGCAGCATTAGTGAAGATTTAGAAAAAAACGGCATGCCACAAAAATTAGTTTTTTCATATCACGGTATGCCAAAGCTATTTTTAGATAGAGGCGATCCTTACCACTGCCTATGTTTGCAAACCACGCGTTTAGTGGTTGAAAAACTAGGCCTTGATAAAGATAAAGTAATTAGCACTTTTCAAAGCCGCTTTGGTAAAGCCGAATGGTTAAAGCCATACACCGACGCCACGCTTGCATCGTTACCTGATGAAAACATTACCGACGTTGCAATTTTAAGCCCTGCTTTTAGCGCCGACTGCTTAGAAACACTCGAAGAGCTAGAAGAAGAAAACCGTGAAATTTTTGAAAATGCAGGCGGCGAAAAGTACCGTTATATAGCCGCTTTAAACGACAGAGACGATCACATTAACGCTTTATATGATGTGCTAAAACCAATGCTTTAAACGCATCTTTATTGCCTTAACGTAAAAAAGCGGTGTTAAATTTTAACACCGCTTTTTTAATTGTAAGGTAAGCATTTATTAAATGTCATAGCCACTATTTTGCGCGAGCAAGCTTCGCGCCTACAACTTTCACTTCTCATTTAATCCTCATTCCCTTCTCTTTGTGCATTTTTGTATTAAAGATCAATAAACCACAAAGAGGTTTAGAGACGCTTCGCTTATAGAGAAGCAACTAACATCTTGCGCGAGCAAGCTTCGCGCCTACAAACTTCACTTCTCATTTACTCCTCATTCCCTTCTATTTGTGCATTTTTGTATTAAAGATCAATAAACCACAAAGAGGTTTAGAGACGCTTCTCTTTTAGAGAAGTAACTTGCATCTTGCGCGAGCAAGCTTCTCGCCTACAACTTTCACTTCTCATTTAATCCTCCTTCCCTTCTCTTTGTGCATTTTTGTATTAAAGATCAATAAACCACAAAGAGGTTAAGAAGCGCTTCACTTTTAGAGAAGTAATTAGCATTTTGCGCGAGCAAGCTTCGCACCTACAACTTTCACTTCTCATTTACTCCTCTTACCCTTCTCTTTGTGCATTTTTGTATTAAAGATCAATAAACCACAAAGAGGTTAAGAGACGCTTCGCTTTTAGAGAAGTAACTTGCATCGCGCGCGAGCAAGCTTCGCGCCTACCAACAAAGTTAACACCGAGGTAAATTACCCTGTAGACGCGCAGCTTGCTGGCGTTTTAAAAGCAACGCTTTTACCTGTTTTAACCTATTCATAGGCATTTTTATTTAACTTTTACGGGTGATCATCAACGTACAAACACCGGCAATTATTCCCCAAAACGCAGAGCCCACCGAGAGCATGGTTAAATCGGACGCGGTTACCAAAAACGTAACTATTGCGGCCTCTGTATATTGGGCTGAGCTTAAAGCTTGCTGCAAGCTATTAGCAATGGTGCCAAACAGCGCAATACCCGCTAAGGCTAAAATTAATGCCTGCGGTAAACTTGCCACTAAACCAACAAGCGTTGCCGCGCAAAGTGCCATAACAATATAAAATACGCCTGCGGCAATACTTGCCCAATAGCGTTTATCGGGGCTTTTATCGGCCTCATCACTCATACAAATAGCAGCGGTAATAGCGGCTAAATTAATAGAGTACGTACCAAACGGGGCTGTTAAAATATTAATAAAACCAGTTACATTAAGCGTAGCTGAGATAGGCGCTTTATAATTATGAGCCTTTAGTACAGCAATACCCGGTAAGTTTTGTGAGGTCATGGTTACTATATAAAGTGGTAAGCCAATACTTATACACGCTTGCAAGTTAAACACCGGCGCTATGTATGCAAATTCACTTATTTTCCAATGAATAGCGCCAGTATCAATATGCCCCATTTGCCACGCCAGTAGCACGCCTGCAACTAAAACGCTAAGCATGGCAAAACGCGCAAAAAATCGTTTTCCTAAAAAATACATAAGCACCATTAGGCCTATAACCAGTGGTAGCTCATTCATAAAATTAAATACATCTATACCAAAGGTGACCAATACGCCTGCCAGCATGGCACAGGCAAGTTCGCTCGGTATACGGTTCATTATTTTTTCAAACCAACCGGTAACCCCAGACACAAAAACCAATGTAGCGGCAAACATAAATGCACCAATGGCTTCGCCTAAATGGTAGCCCTGCGCGCTGGAAATAAGTAAAGCCGCCCCTGTGGTAGACCATGCAATTAAAACGGGCACTTTATAATAATACGACAACCCAATAGTGGTTATGCCCATTACCAGCCCTAGCATTAAAAGCCAGCTTGCTACTAAATCGGGCGTGCCGCCAAGGGTTATAACAACTTGATAAATAAGCGCAATAGAACTTGAAAAACCAATAATAACAGCCACCAACCCTGCGGTTGCTCGATTAAGCAGCTGATCGGAAAACGTCATAAAATCCCTCTTAATTTTAGATTTTTAAGCCCACAACATACGTTGCCTATTTACGCTTTGCAATTAGCGTTTACGCTATTAAGCGTGAAAAATATTCATTATTTTAAAATTTTTTTTACCTATAAAGATCACACCTTTCATTGCCAAATTAAAAACAAAAACAATTATTTGCTTACGCTTACACCCCGCTAAAACTCTATGAAAACCCATCCTTTTTAGCTCAACAAACCAAACCCATTATAGGTAAATTGTTTATTTACAATCATTTACAATGTAAATAATTAGCACTTTTATACTATGCCAACTAACTTGATCTAATTATCCAGATGATATAAAACGTAACAATTAGTTAACCAAAAACCCCGTAAGAGAAACAAATGAAACGCGCTATTTTAATAATTGTTGCCCTTGGTCTATCTGCATTTACTATTTATAAGCTGCTATTTAATACCGAAAAACCTCAGCAGGTAACGGCGCCTGTTGCAGTGGATATAGTGCCCGTTGACTCTCAATTTGCAGCAAATAAAAAAGCACCGCAGCCCATAGATATGAGTAAAGATCCCGTTAACGTAAAACCTAAAACCATTGAGGCACCAGCGCAAAGCAACCAGTTTGAAGCTATAAACAAGGTATCTGCAAAAGCGAAAGAGGTACTTACCAACGCCAACGTACTACCAAGCGATTTAAACAACGAAGCCTACATAGAGTTCGACCTAAATACGTTACACGCCCTTGAAGCTGGCGACTCGTTTGATATTTCAATCCCGCAAACCGTTGAAACCTACAGCGCCGAAATCACCTCGTTATCGGAGGCGAGTAATGGCGATAAAAGCATATTTGGCCAAGTTATTGGTGCCGATGGGCAACTACACACCACGGTTATGACCGTAGGAAACGATGCAATTTATGGGCAATTTACTGCACCTAGCGGCAATTACGTTTTTGAAAGTAAAGGTAAATATGGCTGGATTGCAGCAAAACGCGACTTATACCAAAACCACATAGAGCATCACGTAGATGCACCCACACCAAAAACAGATAAAACCATAGATATGTTCGCCCCAAAAAAAACTGAACAACCCAACACGCAGTAACCCAACTAAATCAATCAGCAGTAAAACTTCCAACCACTACATAAGTAAGGAAATATAAAAATGAAAAAACTAATCACTACGGCAGCCATTGCCAGCGCGCTATTTGCAACCAGTGCAGCACAGGCAGTAACGATTGATATTGGTATTTTATATACCGACCAATCGGCCGCAGCTACGAGTAATATAAACACTAAAATAAACCAGCTAATTGCCTTTAGTAACCAGGTTTATAGCCAAAATGGGGTAGACATTACACTGCGTTTAGCGGGCACAGAAAACCTAGGCGATTACGCAATTACACCGTCTGAAGATTGGTTAGATGCAGTAACTAACAGCAGCTACGTAGATGGTTTACGCACTAGCTGGAAAGCCGACATGGTTGCCGTACTTGGTATCGGCCAAAGTGCGGGTAATGGTTTAATCTCGTGTGGTTTAGCTTGGGTTGGCCAAGGCACTAACGGTAATTTATACAGCTCAATGAGCGACCGTATGTACTCTATTACTGCTATTGATTGTGGCGCCACTACGTTTGTACACGAACTTGGTCATAACCAAGGCCTGGCGCACTCACGTAAACAAGGCGATACCTCGGGCGGCGTATATGTTGATGGAATGGGCCACGGCGTACAAAACGAATTTGCCAGCATTATGGCCTACCCGCACGTTTACGGTAGCGCAACGCAGTACGATTACTTCTCTAACCCTAATTGGAGCGTAAATGGCTTACCCTTTGGTGTAACTAACCAAGCGTATGCTATTCGTACGGTTACCGACACTAAAACAAGCATTGCTAACTTTAAGTAAGTGATTTAAAGCAGGCTGTATTTAGCCCACTTATAATTATTTCCCTTTAGAGCGCATTTGCGCTCTTTTTTATTTAGCTTAGGGGCTGTTGAGCTTTCAAGGTTAAATCACTAAAAGCCTAAAAGTGCGCAGCTAATTAATGCACTACTATTTTTTGTTTAATAGCAGGCATTAACGTTTTACCGTCGCCATCTACTTTACTTAAAAGCTTAAGCCCCATTACTTTTGCAAGTACCGGGTAAATATCAAGATTATTTACCTTTTCAAGGCTTAGCCCTTGTTTAAAAGCAGGCCCTACAGCAATTAACGTAGCCGCCATATCATCGGTATAGGCATAGCCATGAGTACCTAAGTACATTGCTTTGCCTTCGTTAGTAAATACCGCTGGCGCATTAGTTTGCACAACAATATCGCCCACCCGAGTGCCTTTATTATAATGATACCCAGCTAATTGCTCGTCGTTTAATACCGTATAACGCCCATTGGCTGCTTGTTGCAAACGTTGTTTGTAAGTTGCAATTTGCTCGCTTGTTACAGCAGGCTTTGCATAAATAAGTAAACGCGGGCCGGTATTTTTAACTATAAAATTATCGTTTTTAGGCAATGTAGAAACATCAATACTTTGCTCTGGGTTTACATGCGCCATACCGTGGTCGGATACAATAACAAGGTTAATCTCTTGCTCTAGCTTGCTTAAACGGGTTTGTAATTGGCCCATTAGTTCATCTAATTGTTTTACTGCATCGCGAGTTTGCGGTGCGTCTGGCCCAAACTCGTGGCCCATGCTATCAACAAGTGAAAAATAACTTGCCACAAAACGTGGGCGCTGCGCTTTAGGTAAGCTTAGCCACTGTATTATTTGATCAACACGGCCTTGGTACTCACTGTATTTAGAATAATGAAAGTAATAGTCGGGCGTCATACCGTTAAAGCGCGCATCCGACTCTGGCCAAAAATAAGTAGCCGACTTTAGCCCCTGCATTTTTGCTAAATTCCAAAGTGGAATGCCGTTTACCCACGTGCTATCGCGCATGCCTTTACCCATGCTGTAGCACTCGTTTTTACGGGCTTTATCACAAAAGTTATTATCTACAATGCCATGATTTACCGGCAGCAACCCTGTAATAATAGAAATATGATTTGGAAACGTTTTTGTTGGGTAAACAGGCATTAGTTTTTGCGCGCGTACACCTTTAGCAGCCATTGCTTTTAAATTAGGCGCGCCGTGTTTTTCTATATAATCCCAACGCATGCCATCTATTGATATAAGTACAACGGTTTGCTCTTTTGCCGCATGTGCCGCTTGGCTGGTTAACACTAAAAGAGCCAACATCATCGCCTTTAGAAATACATACTTCATTACAAATACTCGCCTACATTAAAATGCGTTAAATACTGAAAAATATAGCTTTATAATACAATTGCCCGGCCTTAAATGATACAAGCACCTGTACCTAACTCGTCTAGATGTATATATTAACAAGTAAGTATTTAAAACGAATGACAACGCGCATTTACTTTGCCAGTCGTCACCACTAAGCAAGGACTCCGATGACTATCGACTTTAGTAAAAAAATAACCCCAGCGCGCATGTATCGCACGACTGCAAATTTACAAATGGCGATGGAAAGCGATCGCGGTCGTATAATTAACAGTGCAGCTATTCGTAGGCTGCAGCAAAAAACCCAGGTTTTTCCGCTAGAGCGAAACGCAGCGGTGCGCTCGCGCTTAACTCACTCACTAGAAGTACAGCAAGTTGGTCGTTTTATAGTACAGCGCATTTTTGCAAATTTAAGCTTTGAACAACAAACCGAATTTGGCTTGAAAGGACTAGAGCGCCCGCTAGAAAGCCTAGTAGAAATGGCCTGCCTAATGCACGATATAGGCAACCCACCCTTTGGACATTTTGGCGAAGCTGCCATAAACCACTGGTTTAATAATAATTTAGCAAGTGTTACACCAGCGCGCTGCCAAGAGCAAAATACCGGTATAGGGGTTATTTTTAAGCACCTAGCGCACGATATTTGTAATTTTGAAGGCAACGCCCAAGGCATACGCATAATACATTCGCTACTGGGGTTAAACTTAACTTATTGCCAAAGCGCGGGCATTTTAAAGTACACCCGCCCCGCGGGATTAAACCCAAAAGACATACCGCAAAATAAAAGCTACTTAATGAAAAAGGTAGGTTACTACTACAGCGAAAAAACCTTTGTAGAGGCATTGCAAAACGAGCTGGTTATAGAGCCATACTGCCGCCATCCGGCAAGTTACATTATGGAAGCCGCCGACGATATTTCGTATTGCTTAGCCGACATAGAAGACGCCGTAGAAAAAGACATAATAACCACCGAGCTACTTTGTCAGCAGCTAAAAAGTGAATATAAAAAAGCCCTTATAAACCTAACCATTGACGACACCGAACACCTAAATTTTGTAAATAAAGCGGTAGATTACGCATTAGAGCGCGCCAACGCGCAGCCTTACAACTTTAATAGCGAATTTTTTATTTATCTGCGCGTGGCCTTGCTTCACCCGCTTGTAAACCACGCCGCAAAGCGTTTTATAGAGCACATTGAGCCTATTTACCACGGCGACTTTAACCAAGCACTATTAGAAGATAACAGCCACCTACACGCCGTTACTAAAACCCTTAAACAAGTGGCGCTTAAGCATGTGTTTTCTCACAAAGAGGTAGAAAAACTCGAACTACAAGGCTATCGCATAATTAACGGCCTGCTCGATTGTTATAAACCACTGCTACAACTTAACAGCGACGATTTTAAACGCGCATTAAATGGCGACTCACGTTTATTAATCGAATCGCGTTTGGTTAAAAAGCTCTCTAAAAAGCACTTAAATAGTTATCAGCACGCCATAGATGCCATGCAAGAAGAGCCCGATCACTTTGCCGCTTACGAGTTTTACTATCGCTGTAGGCTAATTCAAGATTACATAAGTGGCATGACCGACCAATTTGCCTACGACGAGTACCGCAGCCTAATGGTGATTGATTAACGAGGGCGTGTTGTTGGGTGGTTTTTACTTATCTCACTAGGTTACAAACCTCACGCCGCGATTTAATCGCCCTTAGATTGAACAAATTTTCAATCCACAAAGGTCAACACGCCCTTAGTGCCTAGATATATTTTAATTTTGCGCTTAAAATCAGACTATTGATACTTAAGCGCCGTGTTTTATGATTATTAGACTCTCTCAACTTATTTTTTGCTTTGCTTTATTTTACAGCAGCCAAAGTGCTGCCTATAACGAAGCCATGTGTATTTTAATTAAGCAAGAAATGCAGCAGTACAGTAATAATAAAGCCAGTGCCAAATACCGCAGCGCCGCACGCGATTTTAAAAGAAACTGTAATAAACCCAAGCAAGTACAAACAAAACCAAAACCAGTAGAGCCGCCAGTTGTTGAACAAGAGCCACAACCACTTGCCCTTACCCCCGAGCAAGAACAACAACTGCTTGAGCAAATAACTGCGGCCGAAAAAGCTATAAAACAAAGCGCAAGTAAAGCAACCACAAGCTCTCAGCCTACAAATCAAATAAGCCAGCAAAGCTCAGAAACTAACGAGCCTGAGGCTGCGCCAATTAATACAGTAAAGGATGCGCCAAGCACGCCTAAGGGTGAACTTGCGCCTAATAGCAGCGAGTTAACACCTACCACTAGCCAAGCGCAGCCGGTGGCCACTGAAACAGCCCCAAAAGCAGCGCCTATAATAGAGCCTAAAAAAGAGCAGCCAACAGTTAATACAACGCCCAAACCCGCACCTGTACTTATACCTGCGCCAGTTGCAGAGCCACCAAGTTCATTATTGTTACCAAGTTTGCTACTGCTTATTGTGGTATTAATTGGCGCCATGGTGGTTATACGTTTACGCCGCGCTAAACAAAATAAGCCCGAGCCGCCTGTTGCTCAACCGGCTAAAGCCCCAACTAAAGCGATGACTAAAAACAACAAAAGCGCAGAGCAAGCAGCACCACCCAAAACGGCTCCAGCCCCAAGTGATGAGCTTTCAAAACCAGCTGTGCCAACGGTTTCGGCCTCGAGCGAGCCAGAGCCTGCAAGCTCTAATGCACCAATAAACGAGACAATTAACGAGCCATTGCCTGCCAATACGCAAGCCACAGAGGCTGAGCCAGAACAAGCTAAACCAGAAGAAGATGCACCAGCACCTGAACCTAAAAAAGTAGCGCCAGAGCCAAACACCGCAGAGTTTGAAGCTGCCGCAAAAAATACATTAGCGCGTATTCAAAATGCAAAAGGCTTTGCAGAGCCCGAGGTAAGAGAGTTTAACCCAGACGCACCTTCGGTTAAGCGCACGCGTAAGTACAAAGCCGCCGCAGTAGAACAGCCAAAAGCAGAGCCCGTTGAAGAAGTAAAACCACAAGAGTCTACTCTTATAAACGAACCGGCTGCGCCTAGTAACCCTATCACTGAGCCTAATACCAGCGCGCAGCTGCATACAGCCGATAAAAACAGTGAGCTTGATCAAACCACGTTAAATAGCGAACACGACTTTAAAGAGCCCGAAATTCGCACCTACAATCCAGCTGCGCCTTTAAAACCAAGTAAAGAGCCTGCACAAGCTACAGTTTCAGCAAAACCAAATAATGAACCCTCGTTAGATGCGCCAGTAACAACAGCTCACGAACCACAGCCAGCTCAAGAAAAGCCAGCGCAACCAGAGGCCGATAGTACGCCCAAGCAAAGTGATTCTAGCAACCCATTTGCAAACCTTTCGCTAGATGAAAGCTGGGACCCAAATTCAGATAAAAAGCCCGTGATTGAGGAAAAAAAGAAAACGCCTAAATCACAAGCCTTAATAGAGGCAGAAGAACGCGCTAAAAACATGCAAACAAAAGAATAGCCGAGCAAATAAGCTTGATATTATTGCTCTAAACAAATAATTTTTAACGCAGCAAGTACCTGCTATTTAAAGATAAAATTGCTATTACTCAATTACCAGCACAAAAAAGCGGCCACACGGCCGCTTTGTCGTTTAAAAGTATAGAATTGTATTAATGCGCTTAATTAAGCGAGCTATTTTAAGTATGGATTTAAGACTGAGAAAACGTTTTATTGCTACAAAAAATGCCTTGTTTAGTTGTTATAACTAACTAGTTGTACATTGCTGTACTTTTAGCATTTTTGTATTTGTAACTCAGCTAGCGCCAAGTTTAACGGCTCAAAATAATTAACTATTATTACACTTAGTATTATTCGGGGGGCATGTTTTTAATATTTAAATCGTATTGTAAAATACCATCGTTATTAACCGCCACACCCGCTAATTGCACAGAGTGATTGGCAAACTCTTCAGACGCCGATAAATGCGCTAACACGCCAGCTATATCCTCGTGTTTAGGTTGCCCGTCGGTTGCCACAATACCTGCATTACAATCGTTTTGCTTACACTCAAAGCTGTATAAAAATAGCGACTTTTCAGCAAAGCTGCTTTGCACTTTATCTAAAAACACTTGCTCTGACTGTGCTAAATCAAGCGTACTTTCAATTTGAGCAGCGCTTTCTAGCTCAGAGTATTCACCCACTTCTTGGGGAGTAATCACTATTTGCTCGGTAAGTGCAGTGCCTTCTTTATTAGTTACATCGTGGCTACTTTGCATTGCTTGTATATCTACCACCAGAGGTTGAGCAGGCTGCACAGCCGTGGTGTTAGTTATTGAGTTGGGTAGATTATTTTGAGCCAAGGCGGTCAAATCGTTTTTAAACACGTACAAAGTTGCAGCAGTGATAGCGCATGCAATGAGTAATTTGTTCATAATACTTCCCTCCTTCAACCAATTTACGCAATACAATTAAGTGAAATGCTTTTTAAGTGTAGCCAATGTTAATATTATGTTTTGTTTGGGTGTGTACTGTCAATCTTTAATACTAGACAGTGCAAATTAAAAGAACAATTTTATCAATGTTAATATTTAATGAACCACTGGTAAGCTCAGCGCGCCACATTATAATGCTAGCAATAGCTACACGCTCATTTTTCAACCAGGCAGTGCGTTATTTATTTGTAACAAGCTGTAAAAATCAGCTCTTTTTATGACCACACCCCAACCAAAAAGTTTGCGTTTATTGTTACTAAAACTTAAATAAAATTACCCAAAGTAAATAACCGCATAATTAAAACCGCACACAGCAGCTTTAATTTGCTAAAAGATGCAAAGATTACATAAAGAAAGGCACCAACATGTAGGCGCGAAACTTGCTCGCACAAAATGACAGGAGCGTACCTCGCGTTTGGTATGAAGTTTTTCGCGGCATATAAAGCCGCTGCTACTAGTTAATTGCACCACAAAGGGCACAGAGGCGCTTCGCCTACACGGAGAAAACACAGGAATAAGTAAGTCACTTATCCTGCTCTTCTCGGTGGTGACATAATCACTTTTGAACAGAACCAATGCGCGTCTACCACTAAATTAAAATACTGTTTTGTAGAGCGAATTCTTACTTGTGTGATCATTTATTAAATCACTTATGCTCTAGCTCTAAAAGCGCAGCGTCTCTTAACCTCTTTGTGAATAATTGGCTTAACTTGTTTTTCACCACCGAGGGCACAGAGGCGCTTAGCGCTACACAGAGAAAATACGGGGGTTAATTGGTCACTTATCACTGGTGACATAATCACTTTTGAACAGAACCAATGCGCGCCTACAAAGTTAAATTTTACGCTGACGTGGATGTGGTGCGTAGGCGCGATTTTATATCGCGCTTGTAGATACAAGGCGTTAAGCTTGCTGACGCTAAAAAAGCTAGGCTTTTAAATTGCTTTACTTTCACGCAGTGAACGCTGAACTACTTGATAACAAATCGCACGTTGCTGCTCTTGGTTTAAATTTACTTGTCGCATCGAAAGAATCGTTTTCACTATTTGTTTATGCGAAACAATTGGAAAGAGTGGGCGCTGTTTTAATTCGACAAACCAACCAGGAAAGCACAAAACAGGGAAAACTTGAGTGTTAAAACCCGTTGCCTCTTGTAGCCATTTGTTCACCCAATTAGCCTGCTTTTGGGCTTGTTCTAGCGGCTTACTTTCAAACCAAGAGGGAAATGCTAAATGATTATTCTCAAATTTAACTTTGTAATTTGTATCGTCTTTTATTCGTTTATGCCTGCCCTTTGTTTCAATAGCAAAAATACCATTTGGCCCTACTACTAAATGATCAATATTAAACCCATCTGCTTGTATATCATGAAACACTTGGTACCCATGTGTCTGTAACTCTATAAGCTCCGAGGCAACGGCAAGCTCCGCATCTCGTCCAAGTTTAAGCTTTATCAAAAGGTTTGATTTAACCCAAAGCTTTCTTGCTACATAAACTAAACCCAATGCAATTAAAATAACCAAAAAGTAATTTAGCTCGCCGCTGGCTAATACTTCAGCAATCCCTTTAATGGCAAAAGGCATCGTAACGATTAAAGCAGATAAAAAAATAAGCCCTATTACATCAACAATCTTGTCATTTACTTGCTCACTAAGTGTTTGTGCAGCAACACGTTTAAGCTTTTTACGATCTACAGGTAGTTTTGCATTTTTTTGATGAAGCCATATTTTGAGAAACAAAACGCCTAATAAGGAATAAACACTACCTACAATAACTAAAAGGCTTAAACCTTGGTTTAATAAATCATCCATGATGGGTTCCTATAATCACAATGTTTACGTTATACCTTAAAAACAGGTACATGTCGCATTATTCAAACTCCGTACAATCTATTCAACAAATTTCACCTAAACACCTGTAGACGTAGAGCTTGCTCACGTTAGAAGCGTAGCTTCTCATTACTTAATAAATTAACACCGTAAAAGCCCTGCTTTTAAAACGCCAACAAGTTGCGCGTCTACAGGTTATATCAAAGTGTTCTGTTAAAACTCGGCGTAAGCGCGAAGCTTGCTCGCCCTAAAAGCAGAGCTTTTGAAATAATACAAACAGTTCATAAATATCGCGTTGGCGATGGCAACCAAAGAGAAGTAACCGCCGACTTCTCTTTGGAATCTCTCGGCGCCCCGAGGATCACACTATCTCCTCAATTTAAATTAATGATATGAACGTAAACGCGATGAAACACGTCCGTGTGTAAGCATCACTTAACGCGCATCCATGCGCTGCTATTACTCATCACTAATTCAATTTCGGGTGTGATCACGGGGGAGTGGCCTAAGCATCAGCCTTAAATTCAATAATGAGTTAATGCTTGTTTACAATGCACTTTTAAGTAAACTAACTGCACGCAAACAGGGAGTGGTTTTAATGCAGCAAATTGGTATTTACGAGCAGTTGATTACACAAGTAATTGAGCAAAACTTAAATCGTGAGCAATTTTATGTGGGCGAACGACAACTAGAATCGGCCGAAGCCGCAACATGGCTTTCGCGCTTTTTGGGCAAGCTTGTTGAACATGCAATAAACGCCATTCCCAATTCGAACGAGCGTTTGCAAGAGCAAATTAGCCTCGCCAACAGCCTTGTACTTTGGCTTAAAGATCATATTCGCGATGATGAGCTGATCAACGAAAACCTGATCAACAGCCAAGGTCGAATACTTACCGCGCTGTTTAATACTCAAAACCCAATTGCAGCTAACCTTAAAGATTACTCAAGCGATATATTCCCACTTACAGGCCTCACACAAAGCGAATTATTTAGCGGTGCGAATGCGGGTATATCCCTCGAAACCGAGCTAAAGCGCGAGATTAAGTCGTCCGACACTATTTACTGGCTTGTATCATTTATAAAATGGACGGGGCTGCGCATATTTAAAAATGAGCTTGAAGCCTTTACCAAAAGCGGCAATAAACTCAAAGTAATTACTACTTCGTACATGGGTGCAACGGATGCAAGGGCGGTTGAATTTTTAGCAAACTTACCAAATACCGAGGTAAAGCTAAGTTACAACAATCAACAAGAGCGTTTACACGCGAAGTCATATTTGTTTATGCGTAATACAGGTTTTCATACTGGGTATATTGGTTCGTCTAATTTATCGCATTCGGCGCTTACTA
>Ga0209348_1001052_pt1 | contig 13759 bp, 2 predicted proteins | sample ETNvirenome_2_30_FD_184065 | JGI IMG/M metagenome (GOLD analysis project Ga0209348, IMG submission 184065) | Marine viral communities from the Pacific Ocean - ETNP_2_30 (SPAdes) (version 2) | ecosystem: Environmental > Aquatic > Marine > Oceanic | place: Pacific Ocean | collected 2013-06-22 | reverse complement strand
TCCATTGTCATATAGACCAGTAAAAGACATTACTGAGATCTCTGCAACTGATAGAGTTTACTTTGTACAGGAAAATAAGAGTGAACAGTTTGAAATTATATTTGGAGACGGAGTATTTGGACGTAAGATACAAAATGGTGATAGTATTGCTATTGAGTACCTTAACACTAACAAAGCATTAGCAAATGAGTGCAGTAGTTTTGAATTTGTAGGTACTATCATAAGTGGAAGTACAACAATTACGGATTTACAACCAACAATTACCGTAACTACTAATTCTTTTGGGGGATCTGATCCAGAAGACGTTACATCTATCAAATATTTGGCTCCAAGATATTATTCTTCTCAGCGTAGAGCCGTAACTGTACGGGATTATGAAACTTTAGTTGCGGAACTATATCCAAACTTACAATCTTTATCTGTATATGGTGGAGAAGAAGCAAATCCTCCGCAATATGGAAAAGTGTACATTGTAGCAAAACCTAATGGTGCAGAATCACTTACAACTACTGCTAAGAAGGAATTACAGAAGGCAATCAAGAAATATACCATATTGAGTGTTATACCTGAGATTATAGATCCTTCTTTCTTGTATTTGGAGATAACTTCCTTTGTTTATTACAATAATAACAACACACGCAGAAATTCAGCAAATATTACCAATGTTGTAAGGAGTACAATTCAGAATTTTGGTAACACTGCAGATTTAGAGAGATTTAACGGTAAATTTAAGTATTCCAAGCTTGTTGGTCTAATTGATGATGCAGATATTGGTATAACATCCAATATTACACGTATTCGGATGAAAAAGAACATTACTGCACTGACTAATGTTTTTGCATCTTACACAATATGCTATGGTAACGTAATTTCACAAAACACTGACTTAGTATCAACTGGATTTAAGTTGACTGGTGAAGATCAGTCATATATTTGGTATTTGGAGAAATACGGTACAAACAGTATTGCAATTTACCGTGTAGACGGAAGTGAGAAGAAATACTACAGTCAAAACATCGGAACTATTGATTATTCGATGGGTGAAATAAATATTAATGGTATTAACATAAGTTCTACAGTCGGAGGAACTCCATACATCTCTGTATCAATGATTCCTGCATCTAACGACATTATTGCCTTGAGAGATCTCTATTTAACAATAGCAGATTCAGATATTACAGTTACAACAATCCTAGATGATATTTCATCTTCATCTAGAACATCAGGAGTAGGTCAAACACCAGTTTCTAGCTAATGTTCAATTCTTTACAAGTATCAAACTCCATTGAACAGCAGGTTCCAGATTATCTGTCCAATGAGTATCCAAATTTCATTAATTTCTTTAAGGACTACTATAGGTTCTTAGAAACTAATGGAAATGCTCTTGACTTGTTAAATGGGCTTACAGAACTTGTAGATATTGATACTTACACAGAAGCAGATGCACAAGCAACCCTAGACGGTGCTATAACCGCCTCAGACACGTCTATTACAGTTTTAGGGCATGTTGACTTCCCCTTAAATAACGGACTGCTTAAAATTGATTCTGAGGTCATCTTTTATAAGAGATTAGAGCATACATCAGACAATAAAACTAATTTTAACGAATGTAGTAGAGGATGGACATATAACACCTTAACTGTTACTGATGGATTTACTCCAAACGTTGTAACAGTCGCTGCTGACCATGCAGATGCTTCTATTGTCAATAATCAGTCATATAATTACATTCTATACTTTTTAGAACAAATTAGAGAGCAATATTTAATAGATTTTCCATCAAATACCTTAGTTGATAATTTAGACCTTGTAAATGTTGATTTTCTTCTAAAAAGAGCAAAAGATTTCTATCTTTCTAAAGGAACACCTCAAGGTATTGATTATTACTTCAAATTCCTTTTTCAAGAGAAACCAGAACTTAAAAATTACAATGAATCGTTAATTGACGCTTCAAATGCAACTTATCAGAGTAAAGAGATTGTTAGGATTGAATCTTTAGATAATTACGATCCAAGATCTCTTAATGGTGATTCATTTATGCAAGGAGGTAATGAATTTCCAATTCAGACCGTAGAAAACGTCTTTTCTTCTTCAAGTCAAGTATATGAGGTTGAATTATCAAATGGTGAACTTTTAAACCCAACAAGATTCACAAAAATCACTTCAACACTAATTGATGACAAATTATACGTAGATTCTACTTATGAGTTTCCAGAAACGGGATATTTACGTATTGGTGAGATTTTAGTAGAGTATACGGGAAAAACCCTTAATTATTTTAAAGTTAAGAACTTTAATAGTACAAGATATAAAGTTGGCGAAACAATTTACGATTCTGCATCTTTGGCAACTGTAAAAGGTAGACCAGCTGTATTTTTTGTAATATATGCAGGTGTTGCTGGATTTAGTGTAGATTCTACTCTTACTTCATATCAAGTTGGAGATATTGGTCAAGTATCAGATATTATTGAAGTAGACGATAGAATTATCAATAGTTGGGATTTTAATGACACTATACCATGTACAACTAGAAGAGGATTCCTAACGGGCATTAATACCGTTTGGTATGAAGATAATTCAACATATGTTTATACATCTAGTATTCCTGACTATAACTTCTTTAGAGATCCACAAAATGATGCAGATCTTATACCATCTGAAGTTTTACTTGAAGATGCAAAGTATATAAGACAATTTCCTAGAACATTCCAACGTAGTCCAGAAGGAAGTAAAGAAACTATACCAACAAACGAACCTGTAGGATTCTTGGTAGATGGAACTGCTATTCTTAGTTGGAAGAGTGCTACAACAATAACAAGAGGTAAAATAGAGAGTATTGGTATAGAATCTGGTGGAACTCATTATAATGTTAATAATCCACCTAGAATTGTTATTGATGTACCTAGAGATGAGGATGGAACAGATCTTTCATTAGTACCTACATCAGGAGCAACTGGGTTTGAAGGAGAACAAGCTACTGCAGAGTTAGTTGTAGATGGATCATTAAAAGAGGTTTATATTGAAAAGGGTGGTTTAGGTTATCCTAGTAACATTAGTATTGATATTATTAAAGATCCGACTGATACTGAGTATACAGGTTTTGATTTTTCACCAGCTTTAGTACAACCAATCGTAGTTGGTGGAGCAATTACAAAAATAAGAATTTTAGATGCTGGAAAGGGTTATACGAAGCAACCTACTATAAGAGTTACCCCAATAATGAATCAACAAGCTGGTGTAGTTGAAAATGCTATATTGAGTGCTTTTGTAACAGGTTCTATTAGTAAAGTCAATGTTACAAATCCAGGTAAGAGATATAAATTAGATCCTACTTACGAATTAGTAAAAGGTAGTAGTGCTACTGGATTCGTAACTGTATCTAATGGTAAAATCATACAAGCAACAGTTATCAATGGTGGAAACAACTACAATAGTCCTCCAATGATAACAATCAGTGATAATGCTGGTACTGGAAGTGGTGCTGTTATTGTACCTACCATGAGTGCAGGTTCTATTACTGTATTAAAGGTTATAAACCAAGGTATAAACTATTCAGATCTTGGCGTAACTTTAAGTATTGAAGAACCAGGTTCTGGAGATATATTACTACCAACAGTAACTAAATGGGATCTTCTTAATAACTTTGATGATACACAAATTGGATCATATTATGAAACACGTACTGGATTATTTTTATCAGGTGATAGGGTTATTGTGGAGGATGGTCAGAGTAAAATTGCTAAGAAGTTAACATTACTAGGACCTCCAAGAGAAAGGTTTGATTTCTCAGATCCTACACTACATTCTCCAATCATAGGTTGGGCATTAGATGGTGCTCCAATATATGGTCCTTTTGGATATACTAATGCACTTAGGGCAGATCCTGCTAAGATTTCAAGAATGAGGAGTGGATATAGAACATTATCATCAGGAGAACACACTAATAATAATAATCGTATAAGAAATGATCAATCTCTATATGATGGTCTTAGTAGTTACGGTTATGGATCTTTTTCACAAGATTATATTTGGAGTGCCAATGGTGCTGATTTAGATGAACAGAATGGTAGATATTGTGTTACTCCAGAATATCCTGATGGTGTATATGCATACTTTATGACTTTTGACAATACAGGGTTTATACAAAGTGGATTTCCTTTCTTTGTAGGTCCTAAATTTGCAGGAGTAACTTATAAAGATTTTAATGACTTAGAGGTTGTAAATATTGACTCTATTAAGGGTGTTAAACGTTATGTTACTAAAAATTCTACTTCAGTATCAAAATCTATTGACCAAGGTGCTTTTAGTGTAAAATCAGTACCTTCATCTGCATTAGCATCTCTTGATTCTATTAATATTGTATCAGGTGGTGATGCTTATAAAATTGGTGATGTTGTTAATTTTGATAACACTGGAACAACTGGATTTGGAGCTGGTGGATTTGTTAGTGTATTAGATGGTAAATTAGTTACTAGTGTTACTGCTACACAATACGATTATCTTGAATACTATGATGAGATACAGCATTTTACATCTGGGCAGACAATAAAAGATGGTGATGGATTTGAAGCAACTATACACAGTGTAGATCAAACTAATAGAAGAATGTATCTTAGTGGTATTACTGGTGAACCAACAATCAATGATGAGATATATGATACTGCTTTAGCAGTAGATGCTACTAAAGTTGGAGAATTAGCAGGTGATGATATAGACGGTATCTCTGTTAATGCCAATGTTACTACAGCACTACTAACACAAGATATTAGTACTGTAGATTCCTATTTTTCTTTAGGAAGTTTTAATAATGGAACTATTGCTGATTTGTTTTCAACAACAGAAAGAAAATACATTAAAATAGATGACGAGTATATGAAAGTACTTAAATTAGGTACTGGACATATATTTGTAGCAAGAGGACAAGCTGGATCAACACCTGCAGTACATTCAACTAATGCTATTATAACACTATGTGTTGCTATAGAAGTGTTTGATAGTTCTCCTTTTGTTGTAGGTGACGTTGTACAAATTAATAGTGAAAATGCAAACGTAGTTGATATACAAATTACTAAAAAAGATACTTTCTTAAGAACTAGAATTGTAGATGGAACTGGAACTACTTCTGGTACTCAATATTACCTATACCTTGATAGAGTATTACAAGATTTAACTGGTGGAACACCAGCTGTTGTTGTAGATTTAGATGGTGATAGTAATATACAAGATTTAGTGTTTGATCAAGGTACATTTGATTCTAGTCCTATAGCAGAGATACTAGCAGGTGTAACAACTTATGATCCTACTGCAGTTGTTAGTGATAATATTAATATACTAACTTCTACATATCAACATTTACTTATAGTAGAGAGAGGTACTTTTGGAACTACTGTTGGGCAGCATTATCCTAGAACTCCAGTTAGTAGATTAAGTAGAGTTTTTGCAAAAGTTGGAAAATATGAAAAAAATAGAACATTAACTAGAATTATTGCACAAAATAATGGATTAACAGTAAATGACGATATAACAATACAAGCAGCAACAGCATCAGTAAATAATCTTAATTTAACTCTATCAGGAACGACATTCAGTGCAGGTGATTTTATTTTAAGTAATGGTAACTATTATAAGACATTTTATGAAGGATCATCATACAAATATACATTAAATGTTAATAGTGATGAATTTGATATATCTTTCTTTAGTCCTGGCGATGCTAGTAAACAAAAACAATATTTTGATGTTAATGTTAATAAAGTTCTAGATGCATTTGGTAATTTAGATTCATTTACAATATATCCAGATTCTTCTGATTTAACAGAGTATGTTTTAAGATTTACTAATTTTACTGCTAATACTGTTGTCGATGTACATATAAGCACTTTACCTGAACCAATTAATGGTGAGTATAAGGTAGTTAATGCTAACACTGCTAATTTTGAGATATACACTCCTGAAAGTCCTAGTGCATTTATTAGTGGTTATAATGGTAATACATTTAAGTATAGTACAACTTCTCCTTTTGCAACAGGTCCTATAAAAGTTGCTACCATGACATCTGGTGGATTTGATTATGATATATTACCTGGTATTACTGGCGTTACCAGTGATGCAGGTTCAAATGCAATATTAGAACCTATATCTGATAGTGTTGGTACTATACAGTCAGTTCAAGCACTTAGTTCTGGATATGGGTATAATCCAGCATCAGATAATAAACCAAAACTAAGATTTCCACAAATATCAAAAATATCTCAAAACTTTGTAGTTTCTGGTGTATCAATCACAGATCCTGGTGAAGGATATATCTTCACACCAAGAATTGTTGTTAGTGGTGGTGGATTATCTGTTGGAGATCCAAGTCATGTCAGATTGAAACCAATAGTAGCAAACACTAAGGTATTAGATTTAGAAATTACATTTGAAGGTATTAGATATTCATCTGCACCTACATTAGACATTGAAAAGTATTACTTTACTACTCTTAACACTAGTGGTGATCTACAATTTAAATTTAACTTTAAAGAATACTTTAGAGACAATGATTCTTATAAGATAAGGGCATATTATACAGATACAGCAGATCAAGTTGAAAGATATGTAGAAAGTGGTATTTTCTATGCATATATTGACACTATTACTTTAAAGAACAGATATACAAGTAATGGTACAGATTATGTTGATCCATTAAGCACTAATGCTGTTGGAAGTGGTGGTGCATTTGATAAAGCAATTATAGTACCTGCAGGTCAAACTGTTCAATATTATCAAGTAATATTATTAGAAAGAAAAGCAACTGCTACTGCAACTATTAGAAAATCATCATTTATTACTAATGAAAAAGTTATAATTGGAGATTCACCAAGTAATATAACAGATGAATACTTTGGATATATTGCAGCAAATCAAGGATGGCAACCTAATAGTTCTATAGTTAGATTAGAAAACTCAAATAAAGAAGTATCATTAGGAAATGTACTAGTAGGTGTCAACTCAGGTGCATATGGTTTTGTAGATCAAGCGTATGCTGCTACTACTGAGGTAGTTTTAGATTCTGTGGTAGAAACACCAAAACAATTCTTAGATACTAAATCACATCTTGGATTTGGAGTTTATAAGATACAGGATAGTTTAAGATTCCAAAAGTTTGCTTATGAAATATCTTCACAAACACCATTTGCTCAATGGAAAGAAGGATATCAAAGGGCAGCACATCCTGCAGGTTATAAGATATTTGCGAACACTGAAATAAAGAATAGTAGTAAGAAAACTGTTAATGCTGAAACTAAATTAAAGGTTTCTACTGACGTTAATAGTATTGTTAGAGTAAATCAGAAGTATAATTACTTCGTTAGTAGAAGTAAAGGATTTGATGAAGTTAATATTCTTAATAAATTACTTACTGACGTTAAAGATATAAAAACATCTGTTGTTGGTGTATTTGATGATATATCAGATCAATTTGATGGTGTAAAAACTGCATTTGAACTTAAAGTAGTAAATCCAACTAATCCTACTGAAAGTAATGGTGATATCAATTATATTGAAGGATATAATGTAGATCAGATGGTTATTATCCTTGATAACATTGTTCAGACATATGGAACATCATGGATTATAACTGACTCAGATAAAACTCTTGATTTTACTGAATCTGTAAAAGATCTTGGTGAATTAATGCCTGCAGGTGAGACATTAACATATAGACAGTTTAATGAAGATATGGTTATTCATAACTTCAGTACAACACAAACTACTGCATTAACTGCTGGTACTAATGTTCCATTAAGAGATTCAACAGGTAATCCATTCCCATTCTCAGTTTATAATCCTACTATAGATGAAGATAATTGGTTAGTTACTATTGATGGTGTTTGTCAGTTAAAGAGTAGTTTTACTATTTCTGGTAGTAATGATGGAGAGATTTCATTTAGTGAAGACCTTGCAGGTGGATCTCAGTTAAATGCTCGTTATTTAAATGGTTTCTTAAAGAATGAATTTACTAGTGGTAGTGTAACAGCAGCAACTGCAGTTACTTTATCTAATAAACCAAGTAGTTCTACTTCTAAAGAAAGTTACTTTGTATGGGTTGATGGTGTATTACAATCAACTGATGATTATGAAATAGATTCAAGTAAAGATCTTGTATTTGACTATAGTTTCACATATGACAATATAGTTGTTATGATTGATCCTTTAGGTGTATCTTTAGAAACATCCACTCATGGAATCATTAATAATCAATATTCTTATAAAATTGAAGATGGACAACTTGTTATACCAACTGGTACTGTAATTAACTCTAAAGAGTATCTTGTAGATATTGCAGGTGTAATACAAACACCAGATATTGCATATAAGACAATAACCAGTGGTGTTAGGAAAATTAACTTCTTTGAAGCACCACAAAGGTATGTAAATCCTGATTCAATTGTAGGTAGACAGTTTGTGGGTATTCTTTATAGAAGAAGAGGTATTGGTGATCAAACTACTATTAATGGTCAAGCAATTGCTGAACCTATTCCAAAAAACTATCAGTTTGATGATATTAGTAAGAATGTTGTTATGGTCAAGCAAGATCCTATAGATTTTGTTGTTGGTGACTATGTTGTAACATCTACATCTTCTGGAAGAATTGCTAGGGTAGTTAGAGAAACTAATCGTAAGGTAGTTAACACAGGTATAGGATCAACAACAGTTGCTAACGCTGCTACATTTAATCTTACTTTAGCAGATATAATAGGAATAAATGTAGGAGATAGAGTTAAGTATAATGCTTCTATAGGATTAACCAGTCCTAATGATGATGAGTTAGAAATATCAGCAATAGACAATGATCCAGATTCTGGTACTTATAGACAAGTAACATTTACTAATATTAGTGGTGGTAGTTTAACTCTTGAAGTTTTAGACCTCAGTGCTATTAGAATTAACCATTATGAGTTATGGGTAGAGGAGTTAGAAACAACTAATGCTAATAGAGATCTTGCTTTTGCTTCAAGTGATACATTAGAAAGTGGTGTTGTATCTGCTATAGAAACAACTACTGCTACTACATTAAATGAACCATTTGGTTTATTAACAGGTGAAACTGTATTTACAGTAACAAGTGCAACTGGTATCACTAATGGTGATTACTTAGTAATTGATAACTATGAAGTAGTTAAAGTTAGCAATGTATCAACAAATGACTTAACTGTAACTAGAGGTGAATTGAACAGTAATAATGATAGAGTGTTTGCAAATGGTAGTAGTGTTGAGAAAATAACTCCAAGAACCCTTACTGTATCTAACTTCTATAGAGGGTTTGATGGTGAAAAAACAATATTTGAATTGAAGAAAGATGGTGAGAGAGTAAATATAGACACTAATAAAGAACTCTTCATCATTATAAATGGTATACTTCAAAAAACAGGTACGTCATATACACTTGCAAAAGTAGATGGTGGTCTTCCTACAGAACATACTACAATTGTTTTTACTGAAGCACCAGAGGATGGAGTATCATTTAACTGTTTCTATGTTGGTGAATTAGAAGCTATTCAAGATATGTCACCATATTTTAATGGTATTGATACTGTATTTGATTTAAGAAGCACTAATGGTGAGATATTCAGTTTGATTCATAAAGCAAAACCAGAAACTAATATAAGTGCTAACTTACTATTGTTTATTGATGGTGTATTACAAATACCATCTACAACACAATTTGGAAGACCTCAGGCGTATCCTGATTTAATTACAGCATTTACTTTACTTGGTAGTGTGGTTGAATTTACTTCTACACCAAGATCAGGATCTGACTTTGAAGGATATATATTTGTTGGATCACCTAATGATTTTGATAGTATTGATATTGATGCTGTAGTTGAAGCAGATGATGTTATTATTCAGTCAGATGAAGTAGAACCAAGAATAATTAACAATGTTACTAGTTCTACAACTTTATCTGTAGATGACTCTGCAGGTTTAGTATTAGGTGCTAAGAGTATAGATGCAACACCAAATGGAACAGATTGGTTTAAAGCTGATCTACATAAAAAGGCAAGGATAAGAGAATCCTTACGTGCTAGAAGAACTTTAAAGTCAACAGTTAATGGATTTGGTAGTACAAATTCCCCATATCCTTTATCTACCAAGGTTTGGTATACAACTGAAATAACTAAAATGACTTTGAATGATATATCATCGGATCTTCCTAATTCACCTAATGATGATAATAATGAGTTTACTTTAGTTCTACCAGCTACAGATAACTTTGGTATAAGGCATATTAATTGTACATACAATACATTTGTGCCAAGAACCAACAGTACAGTTGATGAGTTGCAAAGTGTGAAAATTGGTTATGATGTTCCGTTTGATCAAATAGTTAAATTAAACGCTACTGCAGCTGGTGAGACGTTTTTATCATCAACTGTAGGTGGTACTAATGGTGATGGTAGTATTCAAACTATTGATGGTACTACTATATCCTTTAATGCTCAAGGAGGTGCAGTTAAAACTGCTACTTTAGTGAGATGGGATCAAGCAAATAGATTACTATACGTTAAACTAGAGGATCCTCAATTCCCTATTGATCAAAATATATCTACTATAAATTCACATGCAGTAGATGTTGATGACCTTGTAAATGAATATCAAACTGTAGCAACTCACATAGTTAATGGATCATCTACTACCTATGTAAATACAACTGCTAACACTATAACTATTTTTAGTCATGGATTTACTACTGGTGATGTGATCTCATATACCAGTGATGGTGGTACAGCAATTGGTGGTTTAGATGATGCAACTCAATATCATGTAGAAGTAATTGATATTAATACGATAAAATTAGCAACGTCTAAAGCAAATTTAGATGCTGATAACTTTATCTCTCTAACCAACGTTGGTGTTGGTCAAGAACATTTGTTCTTTAAAGTAGAGTTTATTTATAATTTCTAGTCCTATAAATAAAAAGAAACCCGTCAGACAATGGCAGCGATTTTAACTGATAAATTTAGAGTAGTACTTGCTGAAAAGTTTAAAGATGCTATAGCTCTTAAAGAAATACCTGGTATATCAGGTGTTTCGGCTCTTCCTGCGTCTTCGTTGGCAGAGGTTTGGTTGTTTTTTGCAAAAGCAACTGGTTGGACAAATTTTGACGGTACTCCAACCAACATAGCGAATGACCCTATAGATAATCAAAGTTCAGATTTTAAGATATACGATCAGATAATTGGTTTAAAGAGAGTTACTTCAGCAGAGATGCGTTCTGTTATTAGAAATAATAAGTGGGCAACTGGTAGTGTATATGACATTTATCGTCACGATTATGGTGATGTTACTAATGTTGTTGGTAACGTAAAAACCTATGTTCAGTCAAATAACTTTGAACAGCATTTATATGAAACTAATTTCTATGTTGTAACTTCAGAATATAAAGTTTATAAGTGTTTAGATAATAATGGTGCTGGAGAATCTACTTCAGAACCAACATCTACCTCCAGTGCACCTTTCACTTTACCTGATGGGTATATTTGGAAGTACATGTTCACTGTAAATGCAAATGACTTTGAAAAGTTTAAAACTGATGAATATGTTCCCATACCAGAGGATAGTGCAATAGATCCATCAAATGTAATAGCACCAGCTGCTAACTATGGTGGTTCAATTTATAATGTATTGATAGACGCTGCAGGTACTGGATACCTAGCAAACACTGAATACGATATTATTGGTGATGGTACTAATGGTAAGATTAGAATTACATCTACTAATCAAAGTGGTGGTATAACAGGAATTAAGGTAGTCAATCCTGGTCAAGGTTATACGTATGGTCAAGTTAACTTATCTACTGGTTCAAATGGTATACTAAGACCTGTTATTACAGGAAAGGAAGGATTAGGACAACAAATAGGTAGAGAATTAGGTGGTTATAGAATAGCGATGCACGCCAAGTTGGAAAAGGATGATTTCCTCTTTGGTAATGATTTTCATATTGTTGGGTTACTTTATAATCCGATTGTCAGTACATCTTCTGGTATTGCAATAGGTACAAAGCAACTTAAGATAACTTCAGCATTATCTTCATCTACTGATGGTACATATGACGATGCTAAGATAGAGGGTGCTACTAGTGGTGCTACTGGAAGAGTTATACATTATGAAAGTGCTAATGGTGTTTTCACAATATATTACACTCAAGAAAACGTTTTACAATATGGTCTAACTAGTACAGGTACTAAACCTAACTTCGTTGCTGGTGAGAACGTTACTATTACACCTATAGGTGGAAGTGTTGAACAGAAAACTGTTGATTCTGATGCATCAACTGCAGTAAAAGATTCAGAACTGACAAGAGGTTCTGGTGAGATCATCTACATAGATAATAGGGCTACTATTTCAAGAGCCGACGACCAAACAGAAGATTTTAAGATTATCCTAGAGTTCTAAAATGCCTCAATCCACAGATCTTAATACACCTCCATACTTTGAGGATTTTGACCCTGATAAGAATTTTCATAGGGTGCTATTTCGTCCTGGATATCCACTTCAGGCTAGAGAACTTACACAATCACAATCTATCCTACAGGATCAGATAGAAAAGTTTGGAAAGAGTATTTACAAAGAAGGAGATCAGGTAGTTCCTGGTCAAGTTGGTTTCGATTTACAATATTCTGCAATATTAATAGAAGAAGAATACTTTGGTATACCTAGTAACGCATTAGTTGCTACACCCTCAGGTTCAACTACACCTTATATCGTAGGACAAACAATTATTGGTAACACTACAGGTGTTAAAGCAAAAGTAGTTAATGCATTAACTTCTGAACAGTCAGAGAAGAGTAAGACGACATTATATGTAAAATATATTTCTGCTGGTACTGCTAATACTAGTGGTACGTTTGCTGATGACGAAATTATATTAGCACAGGACTCATTTAGTATTGGAACTACTGTTATACAGGCAAACACTGACTTTGCTAAGTGTGTCAGTCAAAGTGCTTCCTATGTAGGATCTTCTGCTAAGATTACTGAAGGTGTTTACTTTGCAAAAGGACACTTTGTAAAAGTGTTAGAACAAGAGATTGTTCTTGATCAATTTAGCACAACTCCTTCATATAAAGTTGGATTACAAATACTAGAAGAAATTGTAACTCCAGAGGAAGATACAACATTAACAGATCCATCACAGGGATATTCTAACTACTCTGCACCTGGTGCTCATAGATTAAAGTTAAAAGCAATATTATCTAAGAAATCACTAACAGATGCTTCTGCTACTGATTTTATTGAACTTTTACGTTTAGATGAAGGATATACTAAAAATATTGTTAAAGATAGACAAACATCAAGCATTGAAGACATACTTGCTAGAAGAACTTATGATGAATCTGGTGATTATGAAGTAAGAGCATATGATTTTACAAAAGACGAATGTTTAAATAATGGAATAAACAACGGTGTATTTGAAGTTAACACTACAACTGATGATGGAAACACTCCAACTAAAGATATATTTAATATTGCAGTATCACCAGGTAAAGCATACGTTCGTGGTTATGAATTAGAAAACCTTGAGACAACCTATGTTGATATAAACAAACCAAGAACTGTTGAATTAATAAACAACTCAACTATTCCTACGGATGGTAGAGGTTCAGAATTTGTATTAAGTGCTCCTAATAGTGGATTTATAGCACAAGCAGACATTGCAAATGATTTAACTGGAGCAAATAAAGTTGCGTTAAAGAACTCTGGTGGTACAGTTATT
>Ga0209348_1001049_pt1 | contig 13770 bp, 17 predicted proteins | sample ETNvirenome_2_30_FD_184065 | JGI IMG/M metagenome (GOLD analysis project Ga0209348, IMG submission 184065) | Marine viral communities from the Pacific Ocean - ETNP_2_30 (SPAdes) (version 2) | ecosystem: Environmental > Aquatic > Marine > Oceanic | place: Pacific Ocean | collected 2013-06-22 | reverse complement strand
GTGTTTGACCAGGATAACCACCCATGATTCCTGTTACTTGACCAGCAAATCTATCTAACTGTTCTTGTGGTAAGAACGTTGCTTGTCTTGCTGCTTCTCTTGTTGCATCAAGATTTGCTTGTTGTTGCGCTTGATTCAAAGCGCCCAATGAACCTAAACGTTGAATATCTGTACCTTGTAATGCTTGTTGTTGTGCTCCAAGTTGTGCTTGTTGTCCAGCTAATCCAGATTGAAATGCACCTAAACCTTGTGTTGCTCCTGCTATACCAGCTTGAGCTTGACCTAAACCAAATCTATTTTGTATATCTTGTTGTCTTTGTGCTGATGCCTGACCAAATCCCTGTTGCAAGAGTCCTGCTTGTAATAATGCACGTTCTCTTGCCGCCCCCGTACCAAACTCGGCGAGTTGTACGCCCGCTCGACCAGCGCCGAGCACACCCAATTTCGTTTGTTGATCTCGTATACTTTGTTCTTGTATAGCTTTACTACGATCAAATTCGGCTAGTGTAGCATCAATAACTTGTGATTGGTATGGTGACATAAAATCTTGTACGTCTTGTTGAAATGCAGTTGCTCCTAGTGGTACACTACCAAGTGTTGCACCAGCTGTTCCTAATTGTCCAAGAGCCTGTGTCCCTAGACCAGAAGCTAAAGTTGCTTGAGTCTGTGCTTGTTGTAAAAATGGTGCAAAAGATCCTACACCTTGGGTTGCTAAATTTTGTGCTTGTGTTTGTAATGCATCTTGGCTTGCTACCTGTGGTGCAAGTCCTGATAAACTTTGTTGTCTTGTTGTAAATGCTCTCGCTGCATCTTGTCTTGCTGTAAAATCAGCAGCTGATTCACCCGGTTGTTGTGATATACCAGCTAGTCCTGTTGATACAACAGGTACACCTGATTGTGCTATTACTTGTTTTGCTAAATCTTGTCCTAAATCTTGAACAAATTGTGCAGGTAAAACTTGTGATTGTTGAACAGCCATTATAATACTTCCTCTAGTCTTTGTGATGTTTGAAACATTTTACGTGCGCCTTCTAATCCTTGCGATTCTTCAGATACTTCACCTCCGGATTCGAGGTTTTTCATCATGTTATACATAACTTCTGCGCCTTTGTCCACATTTCCTTCACCTGCATTTCTTACAGCATCTGCTGTAAATACAAACTCATTCTTTGATAATCTTGCAGGTACGTCATCTGCTTTTTCCATTCTACCTATTGGTACAAATCCACCTTCAGCTCTTAAATCCATTTCTTTACCACCCATATCTAATAGTGGCATAGTCTTTTTAGCAACTGGTTCTTTTATAGAACCACCTTCTGCTTTAAATCTTCTTGCTAAATATTTATCAGGGTTAGCTCTAATTTCTTCTATATCTATCCCTGTATTATCTGAAATTAGTTGTGCCTCTTCTTCTTGTTCTGCTGTTAATAATCCTGATAAAGCTGATACTCCTGTAATTGCTTTTAAAGGACTAAACTCACCACCTGAACCAAATAAACCGGATGTTCCTTTAGTCAATATACCAGTATTAGGTCTTCTAGGACTCCCTAAATATTTACCAGGTGCTCCAAAAGCTATATTACTTAAACCTTCTTTAGTAAAAATATTTCTTATACCACCTTTAGAAATAAAAGATGATGGGCTAAAAAAATTACTACCAAAAGATCTTCCTGCAGCCATATTACTTAAACCACCTGTTAATGCATATCCAATTGCAGCTTTACCTATTGGTGACTTTGCAATTTTCTTAACTGTTCTTGTAACTTTTTTAACAAGTTTACCTAAACCATACATCTGTCTTGCAGATTCAAAATCAAACTCACCACCTACAACATCAGTATTCATAATACCACCTTCAGCTCTAAATCTTCTAAACAAACCTTCGTCCTCTTCTATCTCTGGTTCTTGGTCCGTGTCGCTTGATCCTTGAGCATCTAATGCTGCTAGATACTCTGCTTCACTTGAATAACCTAATTGTGCCCAAAGCGGTGTATTACCACCTCCGTTTCTTCCACCAGTATTTGTTGGTCCTTTAGATGAAAAACCAAAAGGATTTGGTGTTATTGCTCTAAAACCTATTCCATATAATCCTGGAAGCTCAGTTAAAAATCCTAATGGATTAACTGTTTTACGAGCTTCATCCATAAAATTAAAATCTCTTGTCTTTGGTGGACCACTTCCAAACTGTGCCATCGGGTTTCTACCTGGTCTAGTTTTACCCATTGTGCCCATGTATCTATCTCTATTATCTCCGTCACCACCGCCAACAGTATTTCCGCCTCCAAAATCATCCTGTGATGCATCCTTACCACCACCTTGAAATCCTATACGTCCACCGTTTGCTAATAATTGTTTTGCTATTTGAGTTCTAGTTATGGCCATCGTTCTATCTTATTTTGTTTTACTTAAAAAATCAAGGCTTGGCATTACTACAGTAACATCTCTTCTGATATCATCAGGAGATATACCCTTTGCTTTCCATTCAGAATCATCCTTATATTTTTCGCCTGTTTTTTTATTAGTTATCTTTTCTATTATTTTTTCTGGTTTTAGTTCTTGCATTATGTTGTTACCTCTCTTGGCTGTATTTCTAATATAGAAGCTATGACGTGCAGCTCGTTTGCGTCAGAAGCTTGTACCTTTAATATCTCACTCTCCTCCATTACAAGAGGGTTAGTTAAAAGTTCTGTTGTAGTGATTGTTGCTATAGTCTTTGTTTTAAATAGACTAAATATATTACCACTGGCATCTACTAGAGTAACATCTATATTACAACCGGATCCCGCATCATTAGAAATTAATATAGATTTTACCACGGATGTTTTTGCAGTTGGCACGGTGTATAGGGTGGTTAAATCTGTTGTAGTTAAATCTACTTTTTTATTTATAAAACTATTTGCCATTAATTTAAAAAGAAGTTTTGAGCTTCTACCTCGTCTTTTAATTCTTGTTGATATGTAGTATTTAATTTTACTATTACACCGTCAATATCTCTTACTAATGATTCAGCAGTATTAACATCATATTCTTCTGATGGTCTAGTTATTACTTGCACTATTTTTGCCATTATCTTCTACCGTCTGGTTGTATATCTAATCTAAAAGTCCCTAACTTCCAACTTTGACTAGCTGCTGTGTTTTCTACTTTTAATGCTATAGATCTTGCTCTTGCACGTGTGTCTATTTTTAATGTAGATGAAGTTATGTCAAAAGGACCTAATGCTGAACTTGAAGCTGTTTCATTAGGAAAATTTCTTAATTGTAATGTTATTCTTGTCGTTCCAGTTTGAGATATAAAGTCAGGTATAAATCTTCTAATCTTCATTAAAAATTCACCATCACCTCTAAATGTTGCAACACCTGTTTGTTGACCTGATGCTGCTCTTTGTTGTGTAATATCAAAATCTCCAGATGCTATGTTTGCAGCAATTGCAGTTATAGTTCCATTTCTATTTTGATCTGTGCCTGTTTCATGTTCATAGTATGCTGTTCTGCCCTCTGTATTTCCAACCACATCAAAAGAAGTATCAGTTGATGCATCATATTCTAAAGCATGAGGTAAACCAAATACAGCGGAATCTCTCCACATAGTTCTTGCTAATGTACCTACTGTCCACACAGGTCTTTGCGGTGATGAATCAAAATAATTATATGAAACCATTTTGTTAACAACATCTGATGTTCCAGAAGGATAAAACCACATTACTTCACCAAATAAATTATTTAATCCTGCAGAGACTATTTGATTACCTGATGTTAAATTTATATCGTCATATACAAAGTCTTCAACTAAACAAGGCAATGATTCTAATCTACCACCATATCTAAAAAATCCATTTTTTGACATCCAATATGCGGTGCCATCAACTTCAACACATGCGTTCTGTCCTACTAATCCACAGTTAGTTCCAACTTGTGAAAAGGCAAAAGTAAATGGTTGACCAACAAAACGTTGTGTAAATAAAGCATTGTCTGTCCAAAGATAAATTGCATCTTTACCTCTTATGGCTCCCATAATCCGTGATCCGTCGGCCAGTCTTTGTGTACCAGCTGTATTGGTTGCTGTAGGTGTATATGTATTTATATCTTCTTGATCAGAAAATCTAATAAACATATCATCTTGTGTTGTTGTATCACCGATAGTTGTTTCTGTTCCATAAAATACTAAGTGTCTATCGGGTGTAGATACAACCATGTGTCTTGATGCAGTTGGTGCACCAGATATAATAGTCGCTCTTGTAGTAACAGCATTTGATGCAGAAGAATTCCATTCAAAAACAGGACCATCGTGAATTAAACAAATTGCTTTATCACCAAAATTATCTAGTGACCACATGCCTGGATCTAATGCAAGACCTTCAGATGTTTGTTGGTTCCATGCAGTAAAATCACTTGTGTTGGTTACAGTTGCTCCATCACTATGTGCTGCTCTAGTTGTTCCTCTAACGGCTCTTGTAATTCCTGTTAATGTCGTACCACCTGTAATTCCTGTGTATGAAATTTCTTCTGTGCCTACTTTTATAAAATTTGTTCCTGTATCAGGAAATTGTGTAGCATCTGCTAAAACAATTGATGTTCCTGAACCTCCAGTTCCAAATGCGTTATCTCCTAATGCTCCATTAAGAGTTGTAGTAACAGCAGAAGATGCTTCTCCACCCCAAGATCCAAGACTCCAGCCATAACCTTTTTCTTGAACAGGTGTGCCTACTGGATAATAATGTTGAACTCTTATTCCACCTGATGTTGTTGCACCAGACCCTGATTCATTAGAAGGCATTGTAATTGTTAAAGTTGTTCCTGTTGGAACAGAGGTTACCATAAATTTTTTATCGTCAAAATCAGAAGCGCCAAAATTAGATCCTGTTATAGTTGTAAAGTTATCTAATAATATTATGTCATTTATATTAATATTGTGTGCTGTTGAAAAAGTTATTGTAACAGTTGGGGATCCATTAGTTGTACTAAACGCACTTGTAAGTGTTGTTGTAGTTTTAATAGGATGTATGTCATAAAATACACCACCTTGAAAGGCGTATAAGATTCTATTTGTTCCTATGATTGCATACCTTTGCGATGAACTATTAAGAAAATGATGTAATCCTCTCCCTGCTCCAGTTAATTCATTCTCATTAACATTACCTAATTGATTCCAACCTCCTATTTTTTCCGGTGAACCATATCTAAATCTAACATTATCACAATCTATCCACTGACCTTCTGCTCCTGTGGGTGTAAGTTGTTTATTAATACCGGGCTGAAAACCTATTTTTTGTAGCATAATTGTTGGTTATATAAGTTTTTTTAATTTTAATCAAACGTATAAATGGCTATTATACGAGCACCTTTTTTAGGATAGCGCATGTAATGATTACATTTATCAAACACAACTCCTTTATATTTTTTAGGAGTAATCTCATAAACTATTTTATTTTTTTTATTTAGTAAAATGGTTGTAGCATTTTTATCAGGATTAGTTAAATAGATAATTAATTGTTTATGATCAAAATCATGATCGCAGTGCACCGGGCATCTTTCTACACCAATATTAAATGTTAAATTAATTCCTATTCTAAAAACTTTATTAACTTTTATTTTATTTTTATCACAAAAAGCAAAAAGAAATTCTAAAAAAATATCTGCAAATTTAGAATTAAATTTAGTTTCCGTTGAATATTTTGAATTAAAAACAGAATTAGTTTCTGTTATATCTTCTGGTCTTCTTAATATTGTATGACATAGATATGGATAATTAATATTTTTTCCAAAAGCAGGACCCATAAAAAAAGGAAGTTCTGCTTTTTCTATTAATTCTTTTATAATTTTTTTATGTTTGATTGATAAAAAATTATTACTTTCTAAAACTAAAAAATTATCTCTACTCATTAAATTTATTTAATTTATCATAAAACAAAACTCTTTCTTTAGCTAGTTTTTGAGTGATAGTTTTATTAATTTCAGATATCGTATTAAGAGTAATTTTTAAAGACTCAACATGAGTTTTTAAAAATTTATTCATTTCTAATTCTGATCTTAACAGAAGTTGTTTTTCTTCAAGAATTTGTTCTAATTCTTTTATTCTTTCTTTTAACTTATCATGTTCATATTGTGTTATCATTTTATCTCCTTAATCATTTATTTTTTTTCTAATTAAAACATCTATGCCTAACATGTGTCTGCCATCATATTTTTTGTTTTGTGCATCAGGATCTTTGACATCAACATAGTGTAAAAATAGTTGAGAACATCTACCTTTTTTTAATGGTTCTCTCCAGTGTTCCAAATCAAACCCTTTGTAGACTAACATGTCTCCTTGTTTTAAGATAATCTTAGTGCCTTTTTTAGTTCCAGGTATATAATTTTCAATTATCTCATCTTTATTTCTTATATTTTCTGATCCTTGATTTGGATCTGTTTGAATAAAAATTGGCCATTCTTCTCCACCTAAATTTATGGTAGTAGAAATTTTACAAGAAGATCTATCCTTATGTTTTTTTAATTCATTTCCTTGGTTATAAGTTCTCATATATGAATATGTTTCATAAAGTTTAGTTTTTGTAATCTTCTCAACTTTTGGTTTTAATTGTTTTAAAATTATATCTCCAGCTATAGATCCATAAAGAGAGTATGCCCCTGGTGCTTGAGGATCATTAAATCCTCCATATTCTTTATTAAATCTAGATATGAATTGTGTCGTAAGATACAGTTGAGCTACTTTTTCTTTTTCTAAAAAATAAATTTCTAAAAATTTACAAACATCTTCTTTTAAAGCATTACGTACTATTTTATATGTTTTCATTTTATCTCCTTTAATATTCTTGGAAGTGCTTGACAATTAAAATGAATAAACCTGAAAGGTTTTTTATTCAAGTCTACAGTATACTCGTGAGGCAAATAAGATGGAAAAAACATTATTGTTCCTGGTTTTGGTTTAAACTCTACTTGAGATGTTGAATAAGTTACTTTAGTTTTATCCAACTCAGGTAATAAATTCATAACTGCTCCTGGTCTTGGATCATGAAAAACAGGTTTAGAAGTTGTGTCAGAACTTTTTAAAAAATAAAAACCTGAGATGTGTCCATTCCAATGTGTGTGAACATTGTGATGACCTCCTCCTTTTAAATTAAATTCTTGCACCCAAAGTTCTGTGCAACAAACTTCAAAGGTTTTTAAATTATAGCCCATTTCTATTAATAAATTTTGTGCAGTAGCAATTATATAATTTTGTAATTCTTTAAATTCAGGAATATTAATTAAACTTTTAGAATGAAAAACAGTTTTTTTACTATCTATTTTTTTAGACTCATTAATATATTTATCAGAAACTTTATTTAATTTGTTTAAATAAAGTTTATCTTCATGATGAGATATCCAAATAGGATTAACAAAATATTTTTCTATATTTAATACTTTAGGAAACTTAACACTCATCTTAAAGGGGGACCTTTATGCCAAACAACTAAACTATATCTTACACCTTTTGTTACTGGAAGAACTCTATGAATTAAAAAAGATGGAAACGTTATAATAGTTCCTTGATGCTTTATATTATTTGTTTTTAATATTTTATTTTTCATTTTAGGGGGGCCGTATTCATAAAACTCTAAGTCTCCACCTTTAAAATTTTTAGGATCACTTAACATAATTATGGTTGATAATTTTCTAACTTGTTCTGTTTCCTCATCAGAACTCGCATTATCAGAATGCCAAGTGTAATGTTGTTTTTGAGTTCCTTCGTATTTTGTAAATTGAAAATTTTCAATAACATTATAATTAAAGTTCCACCCACCTAACCTGTTAGAAGATTCTATATATGGTTTTATTTCTTTATATATCCAAAAAGGTTGTAGCCAACTATTGTGAGAGTTTCTAATTTTAAGACTATTAATAGATCTATAATGTTTTTTATTTTTTTTTAATGCTTCTTTAAATGTAGATGAAAACATTAATTGTTTAGATTCACCTTCGTCAATTATTTCTTCACATATTTTTTTAGGTAATGCTTTAGAATAAGCATAGTATGTGTGTTTAATAAAATTCATTGTATCTATATCTTTTATAGATACATAATATGACAAGAAATTTAAAATGTCAATTTTAAGTTATTTGATCCCAGCTTTGAGTATCTTCGTTCCAATTATATACAGCTGGATTTTCAGGGTCAAAAGGTTTTGGTGTAGGTGGTTCCCATATACATGTTGTGTTGTTTAATGTCCAACTTGGATAGGGTTGCGGTGCAACAAATGCATCTAAATCCTCTCTATAAAACCAACCTTTTCCAGGATACCATTTTCTAAAAGAACCATCTTTAGAACATTGTTTCCATTCTCCACCATAAGTATTAGCACAATGTTGTTCACCTTGTACTGACATATCTTCTCCAGCTACATCATCACCGATAACTCTAACTTGTAATATTTCTTTTGTTGAGGGGTTTAATTTACAAAAAAATTTCATAATTCTATGCCAGTGTTAATGTTCCATCTACAGTAAAAGTACAAACTTTATCGCCACCATCAGTAGCTATTGAATTTGTTCCAGGTGATACAGCTAAAGATGCTGGTGCATCTGCTGATGCAATTCTTATTATAACAACACCACTTCCTCCGTTGCCTCCTTCTCGACCGCCACTAGGTCCGTATCCAGATGAACCGCCGCCACCGCCAAGTCCGTCTGTGCCGTTTCCTGCTGCTGGTGCGTTTGGTCCTTTAGTGCCGGCTCCGCCGCCACCAGATCCTCCTGATCCCCCAGATCCTCCTGAATTCCAGGCAGCACCTCCGCCGCCTCCAGCTCTTGTTACTGAAGAACCTGTTATTGAATTTGCTGCTCCGGCACCTCCCGCTCCACCATTACTAGCAGATCCTGGGCCTGCATTTCCGCCGACAGCTCCAATTCCTCCGCCGCCTGCGCCGCCATAATTTCCACCGCCGGACTGACCTCCATTATTTCCTTCTGGAGGACTGTATCCACCAATGTTTCCACATCCACCAGGGCTTCCTTGGTGAGGTGTTCCTCCACCCGAGCCGCCATCATTTAAATTTCCAGACCCAAACGGACCATTAACTCCACCACCTCCTGCGCTTGAAGAAAAATTACCCGCAGCTAAACCTATTGTTGTATCTTCACCTTTAGCTAATCCAGTAGCACATGCTCCAGAACCAGCTGGTCCTCCAGCTCCAACAGTAATAGCAATTTCTGCTTGATCTAATGTAATTTTTGTTCCACCTGGAAAAGAGCTTCTATGACCTCCAGCTCCTCCTCCGCCTCCTGGAGATGGACCTCCTGGTCCCCCGCCAGCTACAATTAAAAAATCAGCATCAAACTCTGTAAATCCAGCTCCACCAGAACCAAATCCTAAAATTTGATAACCAAAAGATTTACCTTTTCTTGATTGTGTATTTTTTGTGTTCTTACCTGCGGTAAGTTTATTTTCATAGTCCTTCATATTCTTTATCCTTATGCGTCGTTGGCAGCACTAGTAGTAAAGAATAGTTTAATTCCAAGTAATCTTGCATCAGCATTTAAATCATCCGCTGAAACATCTCTTGATATTTGAAAGAAAACATATTCATCTGCACCAGGTGATCCTGCTATTGTAACTGCTCCACTTTCAGCAGCAACATCTAAATCATTTGATGTTCCACTGTGTGCTTTTGCTGTTGCAACAACTTGTGTTCCAAAAGCTGTATTTAAATCTCCACTATCAGCTAACGCTACTCCAGATAATCCCCATGCAGTAGTTCCTGTATCTGTTGATGTTGCTGTAAAAAAAGCTTGAAAAGTTACTGTCCCTGCATTCCATGATTTAGGAAATGCAACAGCAAACTGTGCAAACTCATCAGAAGATTTATCAAAATCTAAAACTTTAATTTCTGGACCATTAGATAATTCTACTTGTGCAGCTTCTGCACCACTTGTAGTGTTTGGATACATAGCAACAGCTGGTACCCATATAGTTTCTTTTCCAGCAATTTTAATTGCACCAGTAGCATCAGCAGCATCCACTGCTTTAGCTTCTCCAGTTCCATTAGGAGCAATAGTTATATCTCCATTAGCAGCATCTGTTATAGTAATTGTACCTGAGTTAGTTCCAGAGTTAGTGCTCATTACTAAGTCTGCAGCCCCACCTGTTGTTACTGTAAGAGTTCCAGCTCCGTTTGAAGTTAATGTAGCTGCTGCTCCAGAATCTCCAACTTTTACTGTATCGCCTGCAAGAACCACATCTCCAGTTCCTTTTGGAGTTATATTAATATCAATATTTGTATCACCACCTGTAGATGAAAGAGTTGGTCCTGCACTTGTTGCAGCGTTTGCAATTGTAAATTCATTTACTGCAGAACTTGTAGCTGTAAGTAAAGCTAATTCATTTCCATTTGTATCTAAAATAGAAGTACCAATTTTTGGTGATGTTAAAGTTTTGTTTGTTAAAGTTTGTGTGCCAGTTAATGTTACATCTCCAGCAGGTAAAGTATCAATGTCTGGGTTAGTTCCATCATTTGCAGTAGCAAATACAAGAGCATCACCTTTATCTCCTGCAGCAAAAGTAAATGAATCACCACTTCCTGAAGCATATTTAAATTGAACTGTGTAAGAACCTGATGTTGAATTTCTTAAAAAATAAAAAGTTTGTACGTCTATTGGAATTGTTACAACTTGGTTTCCAGTGATTGTACCAGTGAACTCAATCATTCTGTGAGATAAAACTGCACCTGTAGATCCATCAGAAACTGAAAGTGCTGTAGTATCTGCACCACCAGCTATTGATTGTGTAGTATATCCACCAGATATTTGTTCTATAATCTGTAAATTAGTATTAGTTTTTGTCCCCCATGTACCGGCATTTTCACCAGTTGCTTGAAGTTCTACCCCTAAAGGTGTGTATGTTGATGCCATATTTTTATCTCCTATGCAGCGTCACTATAACTTGTATTTGATCCAGTTGCAACATTTGTATACGATGTATTTGAACCAGTGTCAACGTTCGAATATGCTTGAATTCCAAAACCTGTTGATGTTCCAAAAGTAGCCACAGAAGCAGTTGCTTCTACTCCTGATATACCTAAAACTAAATCAGCAACAGTAACTGATCCAACTGCTGAAGTTATTGATTGACCTGTTAAACCTTGAACAATAGCTGAAGGATCTATATTTCCTACACCAGAGGTAATTTCAACTCCGGATAAGTTTACAACTGGACTTGAGCCTATAGAAATACTACCAATATTGGATGTTGAAGAAACACCTGTTAGTCCTATCACATCTGCTGGTGATAAAGAACCAACAGCTGAAGTAGAAGATACTCCTGAAACTCCCATTACATCTGCTGGTGTTAACGAACCAACAGCTGGGGTTGAAGCAACTCCACTAACTGATGCGGTTGCATCAATTGTAAATGAAACAGAACCAACAGCAGAAGTTGAAGATACTCCTGAAACTCCCATTACATCAGCAGGATTTAAAACAAATTGTCCCCAACCTTGTTCTTCACCCCAAGTATCATCACCCCACTCAGAACCTACACTAAGATTTGAAACAATAGCATCTGGTGCTGTTAACGAAACTATTTCATCTCCTACGTCTCCCCAAGTTGAAACAGAATCATTCCATGCATCAGCTCCCCAACCAACAGTAAGAGAACTAATTCCCCAAGAATTTGTATCCCAACCTAAAGCTCCCCATGTATCTTCGCTAGGAGTGTTAGCTGTTCCACCCATTCCTGAGTGAATTGAACAATAATAATATAAAGTTGGTGCTGAAGCAGCGACAGTTATTTGAACTTGTGTTGAACTATTTACAGTTACGCCGGTTGTATATTCACTTCCAGAATTGTGTGTTCCGTCGCTTGTTGTAGAAAATCTAAATGGGTGAGCCGAAGGATAATTAAATACGTAAGTTCCAGTTTCGGCTAAGTATAATGTATCCTGTTGAACACCATCAATAACATATTTATTTCCAGAGTCGGTGGCAGCCACCGTTACTGTGTAGGTTCTAGTAACGGACATACGTCGTTACTCCCCTACGCTAATCGTATGATTGCGTTAGTTGCGTCTGCTGTCGGAAATTGAATTGTAAACGTACCACTAGTTACAGTTTTATCGGCACCAAAAGCAATTACTGCACATGCTGGATCACCTGTTGCAGTGTCATTATAAATTAATGCACCATTTGCTGTAAATGTTGCATCTGTGTAACTAACATCAGAAAAATCACAAATTGCTGTTGTGCTTGATGCTACAGGAGTTACACTTGTAAGAGTCGCTCCAGCAGCTGTATATGCTGTTCCAGATGAGTTAGTAATTTCATTTGATGTTGAATATGCTGTTGTAGAAGCCCCTAAAGTTGCAGAGCTAGTATATAAAGCTATTTTAAAAGTATTTCCAGTTGTAGCTGTAAAATTATGAACTCCTTTTAAAAGTTCTACTTTAAAACTTGTGCATACTGCTGATGTTATTGCCATAATTAATCTCCTACGGGTTTGCTGAGGTTACTGGAATACGAACAGCGCCATCAGTATAGTCATCTCTTCGTCTTCTACCAACTTGCTCGTTAGCAAACTTCTGTACCTCTTGTTTATATTTATTTTCATATAATGTCAACATGTCTATCGGGCCTTTTAAAAATCCATAAGTTTCTGATAAACAACAATATAAAAGGCCATTTGGAAAATTAAGACTAATATAGTTAGTTGTATTATCTGAAGCTAGAGTAGCTGGCATTTTGTTATAGTGAACTCTAAACTTGTATGTTGTATCAGGCACTGGTGCAAACATCATTCTTCCAGAGTTAGTGTCACCATCTCCGGTAGCTCCTCCAAACATAGCATAATATTTAGGTTGTCCTCTTTTAGAGGATTCTGTTGAAGATACATATTCTTGTAAATATGAAATATCTTTTTTTTCTAAAAATACATTTGCTCCAGTTACAGCTGATGTAGAATCATAAACCTGTATTGCTCGTATAAATAAAGCTCCTCCAGGTGCATTAATTGTTGATTGACCAGTTACTAAATTACCATCTTGTTGTTTTCTATCTGCATCAATAGGAACATCTCTCATAATTCTATATTGAGCATTTAAAATAATATTTTCTAATTGGTCTGCAGATAAAACATTTGAATCTACCTCTGTGTAGTTTCTAATTTGTGTAACTAATCCACTATAACTTATTCCAGCCATTATTTTCCTTTATGTTTTAAACGTATCTTTTTTTGTTTTGCAGTTTCATTTATTATTGGTAATCCTTTTTGTCCAACTTCATTTTCATCTGGACACTCACATTGTTTAATACCAAATAGTTTACAAATAAATTTTTTAATTTTTTTAATCATGCTTCTATTGTTACAGGTCCTATCGAAGAACCATAACCTCCTCCTTTTACATTTCCAACTGTAGCAGTATCTGTATCAACTGTAAAATGAAAAAAATTTGAACTTGCATAATCAGTTGTTACTGCTGCATCATTTTTATATAAACCTATAGTGATAGCATACCCTGCAGACTTTGTAATATTTGTTCCTGTTATTCCATCAAAGTCTGGAATATTTGCGTAAGCAAAAACTGGACTTGTTGAACTACCTGTACCTGGAGAAGTAGTGGGGGCTCCTCTAAATCTATAAGTTGTGCCATTAGTTAAACCATGTCCAGGTGAAAAAACATTTATAATTCTAGAACCTGCTTCATAAGTTTCAAAACCGTTGTTAGGTATTCTAACAGTTGTTGATGGTTCTGTTCTATCAGTTCTAACATTTCTTAATGCGATACCATCAGCTGAAATA
>Ga0209348_1001048_pt1 | contig 13775 bp, 20 predicted proteins | sample ETNvirenome_2_30_FD_184065 | JGI IMG/M metagenome (GOLD analysis project Ga0209348, IMG submission 184065) | Marine viral communities from the Pacific Ocean - ETNP_2_30 (SPAdes) (version 2) | ecosystem: Environmental > Aquatic > Marine > Oceanic | place: Pacific Ocean | collected 2013-06-22 | reverse complement strand
GCTAGAAATGGTTGGGCTGTAATGGGATATAGCACAATGCTTAAACGTTATATGAATACTTTTATTGATCTACACAGTCTTAATTGTATGATTGGCTTTCATCCTGTAATTGTTATGGACTGTTGGGAACATAGTTATTATAGAGACTATCTTAAAGATAGAAAAACATATGTATTTGCTATGATGAAAGAGCTTGACTGGAATGTCATCGAAAATCGTATCAAAATTGCTGACCAGATTCACGGATTATTAAAATGAGTAGATATTCATATAGAGTCGAAAAGCTTCTTAAAGAATCAAAATCGCCATCTCTTGATATACTCTTAGAGAAAGAAGGCGAGGAAGCCGAAGAGGCAACTGCAGCTGCTGAACCTTCAAGTGACGACGCAGGTGGTGATGAAGGTATTCCTGATGATGCATTTGATTCAGAAGATGATAATGAGGATAAAAGTGGAGAAGCCGCTTCGTCTGATGAAGAGTCAGAAGGTGCTGATGACGAATCTGGAGGTGAAGGTGAAGACGTCAATAACAAAGTTGACTTAGAAGAAGATCTTGCAAAGTTAAAAAGAAAAGTTGCAGCGTCAGAAGAAGCTGGTGTAAAAATAAAAAAAGCGTCTGATGAGTTTCCGGAAAGTATAGAAGGAAGTTTATTTGATGCTATAGATATGGCTAGAGCTTTTGAGTCTAAACTTTATAATAAACAAGGAATCAAAGCCTTTATTTTTGAAGCTGAAGATGACGCAAACGAAAAGATTGCTGATTCTATTGAAAGTTTGCAAAGTGCTTTAGACAGCGAGGAAAATCAATTACCCGATCCTTATGAATTGGCACAGATTGCAAATAAGTATTTTAATAGATTCGATGAAGTTGACCGTGCGATTTATATCATTAAACTTGTTGCTATATACTTTAAAAAGATTATAAATCCGGATAAAGATAAAGTGTTTGATGAGTTTATTGATAATTTCTTGGCTATTTTACAAAAAGATGGAATAAACATAGAATTAGATCACTCGCAGGCTGTAAAATATAAGACAGCCGTAGGAGCCAGAACAGCAGGATAAAGATGAAAGTTGAATACGATGCATCGATAAAAGAGGAATATCTAAAGCAAAAGAAAACAGTTCATATTGCTCTTTCTCCTGTAAGACATCGTGTCCTAAAAGCTCAAGTTGCATTAAACAATACTTCAATACAAAGATTTCTTGAAGAGATATGTGGCTTAGTTTGTGAAGAAGACGAATATATTATGAAAGTCTTGCAAAGTCTTTCTCATGAAAAGAAGAGAAAAAAGAGAAAGACTAAGTCACAATTGGTAAACGAGGAAAAAGATGAAATTTATAAATACATTGAAGACCAAACTTAAAGAAAAAGCTGAAAATGTGGTTAAAGAAATTGTTTTCGATGTATTCGAAAAATATGATGAACAGCTAGCAGTGCAACAAGATTATATTGAAATTGTTGAAGGTCAACTTAATAAAGTAAATAGAGATATTGCTTATATTGCAGAAGCTCTAAAACAAACACATATGTTACTCCAGGCTATCGAAGAACAAAATATTTTTGGTTTAGACGACGATTCTATAGATAAAACATACCACTAGCGATATTTATTATTGTTATTTAATGTAGGTTTATTATGTCTGACGAAAAAGCTTTACAAATTTTAATTGAAAGTCTTTTATTTGAGAATAAGTTAAATGAAAGATTTGGCGTTGACACTGAAGGACTTGGTCCAGGTGATAATAGCATAGGCCCACAAAGCGCTGCTAGAATGGATATTTTTAACCAGCCTGGGCCAGATCCTGAAGCGGATAAAGCAGCTCTAGAAAAAGCAGATATGGCAATAAAAGCACAAAACATTGTTACAGTTGGTGCTATTGTAGATGATATACCAAATGAAGATGCTTTATTTGACGATAACTACGCACCTACAAACTACGACGAAATGGGCAACGTTACTTCATTTTTAATTAGAAGTCTAGAAGACGTTGCGGACGTAGATAAGTCTTGGAAAATAATTACAACAGCACTAAAAAAGATCAAGGTTGGAAAATGAACATAAAAAAGTTAGATAAGCAAGTTGCGTTATTAACTAAAATAACAGAGTCTTTATTGAAAGAAGCGCCTAAAAAAAAGGCTTTTGAGGACTTGTCAAATTACCAGTTTGATAAGTTTAGACTATCAACATTTCAGGAAATAGAAAAAGATATTGAAAAGGCAAAAGACGCAGCACGCTTAGATGACACGTCAAGAGCTTTTTTAAGTTTAATGCATAAGATAGAAACAAATATTATTAATGAATTTACTTTAAAAAATAAATTTTATAAACAATTATATGCTGACTTTTTTAGACAGTTTAAAAAGATTAGATATTTGCAAAGACAAGGTATAAAACAAGAACCTGTCGACATTTCAACTGGGTCTGAAGATGCGCTTGATAAAAATCTTAAAAATTTCTATGGTTTGGGAGTAAAATATCCAACAACAGCGATGGTGTCCGGAAGAAGGCAAGGTGAAACTTACGAACAAGTTCAAACAAGATACAGTGATCTTGTAAAAGAGCTTATAGAAAAAATTACATCAGTTTTACCTCCAGAAGAAACTAAAGAGTTTATTTATATGAGCCCCTCTGAAGAAGATCGACTAAATAATGCTTTAATAGAATTCTCTGGCGAAGAAGGCCGGGCTGGAGAAGCCTATATTAAACTTGCAGAAGATGAAGCGGAAGCTATTGTAAAGGGCATCAGCACTGACTTAGACAACATGGACCCAGCTTCTAGAGAAGTTGAAGGAATAGCAGGTGAAGTCGAGGGAATGATATCAGATGAGGAAGTCAACAAATTTGAGGCTGAACTTGATAAAGCTATAGCCGAAAAAGAAAGAGATATGGTAGTTCCAAAACCAGGTGAAAGTGTAAATGATCCAAAATACGCGGATGCGGAATTTTTCGATCCAACTCGAACAGTTGTAACTACACAAGCTCAAAGTGTTCTTCAGCAAGCAGCGGAAATTAGAGCTAGAGAAATTAAAAACGCTAAAGACAAAGAGGCTTTAAAAAATAGAGACCCAGAACAAATTGCTAAAGATAGTCGCGAAAGATATATTAGAAAAACAATAGAAGACAAGGTAAAAGAAAAAAGAATTTTAAATAAAATAACAACTCAAAACTTGACACCTGACCAAATTAGAAATATATTACAAAACGAATATGGTTCTGATATGGCAGACTTTGACAAAAAGCAAACTTTTAAAGATATTGCGTTTTTATCTTTAGCAGGAAGAGCCTTTGGTGATAAAGAATTTGATGAAGAAAATGATACGAAAGCAGTTAGAAACGCTATTTCAACTATTAGACAGCGATTACAAAAAGACTTTTCAAAAGCAAAGTTTTTACAATACGACAAAGCTGAGCTAGCTGATTTAACAGAATTTTTAATTAAAGCTTATAAAATTTGTCTGGAAAATATTTTTGAAAGTCAAGTAGACTTTTTTGAAAATGTTGATGGTGAAAAAAAGATAAGCAAGCTTGATCCTAAAGAAAGTGAAAACATGCTTGATCAATTAAAACTTTTAATTAATAATTTAGATCAAAAAGCAGTTGATGCTTATTTTAAAGAGCAAGAAATATCATATGGCTTAGCAGAAGAAGCTTCAAATATTGACAATCTAGACTTAGACAAAAAAATTGATCTCTTGACAAGAATTGAAGAGTTTAAAGAGCTAAGAAAACAAACAATAGACGTTAGAGAGATGTTAGAAGGTTTTACAGGCTTAAGATCTTTAGCAACAATCATAACATACGATTATTATTCTAATAAAGTTTGGAGTGCGTCTGAAAAAGAGTTAGAGGATGTAATTAAAAATTATTGCTCTCAAAAAATTGATAAATTTAACGACTTAGACAAGAGAGTTAAAGAAAGCCTTATCAATAAAGTTAAATTATTTGCTATGGGAAGAACATATTTTAAAGAACTTGAAGGACACCCGGCTGCCGATAGGGTGCAAAAACAAAAAGATGACTTTGCATTTAATATAAGTTTAAGAAATGATGAACGATTTGGTATAAATTTACCAACAGCTAAAGAAATAGCTGACGACGCAGCTGATCGTGAAAACGGAATAATCGGCCAGGTAGTTAAAAAGTATTTTGAACCTGATTATCTAGAAGAAGGTATTGTCGAACCGTTTAAGGCTTTCTTAAGAGAAAAAGGACCACTTTATATTTTCTCTAAAGTTTATGAAGGAATGCTTTATGGTAAATTTTATAGAAAGATTGATTTTGCTGTAGATCTACCAACATCGCTTAAAGACAATATTATAAAGAAAGTTAAAGAATTTTATGATATTATCAACGAAAAGTCAAATCCTTCTAATAAGCTTCGAAATGAATTAATAGAACTAATTGGTGAATAATGCAAGTATTGAGTGGTTTAATGACTGAGTATTTTGGTGGTAGCAATGATGCTGCTAAAAAAGAAGACTTGTTAAAGTTTAGTAGTGATCTTCCTGTAAAGGCTAAGAAGTCTTCATGGGAAAGTTCTGGTAGTAAACTTTCAAAGATTTATAAGTTTAAAAGTGAAAAAGTTGCTGCCAAGTTTTCTGTTAAATGTATTAAGCACTCTTTTGAGTCGCCAGCAAAGTATTTAGTTACATATTATAAAGATAAAGTTAGAATAAAAATAGAAGCAGAAAGTGGCATAGTTTCAGACTTAGAAATGGAGCTTTGCGATGAACTGGATTATATTTATAGGTCGCTAAGATTAGAGCATGCAAAATAATAAAGTCTTAGAAAAAGAAATAAAGCGCAACTCAAATACAGTTTTTATGAGCGAGTCTTTAGATAATCTATTAGATAATAGCGAAGCGAGCAATACAAAGTCTATTATTTGTAGCGTTAAAACTGATAATAGATTAATTGACTTTAATCTTCAGGCAAAAGAATCATTTGATAACTTTTATCTTATTAGTTTTATGTCTAAAATTGAGTCTGTTTTAAATTTGGAAAAAGAAGAAATTTTAGTCATAAGTCTAAAGTTTGAAGAAGATACTTTAAAATCGTTTAGTAAAGATTATTATAAGTTTAATTTAAGTTGGAAACAAGAAAATAATAATTACTTAGTTGACATATTTATAAATAAAAGAGGTGACTAAAATGGAATTTGAGTTTGATAAATTCATGAAAGACCTAGAAAAAAGAGAAGAGAACGCCCAGCAACATCGAGAAATGTCTGAAAGCGATGTTGAATATCACCAGCGTGTTATGCAAAGAAATTTTAGAGGTCGTGAACTTCATAATAATAGAATTGTTTGGAGACGATAATGGATATTGCAGATTTTATTTTACAACTTGAAGCTGATCTTAAAAGTGAAGCTGACGTTACTGATCAAGAAAGCAAAGATCAAGGCGCAATTGCAGACAGTCTAACAGGTAACCTAAAAGCTCCTAATAAAAAGAAAAATAATAAAGATCCACTTAAAGGTCGTCAAAGATCTGAGGATGACTTGCTAGGTATAGAAGACGAGGAAAAATCAGATAGCGATGTTGAATCTAAAAATGTATCAAGCGAAGAAGATGATGATGTTCCTATGGAAATTGATTTATCTAAATCAGATTCTTGGACTGATACAAAAGATGCGTTTAACCGACTTCGTGCAGGAGAATCTTTGGAAGGTCATAAAGAAATTGAAGCTTATTGGAATAGACTTTCAAGAGGCGAAAAAATGACATTTTATTCATTAGTATCTGCAATGGCACAAGTTTTAACAGGTGGTCTAGGAGGAAAAGTTGCAAAACTTCCTTCAGAGCTTGGTATTAAAATTAACAAAGATACAACTGATCAAGAAAAAAAGAAAAGCGCGTCCATAAAAAGAAAAGCGCAAAAACAGGGTAGTGATGATCCTAATCCTATTGTTGTTGGTGAGTCACAAGATATTAGTTCAATTAAGAGTTACTTAAAATTTATAAATGGCTAACTTAATAAAAAGCTTTCATCCACATCATCAAAGTGATATTAAAACTTTTGAAGACTTAAATAAGTGGATAGAATACTTTTTTGAAAATAAATATACGCTATATAAAAAATGGGATGGAATAAGTTCATCAATATCATTAAATCCCGTAACAAAAGAACTAGGTATTAAACGTTCTATAAAAAAGCTTCCTTTAGATAAAGAATATATACAGAAATATTTCTATAATAAGAAAGAAGCTCTATATGCATTTACAAACTTACTTCAAATAGCAAATACCAATAAAAATATATTTAATATTTTAAAACTTAATTTAAACCCTAACATAGTATTGTTAATTGAATATATCAAACCTGATCTGAACATTATTAATTACAAAAAAGAATGCTATAATATTATTGGATTAGCCAAAATTAATAATACTATTTTAACGCCAGAATCAATAGATTCATCAATATATGAATATATATGCAGCTCATTAAATAATTCCTCTAACATTGAATTTGTATATAATAACAGCTTAGAATTAGACGTGTCAATGTATAAAAATAAGTTTTTTGAGTTGCTTAAAAATATAAATAAAGTAAAAAATATAAAAACTCAACAGTCGTTATACGATATTTTGCGATCTAGTAACAAAATTAACAAAAGATATAAAAACATATATAAGAAAGTTATTAATACAAACTCTATAAGTTATTATAACAAAGCAGACATAAATTTCTGCTGGGGACTAGCAGCAACAGAAATTGTCTTGCAGCTAGGTGAGTTTATTAAAAAAGTAACAATGTCTGAAAACATAGAAGGTTTTATATTCTATGATCAGAAAAAGAAGATATATTTAAAGTTAGTAGGTAATTTTATTAAAGACTTGGATAAGTCAAATTTTAAGCAAAATCAAAAAGCTACTCAATATATGTTAGGATAATTAAATGAAATCTAAACAATATAGACTTTCTATTGTTAAAAATAAAATAGTATTAAAAGAAGACGTGGCACAAACTGTTACAACAGGTCAAATTGGTAACGCAGTAGCCGGTATTTTAAAATCAGTCGCCGGAACTTTAGGAAATGTAATAAGCACTTTGTTTTCAACATATGCTTATTTAATTAAGTCTATTGTCAATATTGGCTCTCCAAAAAGCGTTAAAGATAAGATTAATACAGACTTTAATAAAAAACTTAAAGACTTATCTAGAAGTTACGAAAGATCTTTAGACAATATAAAACTAAATAATGGTCATGACTTTGTTAGATTCATGTTTTCTCCAAGCTTATACGCTTATGAAGAAATGAGAGAAAACATGAGAGACAAGTCAGGAGTTGTTTTTGAAAATATTAATGATTTTCTAGATAATCCTTTTAATTATGCAGCTAGCTTTATTCCTAATTTAATTGATAATGTAACAGCTAACGATATAAAAAGAAAAGATTTTTTATCTGATAGTGATATTTTAGATACACGTGGTAACATTAATAATCTAATGAAAAATCTTAGAGACGTGTCCCCACAAAGACTTGAACAAATATTGCAGGATGTAAAGTTAAGTAAAAGTCAAAAAAAGACTTTAGATATGTTTACAAAGCAAGCATCTAAAAAAATTGAAAAAGAAAGTTATTCGCTTAAAATAACAACAAATCTTTTGTTGGAAAAAATGCTTGAAGATAATAATAGTTTAGTTGTTGAAAAAAAGACTAAACAACAGAAAAGAAACGCTGATATAAGAAGAGCAAAGAAAAAGTCTGCGAAAGAAAAAAATCGCAAAGAATTACGTAAAAATAAAAAAAAGCTAGAAGATTATAATGAAATAATTTCTATGGCAGATGAACTAACTTCAGAAATTAACAAATATTCTAGTTTAGTTTTAGGAACATACAAAAAGCTACTAGATGATCCTGAAAGTTCATTTTCAAAAGCAATTAATTTAAATGTATCTAATCAATCAAATAACTTAAAAAACGTTAATGAAAAAGAGCTTATTAGAAACTATTCTGATACAATATTAAATCTAGTCTTCTATTATCAGTTTTATTACACAATTTATGAAGTTGTTTGTAGTTTATTTGAAAGTTTAAATGATTTTAAAGTAGAAGACTTAAAAGAATTAAAAACATTTGTAGAATCCACAAATGAAAAACTAAATGAAATAAATAAAATTAACTATAATTCTTCTTATGTAAATGATTTAAAAAAAGAAATAGAACCTATTGTAAAAAGTCTAAGATCTACTTTGAATAGTTTAGACGAAAATACACTAGAAAAAGAAGTAGAAAAAATTCAAAGTAACAAAGAAATAGATAAGAACACTAGTTTGATAACAATCCTTTCAGAACTTTCTAATGATATAAACTTTAAAGATTATATTGAAACTGCTATTTCTTACTTAGAAGAAATTTCAAGCGACAAAGAGTTACTTGAAAAAATGAGAAATGAAACAAAGCAATTTAAAGAAGTCTTAAACTTTATGAAAGAGAATAATATACTTGAAAATGAAGTTAATAGTATAATGAAAGATCTTGAAAGTATTAATTCTGACATAAGCTTTTCTAAACTTATTGAAAGATTTAATGCAATTAACAGTGATATCTAAAGGAAATATATGATTGACAATAAAAGAGACAAGTGGATTCCTGAAATATTTTATGAAGAAAATGCTAATGGTGTAACTAGAGGACTTCCATTTGTTAATATCCCTAAGGATAAAGTTATGCCTTCTTCTTTGTTTCTATGCGGTGTAGAAGAAGGTGAAAGTGATTCTGAAGAAAAAGAAGTTACTGTTCATATGTATTGTAACATGGAATTTCTAAAAAGTAGGCTTGAGCCTGAAACATTAGACAAGATTAGACTCGCAATGGGTCTTAAACCACTCGAAATTGCTGCTGAAGAAGGTAAAAAGATTACCGAAAGAATACATAGTAATGTAGAATCATTAACGGAGAATGAAAAATGAATAAACATAGATGGGCACAATTAAGTGGTATGACTCCTGAAGAGCCAGTTCTTATGCTTGAAGGTAATGTTCCTTTTTACAGAGAAGATCTTAAAGAGCTAGTTCAAGAAGAAATTAAGAAGGCGCTAGCTGACAGCAAATTACAGGCAGATCAGGAAAGTATTGATGCTGCTAGAGTTACACAAAAAGTTGCAACTACATTAGGCTTTGCTGGTGTAGGATTTGCTCCTGCAAATAAAAGAGGTAGTGCTGTTAGTCGAGGACCTGGCGGAACACTTGGATTTGGCGGCCCTGGTTTTATGTAAAAAATAGTGTAAAATTTATTATTTCGTGATATAATAACCAGTGAAGGTGATTTTATGTACGAAGTAGGAAATTTTATATACTTTAGTTCTAATAAAACCAAACAGATTTTTTCTGGTAGAATAGTAGAAGAAATTACTATTAAGAAATTATCTGGAACGGAAACAGACTATAGGGTTGATCTTAAGAACTCTTTAGACTCACAGTTTCTTTTGTCAGAACTACGTGATGTAAAAAAGTTTAATATATTTGATAATATTAGTGAACTTAAAAAATTTATGTTAAAAAATGTTGAAAACACTATTGATAAACTTATATTAAAGTGTCAAGAAGACAAAACAAAATTTTGGGGTAAAACTAAAGATCAAGTCTTGGAAGAAATAGCAGATCAAAATACTGACTCTATTAATTCAAAAAAGCAACAAGTAGAACTAGAAGACGGCACTAAAGTTAACATTATTGACAATGCAGGAGTATTAAGTAACTCTAATGGCTAATATTTTAATTCTTGATGGTTATAATCTGTTTTATAGAGCTAGATATAGCGGAATGAACAGAGGAGAATATTCTACTATTTTTAATTTTTTTAGAGGATTAAGACCTTTAGTAGAAAAATTCAATCCATCTAAAGTTTATTGTGTTTTAGAAGGTGTTCCACGAAGAAGACTAGAGCTTCTTAAAGAATATAAAGGACAAAGAGAATATCATGACAAAGATAACTTTTCAGGTCAGAGAAAAGAAATTGTAAGAATTCTTAAAGAGTATTTTCCAGTTCAGCTTGTAAGACATCCTGACTTTGAATGTGATGATATTGCTGCACACTTAGCTGAAATGCATAGCGCAAAAAACGACAATGTAACTATCGTGTCTTCAGACACTGATTTTATTCAATCAATTTCAGATAATATTGCGCTTTACAATCCTGTTAAAAAAAGTTTTGTAAATAGGCCTGATTATGATTATATTATATGGAAGGCATTAAGAGGTGATGCCTCTGACAACATTGAAGGTTTCAAAGGTATTGGAGATAAACGTGCAAAAGCACTTTTAGAAGATGGTGTTAAGCTTAAAGACTTTTTGCAAGGAACAGAAGGTAACTTAGAAAAGTTTAGAGTAAACGTTAATCTAATTAGATTTCATAAACTAAACGAAGAAGAACAAGAAGAAATCGAATGGTTTGAAACAAACGATTTAAATTCTGTTGGTCTTAAAGAAGAATTTACAAATATGAAGTTTAACTCTATTATCGGTAAAGAAACAACTTGGAATAAATACATCAATACATTTAATTTAGGAGATAATCAATGATTCTAGAAGATTCAGTCCAACAAAGTCTTAGAAGTTCTACAGTAATTGCAGAGAATGAAGTTGCTATGAAACTTGGTGACTTATACGTTGCATATAATGTTATAACAAAAGAAAGGCGTCAACTTAGCTTAAGTGACACGTTACTAGATACAAGCGCAGTAAACGAGTCAACAGCAAGTAGAGGACTTCTAAAAGGTTAAGATGTTAGACGTATTATTTTTTGATAGTGAAGCACAAGATAAACTTCTTAATGGAGTTGAAAAGCTTACAAAAGCAGTTTGTGTTACAATGGGACCGGAAGGTAACTTAGCTTTAATTGAAAGAAAAGGTGATTCACCTCACCTTACCAAAGACGGAGCAACAGTTGCTAAGAATATTCATTTAGTGGATAGAGTTGAATCTCTTGGTGCTGATATTGCTAAACAAGCATCCGAAAATACTGCTAGAGTTGCAGGTGACGGTAGCACTACAGCAACACTACTAACATATAGTTTATATAAGAATGCAACTAAAGTAGTTAAAAGTGGCTTAGGAACTCCATCACAAGTTAAAGCTGAACTTAAAAAATGCTGTGATGATGTTATTGAAAATCTTTTAGCTTCAAAAAAAGAAGTATCTTCAGACGAAGAAATAAGGCAAATTGCTACGGTTTCTGCCAATGGCGATTCTTATATAGGCGGCCTCATTTCAGACGCAATGAAAGAAGTTGGAAGCAGTGGTCTTGTTACAGTTGAAAAATCAAAAACAACAACAACTAGTCTTAATCTTGTAAGAGGTATTAAGATTGATAGAGGATATGTTTCACCTTACTTTTGTAATGATGAAGATAAAATGAGATCTGTATTTGAAGATCCTTTTGTCTTGCTTCTTGGTAGTAAGCTTAATAATTTAACACAGATCTATTCAATACTTGAAAAGGTTCATCAAAGCGGAAAGCCTTTACTTATTATTGCAGATGACTATGAGCAAGAAGCAATCCAGTCTTTACTTGTAAATGTTTCGAAAGGTTTGTTAAATGTATCATGTATTAAGTCTCCGTTTTATGGAGAAAAACGAAATCAGATTTTAAATGACCTAGCAGATTCTTTGGGATGCCAAGTTATTTATGATCTTTCTGAAGATGCAACATTAGACTATGATCTTTCACAATTAGGCACTTGTAAAAAAATTGAAGTAAGTAATAATGAAACAGTTTTTGTAGGTTGTGATCATCAAAAAGAAGATCAAGAAAGTGTTATCGCAGAAGTAGAAGTTCAGCTAGATAAGCCAGGTTTGTCTAAGGAAGAAATAGCTTTCTTAACACAACGTCTTGTTATTCTTAAAGGTGTCGTAGCTGTTCTTTCCATTGGTGCACATACTGAGTCTTCACTACTTGAACTCGTAGATAGAATTGATGATGCTCTTCATGCAACAAAGTCTGCAATGGAAAGTGGTTTCTTACCAGGCGGAGGAACAGCTCTTTTGCGTGCTGGTGTTGGCTTACAAGATAAAGCTAGTAATGACGATAGAACAATCTTAGGTAAGTCTATTGCAAAGATCTACGCAGAATCTTGTATGGCACCGCTTAAGCAGATTCTTAATAACGCTGATTTAAGAACTGATTATATTGTTGAAAAAATCTTAGAAAACAAAAGTGATATTTTTGTTGGATATAATCTTAGATCAAGTAAAAACGAAAATATGATTGAAGCAGGTATTATTGACCCGTTTAAAGTTACGAAGACAGCACTTGAAAATGCAACTGAAGCTGCATGCAATCTTATTTCAGTAGGATGTGTTGTTTTAGAGAACTATGAAGCTCTACAAAATGTCCAACTCGTTCAGTTAGATGAGAATATGCAATAGTTAATTATAAGGGAGGTGTATTATGACAAACATCTTAGACTTAATAATTGAAGAGGAGCGACTTAAAAAACAAGAAGAACAATTTGAATCAAGCTTAGAGTTTCTTTATATTGAAGCTTATAAGCCAGAAAATATAACATATAAAAATAATAAGATAAGTGACGATAAAGAACCTTCGCGTGTAATAGAGATTAATTTATATTAAAATAAATACAAAAAATAACGAGGTATAATGAATTTATCCGTAATCGATTCTCTTAAAAATGATATTGACAACAACCCGTTACTCACAAAAGAAGAAGAATACAACTTATCAGAACAAATTAAACTAGGCAATAGAGCAGCCCGGGAAAAGCTTATTGCCTCAAATTACAGACTTGCGGTTTCTATTGCAAAAAAGTATCATAGGAATAACATTCCATTAAGTGATCTTATTCAAGAAAGTTGTATTGGACTTGTTAAAGCTGTTGATAAGTTTGATCACACTTTAGGCTACAAGTTTAGTACATATGCATGTTGGTGGATTAAACAGGCTTGCTTACAATATATTAATGAACATGCGTCAACAATGAAAGTTCCGACCCACAGTCGATTACTTTCTTTAAAAATTAACAAACTTAAAGAGGACTATAAAAATAGACTTGGCCATTTGCCAACTGAAGAGGAGATTAGTGAAGCATTAGGTGTTACACTAAACGCTGTAAAAAATTCATCGCAAACAAATGCTAGATATCTTAATATTGACAAGAACAGTAATGATTCTAGTGATGATCGTTCATTAGGTGAAAAGATTGATTCTTTGGAAGAAACTCCGGAAGAGTCTTATCTTAATAAAGAATTAATGTCAATTATTAAGAAAAATCTTTCATCTCTTTCACCACGTGAAGAAATTGTTATTAGACTTAGATTTGGTCTTAGAGAAAGTATTTATTCAAAAGGCGAATTTCCAAAATACGGGAGTAAATAATGACAAAAGCAACTAACAAATACGTTTCAGTAAGCAATGATTCTAGTTCTCTTAAATATCGAGAAATTGCAAATATTATGACAGCTCATGGTGATAAAATGAATCACGCAACTGTGCGTAATATTATTCTTAGAGGATTTACAAAAGTTGCCAAAGGTATTTCTAAAGACTACGGTATTATTTTAGATGATGAAAGTGCATTTAAAATTGCAAAAAGTCCAGATTTTCAACAGGCAGTTGTGTCCTTAATTAAAGAAAATGGAAAAGGAAGCTTATACAAATGAGATATTCATACGACTTGTTTTGTCAAAGAAAAGGATTTACTTTACAAAGCTATTTTTCAGTCTACCCAGAAAGCACATATAATGATTTTATAACTTTTTTAAACCAAAGAAATGTGGTTCCTGTGCCTGAAGAAAGATTTAATG
>Ga0209348_1001047_pt1 | contig 13779 bp, 36 predicted proteins | sample ETNvirenome_2_30_FD_184065 | JGI IMG/M metagenome (GOLD analysis project Ga0209348, IMG submission 184065) | Marine viral communities from the Pacific Ocean - ETNP_2_30 (SPAdes) (version 2) | ecosystem: Environmental > Aquatic > Marine > Oceanic | place: Pacific Ocean | collected 2013-06-22 | reverse complement strand
TTTATGGTCTCTATGGACCGTGCTTCAAAGCGACAAGTCTATGAAAGCATAGACACTAGTGTTATTTTTCCCTACTACGGGACAAACAGAAGAAGAAGAAAAAGAAAGATTTACATTGACATTGATGAGCAACTTTGATAGATTGGTTTTACAACAATAAAAGAAAGGCTTTACAATGAAGCTAAAAGATATTTTATGTGCAGAGATTTTTCAAGAAGAGGTAAGGACTGCACTTCGGGGCAGCTATGGGAAGAGGAGCATCTCAGACATCAATGCTGTGGGCGGCGCTGAGTTCGAGATTAGCCTGTGTAAAGCAATAAATCGTGTCTTACCAGATGGTCACGTTTGTTTGACGAAAAAGGCGATTAATGAAGATTATAGGTTTCCTGAAGATTTTATGAAAACTATAGAGTCTGACGCCTTCCATCCTTATTCTGCTTCAGACTTGTTTGTTTTTGATGCGGATAATAATTTTATTGACGCCGTTAGTCTGAAGACTGCAATGTCTGAAGGAAATCCAAAACCATTCCTACATAACGATCCAAACAATCAGGTTTATGACCTCGTGTCTTCTCTTTGCAAGGAAAGTAAGGCTATCGGTCAGGTCTTCATTGTTACTTACAACATCAAGACAAGCGAAGTAGAGAGCTATTATTACGATCAGACTGTGAAGTCTTTAACATCAGTGTTTGAAGATTCTACTGAGAATAAACATGGCGATCTGATTTACAGTGGCGAGCACTTTGGAATCAACAGGCAAGTCTTAAAGATCACAAACAGAAACTCTACCACTAGGAAAGCACAGTCTTCATTTAATCGTGGTGTTGTTCTCGATGGAGCTTTTATTAAAGATGTGCTCGTCCCAAGAGGAATAATTGAAAATCCTCACTCTTTTACTTTACACCATGAAGAAATTAAGTTACAATCAATAAATGAACTTACTCTTGGGAGAAGATGATTGACAACTCAAAGGCAAAACATAAAAAATGAGCAGTTCTTTACGAACTTAGAAACAGCGGAAAGATTATGCAAGATAGTAAAATCTCAACCATGGTATAATCGTAGAGAAATCACGAGGGTAATTGAGCCGTCAGCAGGAGACGGTGCTTTCTTGCGCTTTATAAATGTTAGCTTAGCCTATGATATTGACCCTAAGCATCCTGATGTCGTTGAGCAAGACTTTTTAAATGATCCAGCTTTAATTATCAATCCAATGGAGTTTGGCAAGTGCTTAACGATAGGCAACCCTCCATTTGGTAGAATGGGCAAGCTAGCAAAAGAATTTATTAGAAAAAGTGAAAAACATTCAGATTATATAGCATTCATCCTTCCAGCATCTTTTGCTAAGAAATCTGTAATTCGTCAGCTTCCGAAATCTCTGCACCTAATTCATCAGACAGATCTTCTAGACGAGACTTACAGGTTTGAAAGAGACGGTAAAGTAGTCAAGACTGTTTTTCAAATTTGGGAAAAGCGTAATGTTGATAGGATTGATTCTCCCAGAGTTACAGAGCATAGGGATTTTACATTTGTTACTGCAAAACATCCAGCAGGCACTCCGCAAGAGATAGCGAAGAAAGAACCAGCCCCAATGCCATCTAATTTTGATATATGCATCTGCACTCATGGTTCAGCAGTTGGAACTGTTTACACAGAAAATTTCGTAGATAAAAAGGGGCGACCACTGAGTACAAGAACTCACAGGTTCATTAAGTCAAACATAAACGTTAAACGTTTGCACGATAGACTGGTCCAGCTTGATTATAAGGGCATTGCAAAATACACAACAGGTGCTACATGTGTCGCTACAAGTGAGATTGTAGACCTTTACACGGAGAAGTTCAAATGAAATTAGAGGTTGGGGATTTAGTAAAAATTGATTTATCTTTGCCACAATGGAGTTATCTTTCTGAGAGACATGAGGGTCACCTACTAAAGAACCCAGGAGTTATAATCGAGATCACTGAGATGAAAAATGTAGTTAGGTTTGGAAACTTCACGGCTTTCTTAAAAGATTCTGATTTGATAAAAATAAATGAAGAATAGTGCCGTAGATATAGTAGACAAGTTTGGAATGATCTTGATAGGAGTTTTGATTGTTTCTATTGGGATGTTGGGATTCACTTATTATGATCTGAAGAAGACTGAAGAACAGATAGCTATCTTTAAATCAAAGAGAGATAAAGAATTGGATCGAGTCTTGGAGAGGATGATAAAAGACATGGAGAATAAAAACAATGAGTGATGTTGTTTCGATAATAGAAGAGGTTTTGCGAGACCAGAGCGTCTTGAACCAACTTAATTTATCTTCACCAGCCTGTAGGAGAAATTTAGCTCAAAAGATAGCTAAAAAAATAACAGGACTTAAATGATGAGCCCTAATTATTAAAAAGGGGAAAAATCATTATGTGTGGAATAGTTGGTTACATTGGTAAAGATGCGAAGGCTGAAAAGGTTATCATAGAGGGTCTTTATAGGTTAGAATATAGGGGCTACGATTCAGCAGGCTTGGCTTTTGTCGAAAATGGCGACATAAAAGTAAAGAGAGCAAAAGGTAAAGTAGCAGGTCTTGAAAAGAAATGCAAAAATTTAAAACCTCAGACTATCGCAGTCGGTCACACCCGCTGGGCAACCCACGGAAAACCATCAGAAGCAAATGCACATCCACACAAATCTTTCAGGAATAAACTTGCACTTGTTCATAACGGAATTATAGAAAATTATAAGCATCTAAAAGAAATTTTAAAAGATGAGGGATATATTTTCCGATCTGAAACAGACACTGAGGTTCTGGCAAATTGGATAGAACACATTCAAAATAAGTATCAACTATCTTTAGAAGACTCTGTTCATGAAGCGCTAAAGGCTGTCCACGGTGCCTATGCTATTGCAGTTGTTGAGCCAACTGGGGAAAAGATAGTTTGTGCAAAGAAGTCTTCACCACTCGCCATCGGAATCGGAGAAGGGGAATATATAATTGGGTCAGATGCAACACCGCTCATCGGGAGAGCATCGGATGTAATTTATCTCGAAGATAATCAGATAGCAATAGTCAAAAGAGATGAATTAAAAGTTCGAGACATAGACAATAAAGACACACACTACAATGCAGAAAAGTTGCTAATAGATCTCCAGTCTGTTGAGAAAAAAGGATTTGAGTCTTTTATGTTGAAGGAGATAAATGAGCAACCAGAAACCGTTGCTGACTGTCTCAGGGGTAGGCTTTCGGCAGCAGGTCCAGAAATTGCCATGGGCGGAATTGAAGACGTAATGCCTAACCTCCTTCGAGCGAAAAAGATTACCATTGTTGCCTGTGGCACTTCATGGCATTCTGCACTGATTGGCAAATATTTAATTGAAGGCATCGCTAGAATTCCTGTTGAAGTAGACTATGCATCAGAATTTCGCTATAGAAAACCTTTGATAGATGCTGAAGATGTTGTAATCGGAATTACTCAATCTGGTGAAACAGCAGACACCAAGGCAGCGTTGGAACTGGCAAAGAAAAAGGGTGCTCTTATTCTTGGCATCGTAAACGTAGTCGGCTCATCGATTGCCAGACTATCGCACGCAGGCATCTACACTCATTCAGGCGTCGAAGTAGGTGTTGCATCTACTAAGGCTTTCACTGGTCAGGTCACAGCTTTGTCTTTGCTTTCAATAAAGATTGCTCACAGGCTTGGCTACATTGACGACGAAAAACTAATGGATCTAAAAGATGCATTGGAGCTTATCCCGTCACAGATTCAAGAGATTCTAGATGATTCTACAGCTATCGAAGGCATTGCTGACATCTTTGCACACTATGACGACTTCCTTTACCTTGGACGAGGAATTAGCTTTCCAGTTGCTCTCGAAGGTGCGCTAAAACTAAAAGAAATTAGCTACATTCATGCAGAGGCTTATCCAGCAGGTGAAATGAAGCATGGACCCATCGCACTCATCGATGAAGCCTGTCCGTCTATTTTTGTAATGCCGCATGATGAAACTTATGGAAAGACACTCAGCAACTTGCAGGAAATCAGAGCACGATCAGGTAAGACGATCGCAATAACAGATAAAATGGATGAAGACTTAACAAAATCAGTAGATGCTGTTATAGTAGTTCCAAAGACTATGCCAGAGTTGACCCCTCTGCTTACAACCATTCCGTTGCAATTATTCTCTCACAGGATTGCAAGGAAACGAAGAAGAGACGTTGATAAGCCGAGGAATCTTGCAAAATCAGTTACAGTCGAGTAGGAGTTTCGGTGAACCCACATTTTAAGATCTTTACTGGACCAATGTTCGGTGGCAAGACTACCAGGATGCTTGCAGCACTGGAAAGATATCAGTATCAAAATAAGAAGACGATTCTGTTCAAGCCCAAGATGGATAAGCGTTATTCAGAGGAAACAGTTGTAACCCACAAAGGGCAAGAGCACAAGTGTGCTTTGGTCGAGAAAGGTTCTGAAATCTACAACTTGTCTAAAGGCTTTGATGTTGTAGGTGTAGATGAACTGTTTATGATTGAGGGATCGGCAGACGTTCTCATAAAATTATTCCAACAAGGTAAGACAGTCCTTGTGTCATCACTACAGCTTTCCTCTACTTCGGAGTTTTTACCGAAAGGCTACGAACCGTTCGAGGAGGTGACAAGGATAATGCCTTGGGCAACAAGCATTGACATTTGCCCAGCAGTGTGCTATAAGTGTGGAGCAGATGCCTACTACACAGAGAGGCTTGCCAAAGAAGAAAAGAAAGTCTTGGTTGGTGGTGCGGAGTCTTACCAGCCAGTTTGTTACAAACACTCAGTGATGAGAGGATAATAAAGATGCCAAAACTTAATAACAGTAAGACTGGGTATTCAAGATACAGTGTCGCAGCGAAGGAGCGAACTTGTAAGAACGAGATGCCTGAATTTTATCCCGCCCTACCTACGGAGACTTATGACATCATCTATGCCGATCCGCCGTGGCACTACAACGGCAAGATGCAATTTGACAAAAGCAGCGTTGGGGTCGATAAGATTGACGACTCTAAAAATATTTTTATCAGTGCAGCTTCATTCAAGTATCCAACTGTCAAGACTGAAATATTAAAAACCTTACCCGTAGATACGATTGCGAAGGATGACTGTCTTTTGTTTATGTGGGTAACAAACCCGCATTTAGCACAGGGGATTCAACTCGGTGAAGCCTGGGGCTTCAAGTATAGAACAGTGGCTTTTGTTTGGGATAAAATGATTCACAACCCTGGTCAATACACTCTCTCAAATTGCGAGCTTTGTCTCCTGTTCAAGAAGGGTCGTATTCCAAAGCCTCGTGGAGCACGCAATGTGCAACAACTTTTGAGCAGTCCACGAAGAAAGCACAGTGTGAAGCCAGACGAAGTGAGAGATAAGATTGTCGAGATGTTTCCAAAGCAGAAAAGAATAGAGTTGTTTGCAAGAGGCGGGTTTGAAGGTTGGGAATCGTGGGGTCTTGATGCTCCCTCCACGGGAAATAATGTAGAATAATAGTACTTGACTTCCTCAAATAGCTATGTTATAAATAGATATAAGATAGAGAAGGAGGTCAGAGATGACAAAGCAAGTTCAAGTAGGTCACAGAAATCTTAAGCCAGGACAGCGAGTCGCTCAGTCTCGTTCCCTCCAATGTTTCATTCCTAACAGCAAAGGTTTCCCTTGGGAAGTCGTAGAGACTTGGGATGGTGGTCGAATGGCAAAGCTCGAATGGGTTGGTGCCAACGGTCAAGAGTCTGGTGGTTACGCCAATGCTGTTCTTACTAGCTATCTCGTAAAGGAGTTCAAGTAATGATTAAGTGTCGTTCAGAAATGGAGCCTCGCAGACTAGAGATTGATCTCTCTGGTCCGATGGGAAATGCCTTTGCCCTCATGGGCTATGCCAAAAGGCTTGGTCGAGAACTTGGATGGTCTCAAGCTCACTGCGATGCGATTGTTAAAACAATGAAAATGAGTAACTACGAAAATCTAATTAAAACTTTTGATGAGTTTTTTGGCGATTACGTCACGTTGTATAGGTAGGAAAATGGGTAACACAAAAGTTGGTGATTTGGTTGAGATTTGGGCTAACACTTCTGCTCCTGCTGGGCTGGGTATCGTAGTCGGACACGAAACAGAGAAGTCTATTCTTGGAGATAGAAAATATGCCAAGGTAAGCTGGATAGACGCTAGCGAACCTTGGGCAGCGAATGTCACGAGATTTAAAGAACATTTTTTGAAAGTTATTTCATAAAAACACTTGACTTCGGGGTTTAGTTGTGCTACCTTTATTATGTGGTTGAGAGATTGATTGAAAGGAAACAAGATGTTTAAGACAAACCCTAGAAACTTTACAATTGAGATGAAGCGTTCAGGTAGAAGCAACTGGTATGCAGCAGTTCACACCAAAGAGAGTGGCGAGAGAATAGTTTACACTCGCAACAATCTCAATTCTCTTAAGAACTTCATCAAGGCTAAAGGTGACACTTTTACTGTTACTTTTTGGTAAAAAGTGCTTGACTTCTAATGTCAGGTTTGCTATTGTGTATATGTGGTTGGGAGAGAGCCACTTAACAAAAGGAGAGTTACTATGAAGCGCACATCATTTCTTAAAAAAGCAAAAAAGCTAGGTCTTACAGTCGAAGAGAGTGGGAACCGATGCTACATAGTCCATAACGGAACTGTTGCTTCTTGGTTCTGGCAGGAGCATTGGGAGACCAAAGAACTTGTTGGCACTAACTGGCACACTAAGGGTGAGCACCAAGAGTCTGACCCTTACACTGACTACTACCCAGGAACATTCTGGGAAAATGCTAGTCAGATGCTCAATCGTTTGGTTCCCCCAGGTTCCAAGCACAAGGTTGGTGCTTTGCTGAAAGGCAAAGAGACTAAGCGCAATGCTCGCTATCATCGTGTTGCCCGTCTTGGTCTTGTTGTCGAGACTGGTGAGAAGCAAGCCAAGATTCAGTGGTTGCAACCAACAAAGCGAGAACTTCAACTTCAGGAACTCTACCCCAACACTTATGGTCGAGGTGGTGTTTTCACGGAGTGGGTTCCAGACCGTGACCTTGAAGTTGTGAGTGCTGCGTGAGACACAAGCCAATCAAAAAAGGTGACCTTGTTTGTCTCAATTCTGAGTATGACTTCTCAAAGAGTTGGGGCACAGGCATCGTCACAAACTATAGCTTCGAGTGCTCAACGCACACCAACGTTGATGTTGATTCTTGGGACTTAGTGACAGTATTCTGGTCTTCTAAGGGCGAGGAAGACACCCACTTGCCCACAGACTTGGTGGTAGTGCAATGAGGCAGGGTGCGCTCGTAAGGCTCCCAGAGTCCAAGTTTTGGTGGTCTAATAAGGTCGGCATTGTGACCGAGATTAGAAATAGTGTTTTCTTCAATAGTGAAGACTGGGTTCAGAAAGAAGAAAGCAAGATAGAGTTCGGATCAGATTTCGTCTGGTTTCAGACTCAACAGTTGAAAGTTGTTGCATGAAAAATAAAGAATTCAAAGAAGCAATAAGAAGAGCAGAAACGGGAGTCGGTGTGTTTTCCGCTGCTGTTATGTTTATAGTTATTTTACGCATTTTGTCGCTTTTCGTTTGACATCTACCTTCCTCTTTGCTATAGTTAATATGTGGTTAGGAGATTAGGAGAAGTTATGAAAGTCGGAAGTTTGGTAAGAGCAAGAGGTTTCAGCATGGAGAGACTCTTTGTAGTCTTAGAGGCTCGCAATGAGCGAGGTTATCAGGAGTTACGGCTTCACTGCTCAGAGAATCCTTTTCTTGAGCAAACTTGGTCTAACGCAGAATTCTTTGAGGTGGTGTGATGTTTGTAGGAAGTCTGGTTCGTTATAATAGGCACATTGGAATAATCACAGCACAAAAGTCTTTGCCTTCGGGTCTTGTGAGAAATCAAGTTGAGTGGTGCTCTGGCAACATTGCCAAGGGGTTATGGATAAACTCAAGTGACTTGCGGCTTGTGAGTTCTGAAGAGATTAACATTTTGAGGAATTACTAATGAAAGTGGGTAGTCTAGTAAAGATTCCAAATTGGCAAGCAAAACGACACGCTTGGTTAGAGTTCCGCAACCGAGGTATCGGCGTCATCCTTGACGTCACTCCTTACGCCGTCCACGTCCGTTGGAGCAATGGCGAAGAAATGGCTCATAAAACAGAAGTAGCAGAACTCTTCGAGGTAGTAGCATGAGCGACACTGCTTTGTTTGCATTTCAATTTGCAGAGGTCGCAGATTCTTTGTGGAGTGTGTTTTGTGCGCTCTTGTTCTTGCTTGGTGCAGGAATCTGGATCCATGCAACTTATTTTAGAGAGGGTGAATAGTTGAATGAAGGTTGGTAGTTTAGTTACGAGAAGGTTGCTGCCTAGCAAGATGCACGTAGTGACAAAAATGTATAGAAATAAGCATAGTGGCTTGCGAGTAGACCTTCGGTGTGTCGAGGGTGACTATTCTATTGAAGAGTCTCGCCCTTCAGATTGGAGGGTCTTGAGTAGATGAGTAAAAAAGTTTATTATGATGAGTCCTGTTACGTATGCTCTTTAGAAATAAATGCTGTGCGTAAGAGAGGAGAATCTTGTGGTATTGAGTTCGTTGATATTAGTAGCAGTGACTTCGATCCTGATGGACGTGACTTTGAATCTGAGATGATAGGGGAGTTTGACGGAGAGCAAACAACAGGTCCAGAGACTTTTCGCAGAATGTATGAAGAGATGGGTTTCAAAAAAAGTGTTTGCTTTTCAAGATTACCTGTGGTAAGGTCAATAGTAAACATTGGCTATCACGTCTTTGCTTACTACATCAGACCAAACTTGCCAAAGAAGGGTAATAAATGAAACCAGGAAACTTAGTAAAGTGGGTTGACGGAGCCAACGAAAATTCTCCAGGCTGGGCAGAGGATACAGAAGGTAGCCTGGGCATAGTCATTGAACCTTGTGAGACACTTGGCTATGGTAGAACTGGTGAACTGTCCAAGCATTGGTTTTGGGTTCAGTTTCCGAAGGTTAGAAGAAGAGTCTTTTATAAAGATTTTGAGGTTCTTTCGTGAAGATCTGGGACTGGATGAGCGAACACATGTACTTCACAGTGTTCACTCTTGCCCTTATTACAGACTTCTGGGCAAACTGGTATAGCTATGCGATAGTTCATGATTGGATAGTGCTCCAAGCATTCCTGGGAATGGCACTGCCTTTCCTGAACTTACCTGGGGTTCTATTCTTTATAGACAAGAAAGATATGAAAGTCAGACTAAAACTCTGTGCTATCTCGGCACTCGCAATGTCAATGGGCTCTACCTTGATGTTGTTGATGGTCAGAGCAGGCATCGGTGTCGGAAGAGAGTTGTGATGAAGGCAGGCGACTTGATAATGTGGAAGTGGAAAGGGGAAGTAAGTTCCCATAAGATGGGCATCATTGTTTCAGATTATACGGAATCCCGCTCAAAGGACGGCTCTATTCTTAAAAATGTTTACTGGTTTGACGATCAGTGGGTTAGACCAATCGAACAACAGTACTTGGAGGTTATCAGTGAAAGCAGGTGACTTGGTGTCCTACAGGCACGACAAGACAGGTAAAATGCGAGGTATTGTTCTTTATGTAAGAAAGAAATACATCAACTCAGGTCCACCAGAGCGAGCAATGGTTCACTGGAATAATCCAGCCGATTTTTGCAATGGCGAGGTTGAGGATTGGGCTGCTGACTTGGAGGTTATCAGTGAAAGTCGGTGACTTGGTAAGAGAAAAGGAATACCCAACAGACCCTCCAGGGCTTATTGTTAGTATTGGTGACTTGAGGACAAAAAATCCATATAAGGTTTTCTGTTTTCACACAGCAACGCCGATAGCTTTCTCTAAAAAATATATTCAAGAACAATGTGAGGTGGTCAGTGCAGGTCGGTGATTTGGTAAAGACAACGGGTTTTGGTCCCAAGGGTTCCGTTGGCGAGGTTGGTCTTATTATTCGTGAGTTTCCTCGTATTGTAAATTGTTGGGAAGTCCTTTTTGGAAGCACACTGAGGGTTGTTGCTCAAGACGGGCTGGAGCTAATAAATGAAAGTCGGTGACAAGCAATGGATTTAGCTTTGATAACTATTACTTTCTTCACAGTCAGCTATTTAATCGGTTACATAGCTTATGGCTAGCAAGGAGTAAAAAATAATGATTAACTTTTGGGAATCTCTAATAAAAGGCATGTTCTCGCCATTTTTAGGATCGAATGAAAAAGAAGAAACTGAAAGAAAGAACATTACAGAACCAGATTTCATAGATTATGATGGAATCGGGAATCAAGGTCGTTTCATCAAGAGAGGTAAGAATAGTGAAAAAAGGTGACAAAGTGTGGATCAACTTTGCTTACTCTAAACCTGAAAAGCCAGAGTATGAAATTTACGAAGTTTTAGATGATGGCGAATTATTTAGACTGAGGCACATAGAAACAGGGTCTATTCAGAAAAGTCTTGTCAGAATCGATAGGCTTGTAAAGAGTGATGTTTGAGTCTGTAATATCAATTTTATGCTGGATAGGTCTGGGTCTTTTCATTCGTTTGTGCTACGGTTTGGCAAAAAAGATTCTTTAGAACATAATTACTCACAGAGGCTGAAGATGAAATTTATTTCTAAAATGATGATTGGCATTGGAGCGATAAACATTTTACTTTCTCTCATGCAAGGGTTTCTAGTTCCCTCTGAATATCAAGCAGGATTCGCAACATCTGCAAGAGATTACTTTCTAGTTTCAGCAGTTATTTTTGTAGTTGGATTGCGAATGCTTCAGAGATCTAAACAATTGGACTTATGATGGTCAAGATAATTTGTTTTTTAATTTTATTGCTACCGACTCAAGCGCTTTCAGGAACTTGTTACAGTGACAGTGATGTGGTTGTCATTGGTGATAGCACGGCTTATGGAATGGTTCGATTTGCAATGGATTCTCAAACTAGAGGAAAGTCTATAAGCATTCCTAGTGGCTGGAAAAGTTTTAAATATCCTAGCTACTCAAGACATCCAGTCTTCGGCGGCGCATCAAGTAAATACGTTTTGAATGCTTCCAAGTCATTTGATTTTAGGTTTGCAAAAAATGCGATAATTTCAGTCGGCTATAACGATTTATCTATAGACAGAGACAAGGATGGTAAGGAGACAGTTGACAACATAGTAGAAATTGTCAAGCTGTTGCGATTACATGGCGTTCCAAGAATAAAAATTATCATGCCTTTCACAAACTCTAGAAGGCAAGCTAAGAAGAGGTTTAAAAATGAAGCGAATCTTTTGTCTTCTATAAGGACTCGCTTAAAGACACTATCTCAACGAGACTCTAGTTTGACTATAATCTATCATGATAAACAGCGTGCTCAAGATGGGCTTCATTTAAGTGTAAAGGGTTATAAAGAACTTTACAAAAGGGCTACAGAGTGCTAGAATTGTGATAACCAGGAGTTACAGTAAAGATTTGCCCAAACTCCATCCAGGAGATTTGGTGACCTTTATTGAAGGAGATTCTTGGGTTTTCATAGACAAGGAGGGCGTTGAAAGGCGCTCGCCTCCAGTGGGAATAGTTATTTCACAATTCGACGACATTGGAATAAAAGTTTTTTGGTCAACGGGTGAGTTGACAATGGAATGGCGAAGCCAGATACAACTTTATGAAGAATATAAAGAGATGAAAGGCATCTAAAATTGAGCAGAAGAGAATTGAAGCTCGGAGACATGGTTGATTTCCGTTCACCTTTCTTTGGGGCAACGACCAACAAGCAAAGACCAGGAATTATTATTGAGATAGAAGACAAAGAACCAGATCTCTGGGAGTACCATAAAAACCGAGTTAGTTGCAGAGTCCTTTGGGCAAATGGAAGAACGACAAACGAATACTATTCACTTCTGGAACACTACGATGACATTCCAAGATTCAGCTAAGTTGATATTGCTTTCACTCTTCTTGTTGTCTTGCCCCACAGACGAGAATCAACCAGAGGAGTTCTCAGAAAGAGAAGTTATTGTTTGGGTCTGTCACCACCCAGGGTCTATCTGGCATTTGTCTGAGTGTAATGAACAGTGTACAGCGAGGAATTACGAGGGAGAAGCCTACTGTCACGGTCTTGTTGCTGAACAATGTGCCAGCCCATCTTCAGTTTTTATAAGAAGGGCGTGCGGATTCTATAATCGGTGAGGTGAACTTTGCGGGAAAATTTTCCATTATCAGAAGCTACAACACAAGCTCATCGTTCAGCTTGTCAGAACAAAGATAGGTTTTACATCGACCCACACACAGGGTTAAAGGTTGCAACAGAATATTATTTACTTAAACGTGGTTTTTGTTGCTCAAGCGGTTGTCGTCATTGCCCTTATGAATATTTGCAATAGAGGAGGAAAAGTGTTGCAAGATGAGAAAAAGTTAGAGAGGCTCATGGAAATTCAAGAAGAGATAACAAAGCTAATGAACCAAATGTATAAAATAAAAGAAAAGATTTATTTTCTTACAAAAGAACGAGATTCTTTATAAATCCTTTACAACCTTGTAAACTTGTGTTATTATATAATAAATGAAAGGTAACAAATGGATAACGCCACAACAAAGATTATGTTTTCATCCAAGTCTAATGAATGGGGAACACCACAAGCGTTCTATGAAAGGTTAGACGAGGTTCACGGATTCACACTCGATCCTTGTGCAGATGCAGAAAATAAAAAGTGTGCAAAGTTTTACACAGTAGAAGACAATGGTCTTACTAAATCTTGGGAAGGCGAAAAAGTTTTTATGAACCCTCCCTATGGTCGTCAGATAAAGCATTGGATTCAAAAAGCCTACCAAGAAGGGCAAAAGCCAAACACAAGAGTTGTTTGTCTTGTTCCTGCACGAACTGACACAAAGTATTGGCATGACTTTTGTATGAAGGCTGAGACTATCCATTTTGTTAAAGGTCGCCTTAAGTTTGGCGACTCAAAGAATGCAGCACCATTCCCGTCAGCGGTTGTTGTGTTTGATGGTGACAAACAAACTAATGCTCCACACGTTACGGCTATGACCAACGGTGGATCTGTTTGTCTGTTGTAAAATGTATTCTTGCTCACACATAATCGAGACTGCGGAGCTTTACTGGCTTGGAATGGTTGCAACAAAGATTCCAAGTGATGTGGCTTGGTGGTTTTGGTTTAATTGTGAAGCAATGGTGTAAAAGAAAGGGAAAAGAAATGAAGTTAACAAAGAACTTTTCGTTGCATGAATTTAGATGTAGGGATGGCACAGATGTTCCTGAAGAGCTTATGGACAACGTAAGGGAGTTGTGTGAAAACTTGCAAGTCCTCAGAGACAAGATCGGCAAGCCGATAACTGTGATCTCTGGCTATCGCTCTCCTGAATATAATAAAAAGATTGGCGGTGCCAGAAGAAGCCAGCACATGCTCGCCAAAGCAGGAGATCTCATTGTGAAGGACATGACACCAGATGAGGTTAAGGCAGAGATTGTGGAGCTTATAAAAGAAGGTAAGATGAAAAAGGGAGGTGTGGGCTTATACACTTACTTTACCCATTACGATGTTCGAGGTTTTAACCGTAGGTGGTATGGTAAAGGCATTAAAGACTACCAAAAAGAATAAAATGTAAGCCTGCAAACAGTGTCTAGAATAGTTTGAAGAAGGGAAATAGGTAATGAAAAGCAATGTTACAAGGATTTATCCAGAAGACATAGAAATAGATAAGATGGGAGGTCAGGTGAGAACATCTGGCATAGATTCTAATCACATCTATGATCTTAAAGCATCCATAGAGAAGAAGGGGCAAAAGAAGGCGA
>Ga0209348_1001046_pt1 | contig 13795 bp, 7 predicted proteins | sample ETNvirenome_2_30_FD_184065 | JGI IMG/M metagenome (GOLD analysis project Ga0209348, IMG submission 184065) | Marine viral communities from the Pacific Ocean - ETNP_2_30 (SPAdes) (version 2) | ecosystem: Environmental > Aquatic > Marine > Oceanic | place: Pacific Ocean | collected 2013-06-22 | reverse complement strand
ATTAATTTTTGACTCATGATAGTCTCCTATACGCTAAATAGTATTTTAAATGTCTAATTTCAACTTAAACAAAAACTCCCTATCTTCTGTTTTTCTCACCGGGGTTGCAAGTTTTGCATAGCCAATCAGGTTTTTCTCTTCATCATATAATGCAACCTTGGAGATGTATGTCTCTTTTCTGAATGGTGGTGTAGAGCCACTAAACGGTGAATGCACAATATTTGCTATCTCCATATTTGGCTGAGTGTACATGTAAGAGGAAGTTGTTTTTGTTGCAAATCTTCTCGATGCACTTGTATCTTTTAAATAAGTTGGATTGTTAGAGTGATTTAGTTCATTGTATGGTGCTTTAGCCAACATTGTCATGGTTTGAATATCATTAGTGCCTTGAAACTCAATCGCACACGAAGCAGACAAAGTGGTCAACTCAACATCCGTTGGTGTCAGTCCGTCGTTGGCTCCTCTGCCAAAATAGATCCACCTGGGCTTCCCATCAGTTGAATTGTCAACTAAGTTACCAATAGTGGCTGGTCCTAAATCGGTTGATCCTGTTAGAAGAATGATACCCTCATTATACAGAATGGTGCCAACAGTGTCTCCGGTGGTTGAGCCTGATACCTGCACGAGATCGCCATTGAATCGTGAGTCAGATGCTTGAGCGGCCAAGGTGCCCGAGACAAACCATTTAAGATTAACAGAGCCTTTCTTTATGGATGATCCATAAAAAATACTTGGGATTGTAATCATATTTACTGCATTTGTTACGGAACTTGGTGTCGAGAAATAAGTCTCAAAGTCATAGCGTGTTGACAAGTACCCATAATGATTAACAGTGTTTTTAAGGGCCTGTAGTCTTCTGTATTCAACTCCTGCCGAAGCGGTTACAAAGTATCTAGTGATAGAAGCAGACAGGTTATAACTTGACGTTATTTGTTGACCACCGTAATTAAATTGAGTATTAAAGTCAACTTTCGATAAAGTTTTGAAAGTATTTTTAAAACCATCTTTGACGACAAATGGATAAATAGTTTGATTGGTGTCTCTGTTTATATTGTATTCGTAAAGAGAAATGAATCCAAATGGCACACCCTTAATATTATTAGAGTACGTTCCAGAGATTGTTGTTTCATTGTTGATGTAGACTGATCCACTTTGAATGTAAAACTCTACATCCGGGTATGTCTTTATTGTGTTAACGAAAAGGTCGTCTTCTGTAAATTTATAATATGACATAACATTTTAGTAGTCCAATCTGGCACGGATAGTGAATTCTGTATCTGGTGACTTCTTGAGTGGTTCTGATAGTTTAGCAGTAGCCATCAACTCATTGTTGTCGTTGTAAAGACCAACAGTGGTGATGTAAGCAACAGGATTATCAGTTGACTGCGACTTGACACGAAGCTTAGAACCTGATACGTAAGTTGGGTTTGAACTATAGTTAAACTCATTGTGGTTTGCACGACAGAAGTAAACTGTGGAGTTTAATTCAGTTGTGTTGTTGAACTGTATGTTATAGATCCTGTTTCTAATAGCATCAGCAGATGCTGAGATTTCGGAACCAGACAAGAATTGAAAGCCACTCTTTGCTGCATTAACAACCATGTCCGTGCTCTGTAGGGTGTTGTTTAGAATACCACCAAGGGATTGAGCATTAAATACAGAACCCGAGATGACTGCGATTCCTGCTTGATAAAAGATCAAGCCAACGGAAAAACGATTATTGTTCTTTAACTGTTGTCCATTTGCAAGAGATGCAGTTGCCGACAGAATACCATATTCTCCAGCAGGTGAATTGACAAGATAACTCGGTGATGCCAAAGAAGCACTGTAATCTGTAATTTTAATTCTATTATTAAAGTTAGCACCAGTTTGTGTAAAGGCATCATCAACACCAAGTTCTAACTCAAACGTTCCTTTCTTAATTTCATCCTTAACAAGTAGTCTTGAGAAGTTTAAGAAGAAAACACTATCTAATTTTGTTCCACCGTCAAGTAGGTTCCCATCCTCATCAAAAGCAAGAATGGAGCCGGTTGCATCATAACCCATAAGAACTTGAGCCATCTGATTGTAGATGTTCTTTTTCTTTTCTACTTGGACCGTAGTATCATCAAAGAGTGGTGTATCAACACGCAAACCAAAAGTAATGTCAAAAATATGATTAGCGGAGGAACTTAGGAATGGATAGTCATAAACTGATTGGAACATTCCGTGAGTATAGTTTTTAATATTTGGCTCAGCCCCCAAAGTAAGACCGGCTCCATATGTACCTGATACAATACTACCAGTTAATGGAATTGCTTCGTGAAGAAGTGTTCTAGTTGAAACTACATCGTTTTCATTTAATGGTTTATACGTCATTGTCTATCCTTATGCAAGTCTAATGTACCTAACCGGCACGTCTAAAATGGAACCTGTTTTAACACCAGTGATTCTAACATTTGTGTCAATGAAAAGAACGTTTGAGTTACCGCCACCTGGGTCTCTCTTGGGTAATGTATCCGTTCCTCCAAGTTCAGTAAATAGGAACGAACTTGTGTTTGTGTCCATTGAAGATTTGATCTTAAATGAAACCCTTGTTCCCCTAGGACCAGCAATTGCTTCAGTGGTTACGTTTCCATCCTCTAAAATCTCAGTTACGAAAGTATCACCAAGATCTACAGTGTAATATGCAATATTGTCATCATCAATGTAGTCAGGGGTCGCTTCGTTTCCTTCACGATCTGCTAATTTACCAAGACGGTTATCCATTTGTACAATATAACTGGTTTCCTTTAACTCATCATCAAGCTTTCTTTTGGGAGAAATCTCAGTGGTGTTGAGTCCCTGATCAACCTGGATGTAATTTTCACTGGCGAGGGTCTCGCCTCTAAGGAAACCTTGAATAATCGCACCAGAAGAGTCTACAGCAACACCAGTGGTGGTTGAAGTGCTTCCATCATTGTCCTCTGTTTCAGCATTAACGGCGACTAAAAATGCATTCTTTGTCGCGTGTCGCTTGGTATTATTGTTTCTTTCATTGAGAATACAAACAGGCAAAAACAGTAACTCAAGATTATCGTAGGTTAAGAGCCTAGTTTTAACGCTAGAAGCATTGTTCGTAAAGGCTTCTAAGATAGGAGTCTGTAAAATTTCAAGATCATAATAAGAACTACCGCTTGGGTGGTTCTTATTGTAAAGAGAATAGTCAATCTCTTCATCTGCAAGAGCAAATTTAGTGATTTGAAACGAACCGTCACCCTTTGCTAAAATTTTTCTTCCGTGGTCTGTAAGCACGACATCTAGAATAATGTCACCGCTGTTGTCTAAAAAGGCCATTTAATAACTCCCATTACATCTTTAATAAATAGAATTAACTTAGAATTCTTCTTCAGATTTATTTTTCTTCAGTTTAAAATTTACGTTATAATCAATTATCTTACCTGTGGTTGTAGATTTAATTCTTATTTTAAACCTTCTGCCCCATACAGATTGTTGGGATATACCCAACTTTAAACGATCAATCGTTCCCTTATAAGTATCTTTGTTGAATAAAACATCCTGCTCTTCATCAAAGAAAGTTTGATCAATAACCGGTGTTACTTGAAAAAGGCTCTTAAATGTTTTTGATAATTGATAAGTTTTTGGTTGTGGGAATTCATATTTGTTAACCACAACTCTAGCATCATCTGCGTCTACCAATAATTCAACTTCAAAAACGGGGGAAGGATTTGATACCAAATCTTTTTCGTTTATTTTTCTAAACATATAGTAATACTTAGTGTTCGCTTGAACACGATCAGTAAACATTGCGTCCTCAGTTTTAAACGGGGCGCCAAATTCAACTAATTTATTATCAGCAAAGTCTTGATAAGAAGCGGGTGGTATTTTTGTTTTAAATACCTCATACAAACCATCCTCTCGACTGGTGCTAAACTCAAATAATTGTTGCCCCTCACGTTTGTTAATTATCATTTCATCAAGTTGTGTTTCATCTTCTGGTAAGATAGTTACAAAGTCACTCCTCATTCTACCTTTTGTTGGAGACAGATGAATGCTTAATTTGTTCTCTGAATTCATTTTTGTTGCAAACTTTACATTTGGTGGCAATGAAGGAGGTTGAATTACTTTAATTGTTTGAGTAAACATATCGAATGGTACAATTACAACTGTTGGTTTGTTGACCACATCAATTAGTGCTTCATCCTCCACAAACCGAAGATTGGTGTAACGATAACTATTACCGACTAAGATATAGTGTGCCGTTCCTTTGTAGGCATAGGTCTCACCATATTTTATTTGTGAATCCATAAAAGTTGAGATATCGTCTTCTGCTGGTATGTAAATCTGCTGTGCTTTTGGATCAACCGGCGCACCTAGGTATTTATCTATGCTATAGCAAAAGTCTTCTTTATAACATTCCGTGTTGTTTACAATATCTTTGAATGTTCTAAAGTTTTTCGACAACTGACGTACATAAGAGAGAAAAAGTGTTCTTTTAAATGTTCTAATCATCTCGGAGTCGTTAACTGTGTTCTCTGAATATAAATCAATCTCGAAAGAATCTGAATTTACCCAATCTAGTAAACTATAAATTGGCACAGGGGTGTCTTCTGAAACTGATTGATCACTTTGAACACTAAACCGAATTTCTACTTTTTCACCCTCAAGATAATCATTTAACACAGTCTCGTATAATCCTACTTTTCTCAAGAAATTTGTAAAATCATTTGATACCCTGTTTTTAATCGCAATCTCATTGTAGTAGGGTTTGTCGTTAACCTCTTGATGTCCACCTGGCAATATCATGCGTGACAAGTCTGCACCTGGTGGTACATTAAACACCGCTTGAAGTGCTGCCTCTGGGAGATTAACTGAGATTCTGTCATACTCTGGTGAATTAAAATTAAATTTACTAAATACATCATATGTGGCAACGGTCTTGTTTAAAGAAATGGCCTGAACATCCAATGCGTTTTGTGGTGTTTGAAACGTTGTATAGTGATCTGTGTAATCCACATCCAATGTTAAGTTTGCTGCAATCAAGGATCTGATAGATGCATTTACTTTTGAAGTCAACTTGATTGTTTGAACCTCAGCGACAATCCCACCAGTGGCGATCTTCTGTTTGCGTGGTCCATACTCTAAATTAAAAAACCTTGAATCTGTAACCTTAATTTTTGATGTACCAAAGCCATAATTATCAACCACTTTGGCAAACCCAACAGCAACTTTTAAATCATCTTGTGTTGATTCGGCTATTTTTACTTTCGCCATTAGTATCCTCCTCCGCTTCTTGAACCACCTGTTGGTCTTGTCACTGTGCTAGAACGAGGGGCTGTTGTTCTCTGAGTGGGTGCTGTAGAACGTCTCTGTCTCCTTGTTACTGAGCGTCTCTGTCTTCTGTTTGTAGGAGAATCAATTATTTGTCCTCTATTTAGATTCCTAGAGCCGACTCTTTGATTTGTGGACTTAATGCTTTGAATTATCTTAGTTGGCCTAACGTATGAACTATCTATTCTCTGGGTAACTATGTTAGTTGTTGAATACTTCACGATCGGAGATACAATTGTTGAAAGACTTGATATACTTATTGTTGGTATACTATCGTATTGCGCCACTGATAAATCTCTGTTAGATACAATAAATGTTTGATTACGGACAGGAAACATCAGACTAACTTTTGGCCCTAAGTTCATTGGGGCATTTTCATAATATTTCATTCTACACAAGAGTGTGGAATCTTCTGTTACATCTGACGTTTTTAGCATCTCAAATATGGGCTGTGTGACAATCTCTACGCCATTTGAGTCAGTGGCGAACCCTGTTATTGTTTCAATTTTCTGAATGGCTTTAAAAGCCACTTCAAAAGCATTTATAGACGATACGTCCTTAAAAGGATCAACCGGTGATTGTAAAATATTATTTTTTACAGAATTAGATTTCGAATTAATTAAGGCCTTTATCTGTATTGGTTCATCGGCTACATTTTGAACACTGTATCTTGTAGAGTCCATTACAAAAGAAACAATGTTGCCCGCTTTGGTAAAGTTATAAGCAGAAGATCCGACGGTAGGCTCATTATTAAAAGCGTTATCTACTTGCTCTGCTGCTTGTTGAGTTTCCTCTGTTGCGGGTGGTGTAAATTCATCATCGACATTAACAAATTCAGAGTTTTCTCCAAGATAGTGAAGGCTATCAATTAAAGCTTTTTGCATTTCCTCTTCAGTTTTACCAGATGAACTTTGGACATCAACTGCTACTGATGAATTTGAAAAGCCATATCCACGGCTCTTATTTTTTGTAAAACCGTGATTATTTTTCTTTCCAACCCTGGTGCGACCTGTTGTAGTTTGACCAGATGTTCGTCTTATATTCATAGCGATTTGTCTAGCACCTGATACAAGATCGTTTGTTTTCTTTAAGTCAAGGCTGTCAATATTTTCAATTGATACAGTTTCATCTCGGTACTGTAATGATAAAGGGGAAAAATAAGATACTTTCACCGGCTCAAGAGTAGTCAAAGCGGCTCGTATTTCTTCAGGCAGAGACTTTAGTTCCTCGGCAGCCGTAATGTTACTATCATAATAGAACCTGTTAATTTCTTGTGAACCTCTGTTTAATAATCCCTCTGGTGTCAAAACAGGTATGCCCTTTGCTGTAATTGGTGGTATGTAATCATATGACCGATTGTAATCAAAAAAGTTTACATTATCATTAAAGGTTTTTTTAAGGAAAATACGTGCAGGTATAAATGTAGTTTTAGTTGTTTTTGGTGACTTACTTTGATAAGTGTTAAAGACTCCAAATCTTTCAAACATAAGGCTTATTAGTGAGTCTAGATCGACGACAAAACTTTCAGATGTTGTTGGACTATAGGAGGCTACAGAAAAGTTTTTTATTTTTTCATTTATTAATCTTCTCTTCTCAACATCATCGAAGTCTTTAAAATATTGCATTGTATCGAAATAAGATTCAATAATTGTAGAGATATCATCTGGTACTTCGACACCATTTCTTAGTCTTTTCATCTCATAATCATACGATGTTCTCTTACTTAGGTCGTAATGTATTTGCTTTAGCGTGCTTAATGAATTTCTAAGTTCTAAGATTATACCATCAATATAGTCTTGAGATCTGTCCTTTATTGTTATTTCAACAGAATACTTAAAGTTTCCTTTGTTTTTTCTTGTTTTTGTGTCATCTGTAAACTCAAATGCTCTTACATTTCTATTTGAAAATAAATATTTCTCTCGTAAGTATTCCTGGGGCTTTAAAGAGTAAGGCGCAGCATCTAATGAACTTGCCACTATATCACTTTTTTTTGTGTTAATGGTACTATTCTGTGATGTCCCTAGTTTACCTTTTACTAATCTAACATTTGCTGAGAATCTTTTAACTATCATTTGAGATATTTGAACCTGAGAAAGGAAATCGTTAAACATTCTTGGACTTAAATCCGCTATTTTTTTACCTAATTTTGTCCTCGTTAATAACAATTGTTTCATATTTACAAAGAATAATCCATTTAAGTCATCGTTGTTATTCATGGACATGTGAAGATTACTGATGACAGGATTATTAAAGAAAGATTTTGCTTTTCTATCAGAATAGTTTTTGCCTCTTCTATCAATTACTTTAAGGTTTTGAACATTTCCAACTCGAAGCACGTTATGAGGTTCTGTTGTATGCCTAGAGCCTTCCATATACATCCCGTCATGTTGATGAACGGGACCTGTCCAAATAGTATTATCTGGCTTGTAAAACACAGTTGATGACTTAACAGTTTCACTGTTAATCAATACCCTTTCAGACACCACTGCTCCATGATATGAAGACAATTCTCCTGTCATGTCAAGATGCAGTAGGTCGCTGAGTGCCTTTGTGTCAACATAACAAACGGCAAACACAGACAGGTTTTCTGCATCTTTTGGAACTTCAAAACTAATTTTTTTCATGTAAGCGCCATTTACTTCACTAAACTCTCGAATAGATACCTCATATACTTTTGTATTTTCATTAAAGAAAGGATCACGCCTTACATTTGGTGGCAATGGTGAGATCAGTCCTTGAGTCAATCGTAAGGCCAAGGCTGGTTGTTTTGTTTCAATTAAAGCTACTTTAAGAAAATTAGAGAAGAGAGAATTATAACTCCAAATAGTCCTATCACCTTCATTTACATCAAACAACTGTAGGTCAACTGAACACATAAAAGACTTAGTTGTGTTGTTGTTTAAAACTATTCTTGTGATATAGCAGTTTGGGACATTTTCTAGCCCTACCAATTCATTTGACATTAGTCGCAAACCTCCACATCAGTGATTCTTGTTCCATAGATATCAAAGTCAATGGCCTCCCGATCGGGACAATTAATCTCTGTGTCAATAAATATTTCTTGTGACTTTAGTTGTTCGATGCCTTCACAAATATCGCTCTCTGGTATCTCATTATCTGTAAGAAAGTTAAAATAATGTTCAACATAATCAGGTGTTGGGTCTACCGAAGCTGGGCTGGTGTCCACCATCATATCATTTACTATCATTTTTTCTTCTGGTAGGAATTTTAATGATTTAAAAGTTTCACTACCAGCAACTTCATCAAACAAAAACACCTCTACTTCAAGTCCGTCTTTAAATTTAAATCCATTTAGTTCAAGCAATTCAACCAATATTTGTTCTTCGTCAACCTTAATGTATGTATTATCTGGTTTGGTAGCACTAACGGATCTGTTTAAACTTGACAAGCGACCCCTTACTCTTGGGTCGTCATTAGTATTTCCAACGCTCATTGTGTACTCTACATCACAATTTATTTGAGGTATAAACTTTTCATAATGAGAGCCTGTCAATGTAGACTCAACACTGCCGGAGATTTTACCTCTTATAAATGATGTCTTAAATCTCGGTGGCTCATCTTTGGCTGCATCGGAAGTGCCAAGAGGTTCGGTTAGAAAATGAATTTTTTGTTGGGTGCTTGGTCGTCTAATTTTTTTAACTGACAAATAATTTTCTGATTGGGTGATTGTCCCCTCTGGGGAATCAACGTCTCTTTGAGGCCTTATACGAGGTGTCTCATCAAGGATTCTGGTCCTGATAGCAGTATTATCCTCTGTAAAACCACCAGCTGCTGCATTATAAAGAATATCATCGTCGAAAAAAGCATAGAAGGCCGGCTTCAATCTTCCAAGAGAAAGAAGGTGTCGACCGTAAGGAGTTAACTCGATTGAAATAACGTCTTGTTTTTTGTCAAAAAATGTTGTCAAAATCCAATTCCTCCACCACCTGTAAATCCTCCACCGGGCCCACCGTTACCACCACCGGAATTGTTATCACCGGAATTGTTACCATTGAGCAAATTGGCAGCAGAGTTAACTGAATCAACGGTCGTAGGTTTGGCTGCGTTAACAACTGCTCTTTGTCTAGTAGATTTTGGTAGTGGCGCTGATATTTCTTGCATTATTTCATTATCCACCGGTGGAGGGAGATTCCCAAGATTAACTTCCGCATCTAGTTTAACTAGTTCTACGAGCGAAAAGAAATCATAGGGCCAATTGAATGTAATGTTCTTATCGTCGCCAAGTTGCGATGAGGTTGTACCCTCTAATTCTGCCCCTGATGTGTCCGCCGTGGTTCCTTTTTTGTCCACAACTTTATCAAAATAGTTTGTTTTTGCTTTTTTCTTGGCTTTAAAAATCATCCATTGAATCTTGCTCTCAAGGCCCGTTTGGATATTTTTGCGTACTTCACCTGCTTGGATCTCAGCACCACCACCAAGAAGTTCTTCTTTAACAAGAGAGTGACCAATGGTTACCTCTGCCTCTTCAAAAGACCTTCCAATTTGCGGTGGTAGATTCTGCCATATATTAGTCACGTCTTCTTTTGTAAGATTGTGCTTGAATTCAAAAATATACATGGCGAACGGATCAATCTCAGGGTACTTTACAAAATCCATTGATGGTGGAAAGACATATTTTTTCATATTACGAACCATATCAACAATAGATTTACCTGTCTTTGGAGGGCCACCGGCAACAAACACGCCCGGTTCTACCTCCCTAAGAAGTCCTGCTATTGCATCGTCAATATCTCGCCGATCAATTGAGAAAAATTTACGAGTGCCATCTTGTTCTAAGAAAGGCACTGCAACGACCGCTTCTGAGATCTCTTTCACTAAGGGCGCTTCTCCAAGACGAACTGGTTCTTTTGAAAACCCACATAAGTCCGCTAAAGAACGAACATAGGTATCTTGCTCTGTTCGGCGTATACCTAATTGTGAAACCATCCAGTCAGACGGTAAGTCCGTTACTTGAAGGAATATTCCTTTTGCTGGGTCTGTTTCTATCACACCTTTTTGATGCCACATTCCTCTTGCCGTAGACTCTGATGCAAACGTTGGAATTGTTAGCCCACTACTCTCCAAGCTGTTATAACTATTAAAGTTAAGCATTGGTGTTTCGAATTTAGGCTGAATTATCCATCGTGCATTTCTGTTATTTGTAACGTCTGTTGCCACCTCAATAGTTTCTTCTCCAGGTACCACCTGTGGTCTGATCTGGCCTTTTGAGAAAAGATTCACACTTGAGTTAAGTTGCATGGCGTTGTAATTAATATAAAAGCTGTTTTGAGGCGCTGACACAACAGGAGGCTTAGCGGTGGTAAATTCTCTTGCTGTATAATCATAAGGGTTAAATATAGTTAAATCTGAATTTGTTCTGACAATAGAGGATGTTACAACTGTGTTTCCAAGAACGTCAAGTATCAACTCTCTCCATATGTTATCAGAGCCACTATATTCACTATAACTTCCAGTTGCTCCATGCCTAAACCCCTCATATCCAGTCAAATCACGCACTGTTGAGTGTTCTGGTGCCCAGTGTCTTGTAAAATACGGATATTTTGAAACGTTAGTTAAAATCTCATCAAGTGAATACTTTCTTGACTCTGTCGGTCTAAAAATCACATCACACCATGCCTCTCCGTTATAATAAGGTGGGGTAAACGGATAATTTGAACCACTGAAAGAATCAGGCCTGCTAAGTGTTGTACTACCAACAACCAAATTGTTACCCAGCGTGGGCACACCAAAAGCTGATGGTCTTGAATACATTGTGAAATTCTCTTTGGCCCCGCCAACATCACTTTCATCTTGAGGCGGTATAATCCTAAAATCCGCAGGTGCATTTGTAGTGTTTGTTAAGATCGTGTCTTTAAGGCCATCGGTTGTTTTGTACATCTTGATTCTCATCATGTAGTACTTACCAGCCTCTGCGTTTCCAAACGCTGGGTTCTTTGATTCGAGCGATGCTAGGGTCGTAAAGTTTTTATCTTTTAAGAAAAACTCTGGTACCTCTGCCAAAAAATTACTTGCCAGTTTTTTGTACAGATTGTCTCCATCGCCGTTCCAAATGGCGGTTAATTCTTCGTTTTGAAGACCAAACGGATGCGGCTCCTGAACAGAGTATTCGTCTGATACTAGGTGAACTTCTGGCTCAACAAGTGCCTCAAAAGGTATTCTCTTGCTAAATACCGAGTTTAGTTGGTTACTAAAGAACTTATCATGAGCAGAACCAGTACACAAGGAAGAACCTGTAATAACAAAGTTTATCTTGTCTTCAGAACCACCAAGTGTTACATCAAACGCCCCAACTTCAATCGCACCGGCACCACCATCTTTAGCAAATAAGACTGGGTAATCACATGCTACACCGGCCTTAATAGTGTTAAACAAGGCACCAGGGGCAAACAACGGTTCTATCAATGGCTGAACGGAAAATGGCTGTTCTCCTGATGCAATTGTGCCTGTCTGGAATAGCTGGATGTTATTTGCATATGATGAATAAAACTGTTGACTCATCTGTACTGTTCTTTCTGCTGGGTAGAAGCCCTCATATGGAAGAAATTTCTTCACTGCCTTACACCTTAAAGCAATAGAAATTGGATTGGCAAAATCTTCATGGTCCTTCTTGATCAAGTCAAAGTGCTTTAAGAATTCACTGTTCGATAAAACTTTATAGAATGTTGATGAACCACTAGTTGTTGTGTTCTGCTCTAAAGCACCAGATAATTCAAAGATCTCTTTTAATTCCTCAGTAATACCCTTGCTCTCATATGTTTTAACATGAGAACTAATGCGAAACTCTGGTACAATTGAGTAACCTTGCCCTCTCAGTCGGATGTTTTGATTGAATTCTTCATAAGAATCATAAGAGGGACCAGAGCCGTGTTGTTTTGCCGCATCCCAAGCTGCAAGGCCCTCGAACAATGAACCGGTTGCAATCGCTGTTTTTCCTGCTGTTTCGGCGATGTCCATGCCGGCCAGAGGTGAGACAGATTGGATTGTATTGAGAGTGTGTCTTCGAGAATAAAAAGCGGATGATGTTAAGAACTGGTGCCTTGTTGGGGCTAGTGAGAGTTGAAAAATTGAAGGAGTACCATCGGCAGCATATTGACCTCTAGTAATTTGACTATAAGAATTCATCAATATCCCGGCTCCACCAGCAGAAGCCGACAGTGCAGTGTTGAAAACCGCAGTGGAGGTGTGTCCTTGCTGACCAGTATCATAGCCGCCTATATTACGATAAGTACCTCCAGCAACTTGAATCTCACCGCCCTTAGAGCCACCAACATAGTATCCGTAAGCAAAGATGCTGCCATGGTTAGTAGATGCACTGGCAATACCTCTGGTTGCCCAATCTTGTTGAACGTCAAGAGGCCACATAGATTGGTTCGGAACTGTAACTCCAAATCCATTGTTTTGGCTTGTCTCTGTTCTGTTTTCTCTTGCATCTCTCCAAGAGGTATTAACAAAGAAGGTTCGTGACCTTGTCTTGTCAAGGTAAGCAAATTCTTGTTTTGGCCACACCTGTTGTTTATACGACAAGAATGTAAATCTATCCATTGGTGATGAATCACTTGCAAGAGCATCTTTAAGATATAATTTCTTAAGATTCTCATAATTTTCATCAGTTTCAAAAACCAACTCATAATAACGATTCGGTTCATCATTTGCAAAGAACATCATCTGGTTACCAAAAGATGTCTTTAAACGGACGCTTTGCTTGATTTCCCTATCGTTAACAGGATCATAGGCACTTACCCCTCCATACAACTCAAGCGGCTTGTGAGAGGCGTTTACGACCGGTTCTGTGAATACATTAATTGCACCATGGCGATCGGTGATTTGATTTGTTCTTCCTCCGATGGTTACTTCGCGAGAAGTTCCTGGTTCAGTAACAAAGGTAAAAACATTCTCTTTTCTTTGTCTTCTGGAGAGCGGGTTATGGCTTGTTCGGGTTTGTTTCCACATTGGATAACCATAAGGGCCGTTTCTTTTTGACATCAAGGCATTGAAAAAAGATGCTGTGTTTGATAGTTCATAAGAGAAATGATAATTCTTATAGGCGGCCAGATCGGTCGTTCTAAAACTAGTTGGAGTAATTGATAGATCAGCACCAATAAAATTTTGATTAAAATAAATATAGTTTTCAGCAGCCTCGCCAAAAAAATCAATGTGAGAAACAGCCTCTCTTCCAAAACTATAAACAGTTGGTAAGAATTGTTGAGATGCGCTAACATTGTAACCATTGGGTTCATATATGAATGTATTAAGTCCAACAAAGTCTTGATAATACTTAGCCATTTAATCCTCTCCAAATAATGCTGATGATGATGGGAACACAATTGCCTCTGTGAATCCTACTGATGAACTTACAATCCCGTTTCGTGGTGCATAGCCGTAAATCTTCTGATCGTCTCGCCAGTTTGCAGATCCGCTAACAGAATTATTGATCCAACTATATTGGAAATCAGATGCAGGAACC
>Ga0209348_1001045_pt1 | contig 13810 bp, 18 predicted proteins | sample ETNvirenome_2_30_FD_184065 | JGI IMG/M metagenome (GOLD analysis project Ga0209348, IMG submission 184065) | Marine viral communities from the Pacific Ocean - ETNP_2_30 (SPAdes) (version 2) | ecosystem: Environmental > Aquatic > Marine > Oceanic | place: Pacific Ocean | collected 2013-06-22 | reverse complement strand
AAGAGGCGAGGAGTTCAAGCTCGTTGGATACAAATCACGTGCGACCAAGCGTCCACTCATAATCGAGGATGTACACAGCGGAGCTAAGTACACAACAAGCAAGAACAACTTGGACAGATACACAATAAAAATTAAATAGAGAGGAAAAAACTATGGGACGATACATATCAGGAGACATTGAAAGAAAACTATGGTTCGCTGTGCAATCATCAGATGCGGCTGACCGATTCGGAGTCGAAGGTATACAGCCAGGTCGGTTGGAATATTGCTTCGATGAAGATGACCTACAAGAAGTAACGGACGAGATCAAGCGCATCGAGGAATCAATCGATGTAAAGAAACTAGATGCTTTCTTCAATAGAAAAGGATGGTATTCTCAAGACGACTTAAAGAAAAATAATATAACCAACGAGGAGGTTAGTGAATACGCTGACCTTGGCTTAGGTAAAGATATTCAGAAGAGCATTATCGATAATGGACAATGCTACTTTGAAGCAGAACTATAACAGCCTACCATAAGATGTCAGTTTATGACTGCCTTCTTTATGACTGTCTGTTTTTTTATACAAAAAAAACTACAATCGATCATTGACTGCTGATGACTGACCTCCTTATGGTAGGGGGGTCATGAATCACTTGTCAAGCAAATAAAACTAATAACAGAAAGATAAAATGTGGATAACACCAAAACAATTACACACCTCAGCCTATGTAGCGGATACGAAGGGATTGGGCTTGGACTCCGAAGAGTTCTCCCAAATCTCAGAGAGATCGCTTACGTGGAGAGGGAAGGATTCCCTATCGCGAACCTGGTTGCAAAGATGGAAGCGGAACAGTTGGATACAGCACCTATCTACACTGACGTTAAGACCTTCCCATACAGAAAGTTTCGTGGATGCGTGGACATCCTCAGTGGGGGATTCCCATGTCAACCATTCTCCGCTGCAGGACAGCGTAAAGCAACTGATGACCCAAGACACCTGTTCCCATTCATCGCAGATGGAATCAAGGAGTGCCAACCTAGAATTGTTTTCCTCGAAAACGTACAAGGAATCCTCTCCTGCACAACAGGTGACGGAGAACCAGTTCTCAAATATGTCCTCAGAACATTGGAAGAAATGGGTTACCGAGCAACGGCAGGAATATTCTCAGCGAGTGAAGTCGGCGCACCTCATCAGAGAAAGCGAGTCTTCATCCTTGGGATGGCCAACAGCGAGGACATCGGACGCGGAGGGCGGTCGGATCGAGACGGAGATAACTCCAGATGGGTTCAAGAGCAAGAGACACAAGAGCAACCAGACCTTCGGAGCGAAACTGAGGGATGCGGTGGAGACACACGAGGAGAAGAATTGGGCAACACCAACAGTAATGGACACAGCGAACATTCAGCAACCCAGAAAGAAGAATCCGTCAGGGGGACAGAAACCACCACTATGCCAAGAAGTAATGAAACCCCAGAACTGGCCAACAATGACAGTCAAGTCAGGAGGCGGTCTTCCCCCAAACAGCCAGTCGAAATCGAAGTCAAGGAAGCAACACGCGGGTCATCCATTGGAGACGGCAGTGATGTTAGATACCCATCTAGACCAAGCCAAGCCCAATACGAATGGGAACAGCCCCGTGTTAAATCCAGATTGGGTAGAACAACTGATGGGTCTTCCAACAGGGTGGACAGACTTAGACTACTCGGCAACGGAGTAGTACCTGCTACGGCAGCCAAAGCATTTGTAACATTAATCCAAAGACTAAAATAAACATATGAAGAAAGACTACGAAGAACTAATCAAGGGAGGTGAAAGCATCCTTCACTCATCCATTATACTTTTATCTTGCATTTGCGGGATAGGTGTGATGCTATTGATAATCAACCTAATAGATAAAATATTATGAACATAAAAATACATACATATCCAGATGGTCGAGCCGATCATCTTGACCCATACGATCAGATCCTACGTATCAATGACGAGGGAGAGTTCATTATCCAACAAGCGGGAGAGGGTCTAAGGGATGGCGATCGGTACGCGATACCACCACAGATTAAACTACCTGCTCGCAAGGTGTCGGACGTAATGCGTTACTTTGCAACAAAGGGGCTGACCCATACCTGGTCAACTGACCTCGATGGAAAGTTGGACTACGTGGAGATACACGTGGAGAGTAAGTTCGATCCACTGCTTAGGTATCCCTTCAATGGGGACTGCTTCACCAGTTTAGTCGAGGCTATTGAATACGTAATGGATCAAGACGAATTGTAATGGCTCACTTCTATAACTGTACCAACGTAAGTGACCCAGAGTTTGAGCCAGAGGTGACAACACCTGCACAGGCTCGCAAGAAGCGAAAGGTCTATCCATCAGTAACAACTGTTCTTGGTATAGTTAAGGATTCATTCCTTGATAGTATCTACAAACCCAGAATGATCACGCAACTAGCAAGGGAGTTCCCGAACCTAGCATGGCAGGACATCGAGAGGCTGACCTATGGTACACGTGAGCATCCCATTACAGGTGACACGATTGAATCCTCTGAGTTCGGTACAACTGTACACAAGGTCATCGAGGATCACGTTGAGTACGGATTCTTGGGGGCTGACGATAGACCCAAGCCAAGCGTATGGGATCAGTGGGCTATGCCATTCATTGAGTGGATACAGGCCGAGGGAGTAAGCCCAATAGCCTGTGAAAGAATCATAGCAAGCAACCAAGTAAAGATAGCTGGCAGCGTGGACTTCATTGGACATGACAGAGATGGCAAAGTATTCCTAGCGGATTACAAATGTCGTACTAACACAAACGGCAAGGCTAAGACCTATGACAAGGACTGCCAACAACTAGCCATTGAATCCTTTATGCTAATGAAGGAACACAATCTTGATTATCTACCTGCTTGCAGGTCAGTCATTGTGGACTGCGATACACGCAAGCATTACCACAAAGAGTGGAACGACAAGCAAATGCAGAAGGGCATCAGGGTTGCAAAAAAATGTTCAGAACTTTATTGGCTACTAAGAATGAGCCAAGCATGAATCAATACAGGATTATATACAGCCATGACGATATGCCCAATGACTACAAAGGCAACACAATCAAATGGGCGCACACAGAGAAGGAAGCAGTAAAACTTATTCTTAAAAAGAACCCAGAGAAGGACGGCACTTGCGTGTTCAAGCGCGGTGCTACAGGAAAAATATTAACAGTAAAAGAGATATATGAAATACAAAACTAAATCAATAGAATATGCAGCAGGAAAAAAAGCTAAGGATAAAACCCAGAGTTGGGTATTTTTTGAGACTGAAGAAGATGCCAGAGGGTACGCAAAGAGGTTTGAAGGATACCAAGTAGCAAAGATAACTCATAAAATTTCTGAGTTCACAAACATTGAAATAATATAATGTATAACACAACAGCGGAATCAATCAGTGGTTTCATGTCATGGGCATCTCAAAGGATTGCCAGAGAAGTAGAGGAGAACGAAAGGGTGGAGCAGGAAGCAAACACACGTGAGTTCGTACCTGGTAGCAATAAGGATATGAAAGCCTACTACCTTAGTGATGATGAGAAGATAAAAATAATACGTGCCTTCGATCATTACCGAGATCAAGGAGCAAGGGTAGAGACAATCGCAAAGGCAGTTGAAATACATCAGACCACATACCATCGATGGAGAAAAGAATTAGGTTTACCTAAGTACAAAAAACCAAAAGCATTATGATAAAAATTACACTTGACCCAAGCGAAGTAGCAACCTGCAACCTGGTCGGTTCATTGAGAAGTATCATCGCACGAGGATGTTCTATCCATGACGCAAAGATTGGAGAGCAGGATGGAGTACAAGCAGATGTCATGGGGTTCATGGCTGAGTACGCATTCGCTAAACAGTTCAATGTCTGCGTTGACCTAGGGTTCTCTCCGAGATCTGGATCAGCGGATGGGGTGCTGAAGGGTATGAGATACGACATCAAGTCAACAACTTACATGAGTGGAAAACTGTTGGCTACACTTAAAGTAAATCCAGATGTTGATATTTATGTTCTGTCCATAGTGAAGCCACCAATAGTAATGTTTCCTGGTTGGGCATACAAAAAAGATTTAATCAAAGAAGAAAACATAAAGGATCTAGGACATGGCAAGGGTTACTGCCTTGAGCAGAATCAACTGAGACCATTTAAAACTAAGTGATAACTAAGGTATGCAGATCCTGCAGCAAAGAAAAACCCATCGAAGATTTTTACTCAATGGGATACACAAAAGGTGGTAAGAAGAAAAGAAAACCAACCTGCAAGATATGTGAATGCAAAGAGAAACGAGAACGATATTGGAATCAAATTGAGTCCCACTTCGGTGGATGGATATGCCAGAACTGTGGATTCGTAGGTCACCCAAAACAATATGATTGCCATCACTTGGATCCATCAACAAAGCTAGTAGAAATATCTGATTGCAGGGACAGCCCTAATAAACTTAAAGAAGAACTAAAGAAGTGCGAACTTCTATGTGCTAACTGCCACCGAATGCTATGACTTACTTACCCCAAAATAAAATTAAAGAGTACAGAGAAGCTCACAAGCCCATCAGTTGTCCTATCCTGGATACCAAGACAGATGACTGGGTACTGGATCACGACCATCAGACTGGTCTTGTAAGAGGTGTCATATCCAGACAGGCTAACAGTTTACTTGGTAAGGTTGAGAACTTTTACTTGAAGATGTGCAAGGGCAGGAAAGAAGATTTGCCTAATACACTAGAAGCAATGGCCTCCTACCTGGAGCAGGAAACATTGGATGTTCTTCATCCTGTAGGACTTACACAACTTACAAAAAAATTTAAATATAGTTTGACAGCCCACGAACAGGCGTTAGAACTAAAAGCTATAGGGGGGAGCGATGCTGATATAGGTTCTTGTAAGAACCAAAAACAACGAGCCGAACTCTACCGCAACCTAATAAAAAATAAATATGAATAACGTAAAGTTTGATCAAAGTAAACCCGATGTCTTGTTAGACCTCGTTTTAGATATAGAAAATAACTTAGATTTAAATACAGTAATTACTGAATACGCAGGTTTAGGAGAACCTAAAGATGCTAGCACTAGATATAGGAGTCCCTTTGTTGATGATGATGACTGCAGGTCATTGTACGTTCACAATGATAGAAACTATTGGAAATGTTTTAAGACAGGGGCTGGTGGCAGAGCGGTGGAGTTCTTAACATATATTGCTTATGGGCTTGAGCCAAGTTTCAACAATTACATAACAGCTTTAAATCAAATTGTATCTGATTATAACTACAATCTTAACTATGAAAGATAAAAACATAAGACAAAAACTACAGGGGATTCAGTCCTCTTTGAAAGCCCCAAAAGGGCAGACTAATAAATTCGGTGGCTACCGCTACCGATCCGCAGAAGATATCCTTGAAGCACTCAAGCCACTGCTTGGTGAATGGGGATGCAGTCTAGTCATTCAAGATGAAATGGTCGAGGTAGGTGGTCGTGTATACGTCAAGGCCTCAGCCAACTTGATTGACAATGAGACTGAGTCAGTCCTCAGCACCTCGGCATTTGCTCGTGAGGCAGAAGTCAAGAAGGGTATGGACGATGCACAGATAACTGGCAGTGCTAGTTCCTATGCTCGTAAGTACGCGCTGAATGGACTCTTTGCTATTGATGATACCAAGGATCCAGATGCTACCAACACACACGGCAAGGACAAGTCCCAAGCTGTGAACCAACCAACTGAGTTTTAACCCAACATAATAATAATATGGAATACGATAACACAAACAGTGGTACATTCTTCGTGAATGACCGTAAAGAAAAACCTAATCATCCCGATTATAGCGGGAAGATTAATGTAGAGGGAGTGGACTACTACCTCAAGGGATGGAAGAAGCAAGCCAAGAGTGGCACCAACTTCTTGTCACTAGCACTGAACCCAGTGGAAGCCAAGGCGTCCCCTGCTTCGGAGCCAAAGATGGCAACGGCGCCAACTAATGACGACTCACCGTTCTAAGTAATGTCCTCATTCGATAAAGCCTGGTGGGAAAATTTCCGCCGTCAGGAAGTGGATTCTATTCTGGAGATGACCGCTCACAAGAACAACGACTACACTGGAGGAGAGACCTGCGATAATCCATTCGCTAACTTCGATGGTTCAACCGAGTTCGGCGTTCATCCGTTGACAGGAATCTGCATTCGAATGCAGGATAAATTCCAGAGAGCTAAGTCTTTCTGTGCCGATGGGTCGCTCCAAGTGAACACAAATGGCGACCAATCCAAAGACATATTCCGTGACCTAATTGGCTACTCATTGATAGCCATAGGGATGCTCGAAAGAGAAGAATCGGAGTAAGTGCTTGTGCTAGAATGCTTGGCTCTCCGCATCCTGCGGGGGGTTCAAGTGTTCTCAACAATTATAGAAAATAAAACAAGCGATGACTAAAATAAAAGAAGCAGCAGAAGTATCACTCTCACTTTATGAAGAGATTGATCCTTTTAAATTACCTCAAGAAACCCGCATCAAACACAATGCCTTGGGTCAACTGCTTCGTTCGCTACTAACTACAGTTGAGAATGAACGAATTAGAACTACTGGTTCATCAGCAACCACATAATGCTGAAGCTGAAGAAAGATTAATTGCATCCTGCCTTCTACCTGGTGATACATCCGTGTACGACACGGTGAAACCAATGCTTGAGGCTGAGGATTTTTACACTCTAAGGTGCAAGTTATTGTACCAAGCAATCGGTGAGCTTTCACTAGCAGGTAAGCCACTCAACGAGGTTGCAATGCTAGAGCATTTAAAAGCCCTACAAGGCGTTGATGAGGTCGGGGGTATGGCTGGGCTACTGTCCATTATGGACGGCGCTTCTACGCCCTCTGAGGCTCTATTCTTTGCGCGTACAGTGGTAGAAAAATCAAGGCTCCGTGACCTAATGAAGTCCTGCCGACTTGCTGTCGAGGATGTTGAGTCCGAGACAAGAAGTTATGATGAGATACGCAGTGAGCTTGAGTCCAAGATAACAGAGAAGCCACTGATCAATCAGTGCAAGGTAAGCATCGGGGCATCAGCAGACGAGCTTATCGAAGACATCGCCAAGATGCAAGCAGGTGAGTACGAGGCTGACGTTGTTAGGACTCACACCAATAGATTGGATGATTACCTAGGTAACAGAGGGATTGCGGCAGGTGAAGTAATGACGGTGGCTGCACCTACATCTTGTGGTAAATCAGCACTAGCACTTTACATTGTGTCCCAAGCTGTGGCTAAGGATGGTCACTCATGCGGGATCTTCTCATTGGAGATGCCACAGAAGCAACTTACCAAGAGACTTACACAAGTAATATCTGGCGTTAACCTACGCAACGTGGAGGAGAACAGAGCAAGTGAGGAACAAGTCACAAGGGTTAACAGTGCCATCAATCGATTGAAGGATCTACCAATTTACACATCGCACTCAGTCAAGAGTGCAGATGATTTATACAGCCAGACCAGACAGTTTGTTAACAAGCACAAGGTTAAGCTACTAGTTATTGATTATCTACAGCTGATACCATTTGATTCCCGAAAGGGTAAAGCAGAAGGTATAGCACACATATCTCACAAGATTAAACAGATGGCCATTGATTTAAACATAGCTATTATACTCCTAGCTCAAGTCAACAGAGAGGGAGCCAAGAGCAATCGACTCAAGCTGTATGACCTCAAGGATTCTGGGGACATTGAGAACGATGCTGACGTTGTCCTACTTATGTACCCATCGGGCGGTGACGTTGAATCAAGTAAGGACACTGACTATCAAGGAGCTTACACGAACCTTAGCTATGAGCTAGCCAAGAACCGTGAAGGAGAGCGTGACATTGGTGGGTTTTTTAAGTTCTATCACTGCACAGGGAGGTTTTCATAATGAGAAAAGTAGTTAATTACAGAAAAGTTATAAGCACGGCACCAAGGTCAGTCGTTGAATCAATAAATGAAAAATATGATTGCATAGCGTCCGTTCAAATAAGAGAAGTGTCCGATCTGGGTGGGATGGTACGCAAAGAGTTTTGTCGTATGCTAAATATTGACGGAATAAATGGATGGGGAATTAACAAAAATGGATGGAAGCACTCCAAAAGAACTAAGAACCATAGAAGATAATTAGTTGACAAAAACTTTAAAACACTTATAAACACAATAATGAAAATAAAACAAGAAAGTATTGAAAGAATACAGACTCAGATAGATATGATTAGACATGAGTCCAGGACACTTTCTTATAGAATTGAACGTATGACAGAACAACGCAAGGAGTTACAGTTCGAAAAGAAAAAGCTCAAGGAGCTTTTGGTAACATTAAGTGTATAATATATCTGTGAAGAGGTGAGCTGATGAAGTAATTCACGGCAGGGGGTTTATGTAGTCCCCCTTTCTGAGCCTCGTTTGTAGGTAGCCTCACCCTCAATGGTGTTAATGGGGGTGGGGCTTTTTATTGTTGCCCTTGTAGCTTAACTACTCGGACAATCGTATCCAACATATCCTTTTTAATTCTACCTAAGGCAACTTCTTGCTCAAGCATTCGTATGCCTAGTTCCCTTGGAAGGCTCTGGAATTGTTTTGCGTACTCCTTGGTTCTTTCAAGTCGAGTACCACTTATCGATGATGCAATCGGCATATCGGGAACCATTCCTCTCATTGCCATAATTCTAGCTTGCTTTGATAATGTCGCAGGAAGAGCATCAAATATTGTTTTGTTATCCTTGCCCAGCAAACGAAGATCATTGATGTGACCTATTAACTTCTGCATATTCTGTCTGTAGTTAGCGTTGTATTTATCATAAGCCTGCGCTGTGTTCTGATCCTCATTGCTTACTGCTCCAGCATAGCCACTTCTTATTCCTCTAACATTGTCATTAACTGCCCTGAACTTAAATGATGCACCCTTCATTATCTCGGTGTTCATTTTTCTTTCACCTAATAAGTATCGAGCTATTTGTTCCTTACCTGTTCTCTTTTCCCAATTTCTCAAATCACGAACTAGCCCTGGCTCAAATGTTTCTTTTACGTAGAATGTAGCTTGCTCAAAAACCTTATCAAGAGGCTCTACACTTGTAGATATTTTACGCCCAGTTTGTGGGTTAATATTAGTTAACGCGAAGATAGCATTGGTTGCATTCATTGTACCCCTGCCAAAGAACTTGTCCGTAAACGCTTGGAACACTTCACCTGCAGCCTCTTGGTAACTTCCAGTTCCGAGGCCAGCCTCAAGCATTGAGGTTAACTCAGCGATTGGCATACGATAACTCATGTTTGTTAATCCAACAGTGTCACCATCCCTTGTTACTAGTAACGCACTGCTGTCATCCCACTCAGGTGCAACCGTGTTTCTGATTGCGTCAATCTCCTCGTCCGAGAATCCACTCTTCTTGTTAAGATAAGCTATACCTAGACTTGCGGAACCAATGGCTGCTGATAGGAAAGCAACCCTCTTTGAGCCTTCAACCATAGCCGATGTTCTATCAATCTTTATTCCGTACTCATCCGCCATTTTTTTAGCAAATGATCCATCAATCATTGATTTAGCTAAACGCGCTTGATTGAATGTAGTTCTGGTAAGCTCAAGGTTAAATGATACGAACTCATTGAGAACACCGACACGCGAAAGGTAGCGAAGGGATGGAGATATTCTATCATAGTTCTGATAAGTGGAGTTAGTTAACTCAGCTGCTAACTTATCAATCCTTTCTTCAGCTAACTCTTTCTTAGCTTTAGCGCTTAATTTTTTAAGGTCAGCTTCTTTTATTCCCTTGCGGATAATATCTTTCTCGATGTTGGGTGACAAGGAGCGAAGAATATTTCTATAGTTCTCGAACACAGAAATACGGTTCGCTGTATCAAGGGCGCTATAAGCCTTACCTATTTTTTTAGTAAAAGCTCCAGCAACCCTTCCAGCCTTAGTCTTTGGAAGGATATTAAACCCTCTGTTAAATGCGTTACGTACATCGCTTGATAATATTTCTTTGTCAACCAGTCCTAAACTCTTGTATCTATTAAATTCTTTTAGGGACATTTTACCTAGACCGAACTCAGCAGATGCTACCCTTAATCCTTTACCAAAACCTCTTAATGGGTTCATTCCTTGACCAAGCACCATGAACATATTACCAAAGAACTGAGGAGAGTAAGCCGCTGGAGCCAACGGAACCTTTACGAACTTACTTAGACCAGTGGTTGTGCTGAGTAGTTTAGTAAAAGCATTCTCAGCAAGTGTAAATGTTTCTTTTGATATATTGGTAGCAAACAACTGCTTCAGAGAATTGTTTACTTCTTTTAGCACATATATTTGTTCTCCCCTTAAAGATATTTTTTGACCATTAACATCAAGTTTTTGGTAATCATTAAGCATATTTCTAGGAATCCTACTAGCAGGAATAGCGGATCCAGAGCGAAGTAAGTTCTGTGTTATGTTCAATGCTCCTGTTTGTTGTGCAGCTAACTGCCCAAGCCTTGATAGGGTACCAAAGAATTTTTCGCCTGGTTGCTCAAGTACTCCAAGGAAATCCTTCATCTCCTTGGTAAGAACACCTCTTTCCTTGAAAAGCCTACTGTTCTCAGCAATTATTTTTATTCCACCTAAAGAGTTGTTAGGCTGTCTGCTGTCAAATAAATTAAGTATAGTTTCATCGGCTTGGGACTCCGCATCCTCTGCTCCCTCTTTTTTGAGTTGCTTGATTAAACTATTTCTTAGCGCCTCTCTGGATGCATCTGTAGGAACGTACTTAAAATCTTCGTAGAACCTGTACTCTTGGGTAAGATAATCACCCGAATTCATACTGCTCTTAATTTTTTCAACTAACACATCATCTATATTGAGTAATCCCTTTGAGTGCAACTCAAGTATTTCTCTCTGAGATTTGTTTATTAACTCCCTAGACTCATCAATAGTTTGCTTCAGTCCCATAGCACTTGGTGGCAACGTGGTTGATTCTCCAATGATGTACTTATCAACAAGTTGCTTTTCTGCGTCATCTAAATTGTTGTAAACTTTATCAATGGCTTTTCTTGCACGACCAGCTATGTCCTTTGCTGTGGCTGATCTGTTCAGTGCTTCACGTACATCTGCTGATGCCCTGCTACCAATAACATTAGTCGGTATAACGTACTGCTGTATGCTGTTAAGCATACGATTAATCCTGCCATTTGGGTTACCACCAGTGATCGCATCAACCACAGTGATAGCATCAACATCTCCTTTGTTGTAAAGATCATCAATCTGGTCAGCATTTTTGTTGAGTAACTTGCTGTATGATTTGTTCAAAGCACCACCAAGTGCGCCTAGTCCCAAGCCGAGACCTGCACCTATACCAGCGGTTTTTAAGAACTCCTCAGATGTAAGGAACTCGCCTTCCTCTATTCCTTTCTCGATTGATGCGGCGCCAACGGATAATCCAGCACCTGCAGCTCCACGCTTTACGGATGCTCCAACCAGTCGAGGTAATAATTTTGTACCCTTAGTTACTTTACCTGCACCAAATGGTAGGATATTAAGAATAGTATCAGCGGTTACACGACCCCAAGATATGTCATCCCTTCCCTCAAGCTTTTGGGCTGCTATCGATCCAGATATACCACCCGATATACCGCCAGTTAAGTATCCTAGACCAGCACCAACAGCAGTTCCAAACCCTGGACCTAAAGCAGCGGTTCCTATTGCTGCCCCAGCTGTGGTTGCAGCGTATTTACTGCCCTCTCCTACCGCAATCTCAGTAACAAGACCAGTGCCTATCTGACCTAGAGTAGGATCAGATTCTACAACAGTTCCAAAGTCTTTGAAATCACTATCAACGACAGTTCCGAAGTCCTTTGGTTTATCCTCTACGAGGGTTCCAAAATCTTTCATGATGATATAAGACTATATCCATTTTGTAGGGCTTCTTCAACGTCACCACTGTTGACATCTCTAATTTTTCCATCCCGATCAAGCATTCTAATAGTATCACCTGAGCCAGTATTTGTTTTAGTTGATCCATCTTGACCCGCATTAAAACGACCCGCTACAATAGATGGGTCAATAGGAATATTTGGCGCTGATCCAAGTCTTTCAAAGCTACCATCATCGTATTGCTGTAAAACCAAATTAGTATTTGGATCAACGAATGGTCTACCAACTGGCTTGCGTCCAGCCCTTGCTGCTTTTAGCTGAGCTTCTTCTAACCTAAGTTGTTGTATATCTTTTTCTGTTAATCTTTTAGCTTCTGATTCAGCAAAATTATCCTGTATTTGTCTAGCCACTGCGTTAATTTGTGAACCAGTTGGATTCCTAAATCCTCTGGATACTAATAATCCTTCTGCTTGGCGCTTGGCATCACTAAATGAAATAGTTTCTGCTCCCTCAGTCTGTGGGCTACGAACTTGAGCTTGCTCTGGGCTTGCCGCTGTTGTTTGTACAGCCGTTGGGGTTGTTGTATCAGTTAGCGCTGTTTGCCCTGCTTGAAGTTGGCTAATTGTAGGAGCGCCGAACTCACGTAGTAACCTAGCTTGTGTTGCCTGAACACTTGGGTCATCACCAAATGAGGTTACTGGTGGTGTTTGTGCAACCGTTGTATCTGCAGGAGCTTCAGGAATTTCTGTTGGTATTGGATCAACACTAAATGGTGTCATATCTACCGCATCAACAGCTTTTTCCATTGATTGGCGAAGTGTTGGTCGAGATCCATCATCTCGGGTACCAAATATAAAATCATCAGCAGTTACGATCCCTCTTTTTAGCCGACTCGCAGGACGCAATAGAATATTTCCCAATCCTCTGAAAAATGCGCCACCTCTTGACACAACAGGTTGAGAAAATTCTGGTGTACTATCAGGGTCTGTATCAACCAAGGTATCCGACTGTTCATTTGTTAATTGACCACCTTGTCCTTGTAACGCTGCTTTAACTTCCTCATTTGTTGGAGCAGTGGTTCTAGTTCCTTGCGGTTGATCTGTAGCAATAGATGCTAAACTAGCGGGTGCTTGCTGAGGTTGAATAATTAAACCCTCTGGATTGACTATATTAACTCCTGCATCTCCACCCCTGCCTAGACCAGTTACTTGAGGTTGACCAGTTTGACGCATAGTATTTTCAAAATCAGCTAATTGATCAGCAGTTATTTGTTCCCTTTGACCATCAGAACGAACTGCGACTATTCTTTCATCGTCAGTGCCTGACCCTAGAGTAAAAGCTGCTTCAATAGGATTTTTAGGTCTATCTTGGGGAGATGTTAATTCTTGTGGTGATGTAAGTTCTGTAGATGCAAGTTCTTCTGGACTAAAAGCAGGCAATCCACCAGTTGCCCCTGGGAACAAAACATCTCCAACTGTTGAACCCGCAAAGTCTCCTATTCTGTCCGATAATGATCTGCCCGTAATTAAATCAGTTGCTGTGTCAACAGCACCATAAGCTAACGCACCTGGTCCTCCAAACCTACTTAAAAGTCTAGGAGACATATTTACTCTATAATTAAAGCCTGAAGTAGGTTTTGTTGTACTTAATGTAGTTGAACCAGTGGTGGCAGGAACTTGTGTACCTGGCACAGCAACTTGAGTACCTGGCGTTAAGCGAGGGGCTGTAACAGGTGATGTTTGGGTTCCTGTACCTATCAAGGCGGGACGATTCTGAGATGCAAGTCTAGCTGCATCGTTAGCTGCAACCTTTTGAGCAAACGGAGAAAGTGTTCCAGTTGGTGAAGGAGTAGGGGCGCGACCTGTCTGTGCAGCAAAGGCAGCACCTCCTAATCCAAGGCCTCCCATAAGCGCATCATCAACACTAGCAACTGCCTCTTCTTCTT
>Ga0209348_1001044_pt1 | contig 13816 bp, 18 predicted proteins | sample ETNvirenome_2_30_FD_184065 | JGI IMG/M metagenome (GOLD analysis project Ga0209348, IMG submission 184065) | Marine viral communities from the Pacific Ocean - ETNP_2_30 (SPAdes) (version 2) | ecosystem: Environmental > Aquatic > Marine > Oceanic | place: Pacific Ocean | collected 2013-06-22 | reverse complement strand
CGTCTTTATTGCTTTCTTATAATCATCCGATCCGAAAGAAAAAGAAGTCATCAAACCATCTCTAACAGTCTTTCCTTTATGAGAAAAAGAAAAATTGTTATTGCTTGAAATTTTTTTTCTATGGGGTCTGACAATCTCTGGATCTATTACGCTCCACGGATAAGAGACGTAATACTTATCTGGAAGAACCCACTTGCTCGAACGAGTGGCGACAAGAAAAGAACTCAAAGCTCCATAAAGCACAGAATATGATAAGCAATCTCTCTTTTTCTGATCTCTCGGGTGGATAGGAACATAATAAATCTGTACGTGCTTAAGCGCATCAGCTGGGAATGTTGCTCTAGTAGTAACGGACAAAGGATCGATCATCTGCTCACCAATGCACCTTTTAATAAGGGGTTGCATGTGCCTGTGAGCTACAATCCAAATCGTTTCGCAACCTGCATAAAGACACTCAGCAACAGCTCTTTCAACCGCTGAGTATCCTTTGCCTATCGGAACCAAGCAATCATCAAAAATAAAATTGTAATCGTATGGGTTTTTAGCTATTGGTATTATTCCAGCCAGATGGAAGGATTGCATCGTTGAGAACGGTTTCTGCTCTTTCATCAACTACCTCGTATATGTATGAATTTTTATAAATAATGTTAGGCGGGGTTTGAACTTTATAAAGAGAAGTTCTTATCTTTTCTCTATGCGTTAGTTCAAATTCGCAGGGTATAGGATCTAGCCTGCCGGAAGGTCTTTTACGGATTTTGCTTATAAATCCATGCTCCTTGAACAGAGTCTTAAGTCTGAGGTTTGTCATCGACATACTCAGGTCAGGGTCTTCTATCTCATCCTCTTTCAAGTAGGAAAGGACAATCCCATTCTTTCTCTTACTGGTCTCTTTTATTCGCGAATAGTAAAAATGCAATTCACAAAAAGTTCTGTCTTCGACAAAAATGTTCATGTATTCGTGTGGCTGAATGAGTGAAAACTTAATCCAATCAATCACACGATAAAAGCACAACTCTTCTTGTGCAATGAATCCATCACAAGAGATCGAAGGGAAGTCATACACATATAACCGATCACAAAGAATTTTTTTCTCTTGATACCCGTCGAAATAATGTACAACGTTCCCTTCGATTATAAGTTTTTTTACCGGAGTGTGGTTGACAATTTGCCCTTTCAAATACAAATCAAACTTGAGCGAGGTCGACCTCTCAAGAAGTCCAGAATCAAAGAAAAAATACTTCATTGGACATTCGCACAGCATGCAATGTAAGTTATTTTTCTTTGCAAACTCTAGTGCCTCAACGGTCTGCCCTATCACTAGCTCAGGAATCTTTCTCATGATAATTCCACCGGTGTCCACCAATCAACCTCTGATACGAACACCCGACCACTGCGCTGGTGAAGCATACGAACATAGTGACCGTCAGACACATCCGTTTCTCCATCGCTGATTGACTGCGAATCTAACAACATTGCTCTCCCTGTTCTGCGAAGAGTAACCCTGACCCTCTCCTTAGTTCTTTCTATGACCCACGAGCGACTCTGTTTATCGAGATGACTCATCGAAGGCAAATCAACCTTCTCGCTGGTATGTATGATTCCATTGTCAAAACGGGCTCTGGCTTTGACATCTATCGTCTGATTGGCCGGATCTGGCGTCTTGTGCACTGAAATTTCAGGATCCCAAGATTGACCTAAAAATACAGCCATGTCGCCGGACACGAGCAATCCAACCTCGCCCATACCTTCATCTCCGCTTATCTCATATGACGGAATCATAGTGCTATGACAACGCATCAAAGCTCCTGCTTTAAGTTTGAATGTTCGATCAGCTGTTGTTTGTATGTGATCGCCGTCGACTTCTTTCACACTTTCTCCTTTCCCTTTTCTTTAGTTTTTTCATTTGCTTTTCCAATTTTTTTACACGCCGTTCTAGTTCTTCTAGTTTTTTAAGTAACTCCTTGTCTCCAGCTGTTTTCGGGATAGCATATGCCATCTTCCTTACCCGGTTGTTAAGTTGTATTTTCTTCTCTTATACTTTGTATATAATCTTCGTACCACAGATTTTCAGCATTTTCAAAACCTCCATACTTCTCCTCTAACCCCTCAAGGAGTTCGGTCAAAAAGGAAGGGTCGTTCACTTCTCGTTTGAAACCTTCGTGATCCCCCAATCTTGACTTGAGCTTTGCGGAGTAATTTAATTGCCCAACTCTAATCGTTATCCAGTATTTTGGCGCACTCATTTATTCCTCTCATACGCATCAACCGTCACAGGCCAAAGCTGTTTTGCAATCTCCAAACAAGCCTCTGCGACCTTCTGGATCTCCCACTGTGCGCCTTCGTGGGTTCGCAGGGAGATAAACTTCATGAGGTTGTTGAGATTACAAGTGCCATAGTATTCAGTATAGAGGTTTTGTGGCAGGACACCTCTAGCTTGCTCTCGGCAAACTCCCTTCTCCATCATGAAGTTGTAAAGATAAAGGCACCATTGGTGATGCGCCTCGTTCAACTCCGCCATGTCCAAGTAAGGGTTAGATACTCCAACATACGCACTAATTATTTCATGTTCTCCCGAGTAATTAAACTCTTCTCCTAGAACACGTGGGTTAATAAGTCCTTCTTGATTGCTCGCTTGCCTGTTGCTTTTGTGTTGCGTCCTGAAAGATTTTGGTTCGAAGAACTCCAAGTTTTCTTCTGTGTATCTCCGAGAAATTTCATTATAACTCCATGTGCGGTGCCTGTGATGCTGTGACCGGACATACAGCGGTACTTTGAAGCGAAATGTTACAACATTATGTTCCAATGTGCTTGTGTGCCTGTGCTTGATTAGGTAGTTGATCAGCTTCTCATCCCTCTGATCAAGCTCTTCTTTGTGTTTTCCAAGAGAGACTCTGGCTGCGTTGACTATCGTCAGATCATCACCCATGTGCTCGACGTACTCAACAGACCCGATCCCATCTCCATACAATTCTATTTTTTTATTCATTCTTTATCTCTCACTTCCACATCACTCTCTGCTTCTATAACCAGAGACAAGGAGATGTCTAAAGGGACGTTCACCCTGTAATTCTTCATTTAAAGCCCCCTATGTGAGCAGAGCTTTCTCTTGCCCCTGCAACTGATTGTCGTATAAAAGTTGCATTAGCTTGAAGTTCTTTTATATTTCTTGCTCCAGAGTAAGATAAACCACTCTGAACCCCTGCTTTAATACCACTTAAAACTTCTGAGGTATTTCCCTTGTAAGGAATCATTGTCGAGATGCCTTCAACATTGTTTGCTTTGCCTCTCCATTCATTTTGAGCATCATATGAAGCCATCCCTCTGAACTTCTTATATAACTTTCCATCAATCTCTTCAACCTCACCCGGAGAATCACTGGTTCCGGCAAGGATTGATCCCAGCATCACCAAATCTGCACCAGCAGCCAAGGCTTTAACAATGTCACCCGATGTTCTTAATCCTCCATCGGCAATTATCTTCGCCCTTTTTGAAGGACATATTGTTGTCTTGGCACAATCTAAAATTGTTTGAAGCCCCGGGACTCCATGTCCTGTTTGGATCCTTGTTGTGCACACTGAGCCTCCTCCAACACCACATCGGACGCTGTCAGCCCCCCACATCGATAGGTCTTCATATGCCTCTCTCGTGGCAACATTTCCTGCCATGACATGAACTTGAAAAGAACCTTTGAGCCTCTTGATCGCATCCCTTACCAAAGAGTGATGGCCGTGAGCAACATCAATACAAATAAACCTAGCCCCATAAGACAAAGCTTTTGCCGCATCTTCAAAATAGTTTCCTGTTGAACCAACAGAAGCACCGACACTAATTTCTGGATTTGTGGCCAAAAGCTTCTGTATGATGTCGCACTGTTCATCGATTGATCGATAACGATGAAGAGTAGCAACTCCCCCCATTTTATGGAGAGTCTCTGCCATAGGAGCGCCAGACACTGTGTCCATAGGGGCAGAAACAATCGGTAATTCAAGTTTGAAGTCAACATCCTTCCTTTGAGGGTATAGCCAAACTTTACCTAAATCTACACTAAGATCTACCTCAGATCTACTTTTGATGCTAGAGAACTTAGGCTCCAACAACACATCTTCATAACATAAAGCTTTTTTCATTTTTCCACCTTAAACCAACTGGGAACATCTCGACCTGTCCACTTTGCAAAACCAGACTTCTCACCTTGATAGTAATTGCGATAGGCTGTTACTGGGCATGGGCTTTTGTACTCTTGAGGCATAGCTTGAGCAAAAGGTGTTAAACCCTTTGATGGAAGATTGAGCTTCCAATACTGGTGCTTGCACCATTCTATAACAGCCTCTGACTTGTGCACTTTGTTATACCTGCGAGTATACTCTTTTGCGAGAGCTTTGGCATGTTCAAGAAGCCATTCATAATTCTGCTTTGAGTGGCGAACCCACTTCGTACATGGGTGGTTGTAGTGGCACCTACGATAAGGTGCCTCTCCTTTCTCAAAGGCAGCACAAAGCATTTGTGCTGACTCTAACACCATTTTGACAACGTGCTTATCGCACTGTGACTTTGCTGCATTGACTGGACAATTCTCTAAAACAAAAATGTTCACTGTCTCTCCTTCTAGTTTTGTGTTGATGTGACCAATTATAACAAAAACCGATTCTGTTGTCAAGTAATTTATTCTTGTGCCACACCTAAAACATAATTCTCTAAAATTACATGGAACTTATCTTGCCCAAGACTAACCTCCTTGAGCATGCTCCTCTCAACTATAGCCAGCATCTTTCTAGACCACACACCCTTGCAATCAGGAGACCAGTCCTTAATCTTGACTGTTGCATATTCTGATTTTTCAGGCATGTACTCATCAGGGAGGAGAACCTGTGCTTGCTCCTCTTTCTTTTCTTCTGCTAGATTGACTAGCAAATGCCTGTTTCGTGGTTTAAAATAACTCATCTTTACTCCTGTGGTAGTCCAAAAAATTCATTTAGTTTATAGTTGACCTCCTTCATCGAAAGAGCTTGCACATGTGCAACATTGTTATAAAAACAAGAAAAGTCTATTTTTTCCAGAGCGTCAATAACTTCTGGCTCTGCTTTGAAATAAGCTGATGTTGTCTTATGTTTAGCCGGCCCTGTCAACCTCTTTACTTTTCCACACGAAAAGCCGAAGAGAATGAACTCGCAATCAGCGCCCGTAACTATTTTATCAACATGCTTTACTTTCTTCACAAGACCATGATCTTTTACATTTATCTTTTTTCTTTGCACCGAACTCTTTTTCCAAATCTGAAAGGCTGTTCTAAGGGTCGACCCTTCGTTTTTGCTTCCATCAGCCAGACGGAAGCAGTTACTAGGAAGATCAATGTCTGAAACTAGATGGAAGCGGACGTCCAAACTGTTGATTACAGACCATTTTCTCCAAGACCTAGGGACCAGAAAACAGATGTAGTCACACTTGTCAGCGCATGCATTGAAAAACTTCTTAGATAACTGTGACATCCTGCCAAACGGAGGGTTCGTAACACAAATTGTACCCTCCGGTATATGCTCTTTGTCCATCTCTAAAAAGTCTTGTTCTTTTACCAAACTATGCTTCGGCTCAATGTCATAAGACAGGATTTTGCTAGGCTCAACACCCTGTCTTATGAGAGCCTCTATAAATTCTCCAGTTCCTCCGGCTGGCTCTAGGAACATGCGGTTCATTGGAACATGTTTCATGACCTCTTGCACGCACAAATCTGCAACAGAGCTTTCCGTATAGTACTGTTCTTTTCCTGATTTTCTATTGTTTGCATAAGCTTTTGTGTTTCTATGCGACTCTGGGACGTTGTTGTTTTCATTGCATGCTTCGGGAGCCGCTTCCATTTCGTTCTTTGACACAGAGAACTCCTTATGTTAGGTTGTGGGTTGGTTGAAAACTCTCGTTTTCTTTTCGTAGAGGAAAGCTCTTGATAGCTTTAGAGGGCTTCCTCTCCTTTGTCTCGGGCAGCAATCCTGAATATAAGTCACGAATCACGTCAGAGCCTGCCCATCTATCCTTGGGTTCTAGTTTTAACCACTCCTCTTTCTTAACCTCAAAACGAATACGTGATTCCTGACCGGTGAGTGGAATTTTTCCTAAAACCTTTTTATTGATAAGATTGCTGGCGTTCTCCATGAGAATCCCTCTCAGCACAGCTTGAGTTTTGATGGACATTGCAGAATCAGATGTTCGACCCTCCCAATGTTTAAATGAGGTTGCATCCTCTGGAACAGTACCTTCAACAGGTGCGCATTTTTTATCAAGAAGGTTACAACAATGCAAGTAGAAATCGAGAAATTGTTTTCCTTTTCCATCATTAATCTCTAAGCCACAATCTTTAATTAAATATACAAACTCAGCTAGGTTGCACATCCTTCCGTTTGAAAGTTTTGAGACCGGTTTTTTTCCTGCGGATCTTTGCACTTCTTGGTTTATTTTACTCAGAGTAGATAGAACGTGCTCGACACTTATTAACACATGTGGCTCAAGCGCGTCGTTGTCTTCATACATTTGATCTAACTCTTTTGACCGGGTGTTTTTCTTAAGATTGCTCATTCTTCGAAGACAAAACGCAGCAACGAATTGTTCATGATCTCGCTGATCTAGCTTTGCTGCCGTGAAACCTCGCAGTTCTTGAAACATCGCACGAACTTCTTCCGTGCTAGATAAATCTCGGATTGCTTTGGCCAGAGGGGTCAATCGAGCTTGTCGGCGCTCTTGTTTGTTCAGCGCTGTGCTTGTGTTCTCGTTTCGAAAAAGTTCAGTCATCTGCATTAACCCTATTTCTTCCAAGCAGACGAGGCGCACACGTAAACTGTGGCGAATTTGCTCCTGCATCTCTGGTGAAAAGTCAGAAAATGACTTGAACTTCAAGCCATTTTCGGTTTTAAAACAGGCTTTGATCTTGCCTTCTAGAAAGTGCGCAATTGAGGATGCTGTATTGTTCCCATCAATACTAACGTACTTATATTTCCCTTCGTTAACGATACCCTTGAAATACTCTAGCGATAATGCGCATTTCCCAAGTTCCTGAGCATGTCTGAGACATTTCTTTACGTCTGCGACCAAGATAGTATTACCTGTCTTTCCACTGATTAAATTACCTATGTACAATTGACAGGCCATGACGGACCACCCTGATCCGTGCTCAACCCCTCCTCTTCTCTGGAAGGAATCATCTAAGAAAGTAAGTTTATATAACTTGCTAACTTCGTTAAGGGAAAGCTCGGACGCCCTCCCGCCGTATTCTCTATATACTGTCATTGCAGCCTCCTGTTTTGGAATTATGCTCAGTTTATTCCGAGCATTTGTTAATCAATTATAGCAAACTTGCTATAACTTGTCAAGAATTATTTCAAAAAAAAAGGAGACCAAAAGGTCTCCCATGTAAATCAAGCACTTGTAAAAGTATTATACCACTTCACAAACCCCACCTGCACATGCTAACTCGCCTTTGAGATCTGTATTGTCTTCTTCCTCGACGATTTCCGATAAATCAACCTTCGACAGGCTCTCCATCATCTTGTCATAGACTTCCTTGTCGCAGTCCTCGAAAGGAGCTTGGACATAACTCCCACCGTCATATGGCAAGACCGCCAACCCGTTATAGTGCCGACGATTCTCCCACATCCATTTGCCAACCTCTCCCCATTCATTCTCTTTGATTGAGATTGTTGCAGAGACATTGTGTCTGTTTTGACCACTTAAGTGTCCAGAGCGCACCCAGTCAGTGCTAAAGCGTTTAACTCGCTCCAAAGTATCAAGCGCAGACTCGCTCCTCAAAATAGAACCTTCTGGGGCTTTCTGAGGGATGCTTATCACAGCTTGAAGATGAGGTTGGAAAAAGTCATCTTCAATCAACTCAGGATGTTTATCAGCAAGGTAGTGATAGATTGCTTCATTACGACCCACACGTATACGGCGGATATAGTAAGGGCTATGCCATGCGTGAATACCACTGCTAGAACCCAATATAAGACTAGCAGTGCCTTCGGGCTTGATACAAGTCGTTCGTGCAGCTTTATTAATGCCAATGGATCTAGCCACACGTTCATTCTCCTCCTTCACAACTTCGGCAGCTGCTTTGAGATCAAGGTTGTTTGCAAAAATAGCGCCTGAGCAAATGCCTGTCATTGAAACACCAATCAACGAATCTTTCTCAGTGTTCCTCTTCCATACATCTCTTAAATAGTGAAAATTTGTATAACTTGCCTGAAGTGTTCCAATGAAAGCAGCTGCTTTCACTCTCTCCTCAAGCTCTCCCTGTGTCCTTAAATCAGACGCATTGATCGTCGTAAGGTTACAGAACTGAAAGGGGCGAAGAGCTATTTCACAACACGGGTTGCAACCCCAATCTTGATTGTTTGTGAAGTAGATACCGGGTTCACCGGCCCCACCCAGCTGTACTTTGCTCCACAGTTTTTGAAACTCTTCTTCTTCAATTCGATGCCGCAAAACAGCCGCTGAATTGTTCGATCTTGCTCTTTGTGGATTCTCTTCCCACCAGTTACCAAATTTACAAGCCAGCATTTCTTCGTCGTCAAAACTAAACAATGACAAAAGAGCCGCTCGTCTTATCCCACCTGCCAGCACAGCATCAGCTATGTAACAAACGATGTCATGAACCTCCAAAGAAGTGAGCTTGTCTCCGGTTTGCTTTCGGTTAAGAATTTTCTTGAGATTATGCAAACAGTCATGTAAAGGTTGTGGCCCGGGAGCTTTTCCACCTGATGTGATCAGGCGTGCACCTTTAGGTCTTATGTCTGAATAATCAAAGATTACTTCTGAAGTGCCGTAAAAATAACTCTTCATAAGATGCTTGACGGCATCTGCCCATCCTTCAATGGAATCACCTATCAAGTACCTTCTTTTGCGCGGTAACGGCCTCTTTATCTCTGGTAGTTTCTCAATGTGATGTCGCTGTACAGAGAACCCAACACCTGTTCCTCCCAAAAGAAGAAACATAATCTCAGAAAAAGCTCGCCAGTCATCGACCGGTAAATAAGCACAGTTAAACACCCTGCTGGGATTCACTTCTATAGGCTTGCCAGCAAACTGCATCGATCTCATCGAAGGGAGAACCTTCTTCTCCTGAATGAGTTTATAAACATCTCTAATCTCTTCTTCCAGTTTAGGAAACTTTTTAATGTGCATTTCCATGTTTCTGGATACTGACTCACTCCACGTCTCTCGTCTCTTTTTCTCCTCATCGTACTTAGCGTACTTCATGTGATGTGTTATTGATGATAAAATTTCACTAGCTATCTCCATTCATTCTTCCTCCTGATACAAATGATTTATATTTCTCTTTAAGCATAGATTCTTGCTTCTTTGCCGCATTCTCCATCACATCTCTAGGATTCTGTGGGCTTGATGCTGACATTTTGATGCTGACATTTGATGTATCCATAGCGATCGGATACACAACCCCATCAACACCGTTTCTGTTTTTCGCTATAAAGATCCTCCCAGTGTTTGCATTTTTATCCTCCATCGTCCTAGAGATAGAAAAGATAAAATCCGCCACGAAACACTTGTTGAACGCTTCTGAAATGCTTTCCATAGTTATAACCTCTGCATTGAGACCTGAACGGTTTGTTTGTGACGCTGTCCAGAGGCAGCACTCACTGAGCTTGGCCAGCCCTCGAAGCTCTTCATACAACTCCTGAAGCTCTTGTCTGGTCTCTTTGAGCATCCTGACTGGTCGTAGTAGATCCGCGTAATCAACATAGATAGCATCAGGCTCAATGCCCTTGACTTTGAGTCGGTGGAGGTGGTTCTTTAGCGTCTCAGTAGAGGCATTCTTTGTAGGGTACTCTTTGATTATTAGAGTGCCTTCAATTTCCTTGACCTTCTCTAGTACCACTTCCTTAAAGTTGTTCAGTTCATTTATTGGTATGCCTGTCAAACAGCTGTCAAATCGTCTTGCGACAACAGTGTCTTCTAGCTCCAAGGTGTAATATACCACAGTCTTTCCCTGTTTCAGGGCTTGAGCTGCTAGGTGCACCAGAGCCATGGACTTACCCGCACCTGTGGGGGCGATAACAACACCAAGCTCTCCTTTACCAAGGCCACCCTGTGTGATGCCATCCACGACTCCCCAACCTGTAGAAGTGGGGTGTCTTTGTTTAAGCTCAAACCTTTTCTCAAAGTCTGCTAGGTAATCATAGCCAAAGTTGTTGTTGTCTCCCAGTTTTAGAGCTTCGTTGATAAGCTTGCTTATCTCTTCGAAAGAAGAGGTGTGCAAGAGCTTTGCTGACTTGATCATTGCTTCTTTGAGCTTCTGCTTTCTGCAAAAATCTAAAGACATCTTGCGAATGTAGCCATCTCCCTCTACATTGGGATCGTTAGACACAACCTTGACAAAAAAATCTCTGACCTGCTTCATGACAGCCGGGCTGCTTGCAACGTCCGAGGACTTTATAATAGATGCGATGATTTGCCGACTTGGGTGTGTACCATATTCCCTCTTATGCTCGTAAATCATCTGCGAAAAACATTGTAAGTATTTAAGTTCAAAAAAATCAGAGTTCAATACTTCTCCGATCTGATCGGCAAACTGTCGATCATCCAAAATTATTCTACATAAATTCTCTTGAAAGGCTTTTCCAAACCTAGAAAAATCTATTCTCTCTTGCGTAGAGATCATACATTACTCCTGTGTTGTTTTTTGGTATTGATAAATAGACAAAAGCGAAAATTACCTTCCACTTTCACTCCATGAAGTAGAGATGGCAACTGCTGGTCTAGACTCTATCCACCTTTGTGCGTCTTTAAAACTGCGAAACCAAGCTACCTTCTGGTGTGAGATGTTGCCATTCTTATAGATGCAAACAACATCCCATCCGTCTTCTAAATAACTCCTTCCGCCATCATATGTGCGGAAGGCTAGCCGGATAACACAACTGCTCTGCTTGCAGCTATACTCCACCAGAGGGTAGGGCGCTGACGTTGTCTTCTTCTCTCTTTTCCACTCATACATGCTCCGGGCACCTCTTTTGCAAATAAATCGGTGTGCAATCACCTAACCATGCTCCAAGTATGTTGAAATCGACATATTCAACAGCCTCTTCATAAGTCATCTCTTCCTCTGTACAAGTTGCATTAATCAGTTCATCAACATCATAAACTGCAACCCAGTTGCCGGGGTGTCTCTCGGCAAACCCCACACAAGCTTCGTCATAATAATCCGGCTCTAAAATAAGAGCACTCTCATTCAGTTCAGCTAGCTCTATTCTAAGTTGTCTCTCTTTCATCTCTTCTCCTTTGCGTTGACCTTCGAGGTGACTATTGATCTAAACAATTGAAAAAGCTCATCCCAATTATAAGAGCCAAAGCCATCGTCAGCCATCATCTTGTAAATGCCGGTTTTGTTGAATTGGTATTCAAAGTCAAAAACAGCTTCGTTGATTATTGATCTGCTCTGCGCTGAGATGTTGGGAGAATAGAGTTGCATCATTTTGTAGTTCGTCTCAACCCGATCTTTATATTTCAAAATGTTTTCATAAACCTTTGCACTGCTGTCGGTATTCCTACACTCATCATAAAGTCTGTCAAACGTCACATCGACATCCTTTTCGCGGAACATTGGAAACCTACTGGCTATTGTTTTAAGACCGGTTCGAGGAACTCCTAGTAAGTTGTCAGACTTGTCACCGGCAATTGCTCTTGCCATGGCAAAATTGTTTGGACTGATGCCATGTGTCTCCACAATGGTCTTTGCACTCAACAATTCTTTCTGTGTTGGGCGATACAGCAAAGTTTCGTGATCACATAACTGAAGGAAATCATTATCACTAGAGATGATAACCTTTTCCCAGCCAGTAAGCACATGACATACATGAGCTATGATGTCGTCAGCTTCGATACCTTCAATCAAAATCTGACTGACTGGCATCTGATTCAAATATTCAATCAATCTGGTTTGTTGCCAGATCTTGTTTTGCGTAATTTCTTCTTCTGAAAGGAGTTTCACGTTTCGATTGAAACGAATAGGCTTGAGGGGCTTGCGACCTTGCTTGTAATCTTTATTGATCGCTCGCCTTCTTTGGGAGCCTCCCGGCCCATCCCATGCAATAATGATACGATCAGGCTTCATTTCTCTGCAAATCTTTTGCAGGGAACTTAGAAACCCTTTTGTACCACCCATGGGTTGGCCATTGGTGGAGATGGAGGGGTTGCAAATGTAATTGCGAAGATAAGTGTTCAGTGCGTCGATAATAACAACTCTTTTGTTTGACATTGTTCTCTCTCTTGTTTGGGATAAATGTTGACTGATGAGAACAAGTATAGCACACAACAAAACCAGAGTCAAGGAAAAAATTTATAAAACTCTTCCAACGCCAATTAACTTATCTTTTTCAACTAGAAAAGAGGAAAAAGGAATGTCTTTTGGGTGTGTAGAATAGTAACCACGAAATTCATTCTTAAAAATAAAATACAAACTATCACTTTCCATATACTTTCTAAGCTCTTTATCTGCGCGCCTCTTGTTGCCTTCTCCATGCGTGACGAAAATGTTCTTATATCTAGCTAATAACTGTTCAAAGGTTTGCTTTATAAAGAAATGCTGCCCACTGGCTTCGTTAATTAACATCATTTTCCCTAACTCCCTAGGTTATACGTTTGAAATGTCATATTCTCCAGCTTTCTTGCTGGTCTGTTTCTTTTCTTGCGTGTTTTCAAGCTGTTCAATTAAGTGCTCTAAATACCACTTAGCTTTCTTAAGATCCTGTAATGGGTTATCTTTGTGTTGATGTCTGGCGACGTACTTCACAACATTGCCGCTTCTGAAGTCTAAACCCCAATCTACAATTGCTTCGATTACCTCAATCTTTCCAGTGTTGTAATGTTGCGGGTGATCAACCGCTTCCCCTTCAAACACTTTCCAGTTTTTATTTTTCATTCTTCTTTTTCTCCTTTTTTGGTTTTTGTCTCTTTTTTAAGAGCTTCTTCTCTTTCCTATAAGCTTCAACAAGAATTTTTTCGAAGCGCTTTCTGCTCCAACGTTTCAAACCCTGTTGTTCTTTAAACCACTCAATAAAATCAACATCATAGTCAAAAAAAACCATCCTCCAACCGTCTTTTTGCTGTTTTACTTTTTGAATTCTTATTTTGTTTTGAAAAACTTTCTTCAAGATCTTCTTCAAGATCTTCTTGTCTTCTTTTGACAAAGATTTCATTCTCTTTCCTTTTCGTTTGGCCCAGCAGGATTCGAACCTGCGACCGAACCGTTATGAGCGGCTGGCTCTACCACTGAGCTATGGGCCAAAAAAAACCCCTCCGGGGGAGGGGTCAAAAATCACTCTTGCTCTTCAATCTCATCAGTGTCGTAAAATTGACTAGGATCCCCCTCTTTTTTATCAAATTTGAGGATAACTTCCTCATCTAAGACATCCAGCACTGCTTTACGAAACTCTGGCTTTTGAAGTTCTTTCAGCCAAGTCGTTGTTTGAAACTTATATTCTTTCCCACCCTTGTCAGTCAGAGTATACCATGCACCAGCAGACTTGAGCCTAGGTGATGGCTTGATGGCTTCAAGCCAACTTTCCTCATCCTGAATGGAGATGTCGCCACCCCAAAGAATCTTAAAGTTACAAATTCTTCCTTGTGTTCCAAAGCGTGATTTTTCTAACTTTACTTTAACTTCTGAACCTATCCTATACCCCTTGTCATCCAACACAAAAGATGCTTTTGCTTTACGTCCCGTAAGCCAAATGCGCAAAGAATACGCATAGATCATAGCTTTCCCTCCGGGTGTAAAGTATGGGGTTGTAAGAGCTTCAGCAGGAGTCCTAGCAATGTTAGT
>Ga0209348_1001043_pt1 | contig 13823 bp, 11 predicted proteins | sample ETNvirenome_2_30_FD_184065 | JGI IMG/M metagenome (GOLD analysis project Ga0209348, IMG submission 184065) | Marine viral communities from the Pacific Ocean - ETNP_2_30 (SPAdes) (version 2) | ecosystem: Environmental > Aquatic > Marine > Oceanic | place: Pacific Ocean | collected 2013-06-22 | reverse complement strand
GTCTTGATTTGATGCTGCAGTGTTCAGCCCTGTCGTCGCATCTGTCGCAGAGCTCTCGTCGTTTTTTGATTGTTCTTCAAGTAGTTCAACTTCATCAATTCTATTCTCAATCCATCTTACATGAGAGGCTATATTTGAATCTACTTTATACTTTTTACCTTTGTATAAATATATTTTTACACTCATATTACTGTTTCGTTAGTTACCCGTTACTATGTATTTTTATCTTTATTAGCTATACTGTTGGAGGTTCTTCTTCATCATCTTCAACTCCAGTATATTCTACAAAACCTGCATCTCGATTTTGCATGTCTGCATAAAACTTTCCAACTTCTCTTTCATCAGCGTTAACTCGTATTGTAGGACCATCATCACTTTGAAGTACATATCTACCTTCTTCATCATCATCGTCATCATCTATTTTAACTGGCCTAGTACTATTAAATTTATTATTTGTATTATCTGTAAAAAACTTATTTAGCTCTTTATCTAATAATGATTTATTTCCAGGACTGTTAACTATAGAATCAACTATTGTTAAAGCATCTTGTTTTGAAACTAATTGATCTCCTTTTTCTCCAGCTATATTAGTTCCTGGCCCATATACTTCATTATAAGTCTGCGTCTGCAAGTCAGTAACAGTTTTACTATAATAGCTACCTTGACCAGTTATATTATCATAAATTAATGAGTGCTTATTAGCACCTTGCATCCAGTTGTCTATTAAATAAGAAGTACCTTGGGTGTTGTAGCTTTTATTGTTAATGATCTTTGAAGTTAAATCAGCTAAAGAATTTTTAGCGTTTATGTCAATAGAGTTACTTTGTATATAAGATCCTAAATCTGTCATTGACATCCAGTTGTCACCGACTTTTAATCCTAGTCTACCGTTTTTAGGTGTTAAAGCTTTACCTTCACCTTCTAAAGCATCTATTAAATCTTCACCTTCTTCTGATGTTGTAAAGTTTGGGGACAATGTGTTTAAATTTACAGCTATGTGTTCTCTAAGCTTCTTATAAGAATCATAATCATTAGCTAAAACTTGAAGCTCTCTAATTTTCATAGATCTATCTTTAGTGTTCCCTTGTATATAATCATCTTTACCTTCCATTAATTGATCATATAACAAAGAAAACTCTTCACCTTGTAATCCAGAGTAATCTAAAACGTTTTCAGCAAATTGTCTATACTGACTGTCAATAATATCGTAGTTAGCCTTCTTAGCTACCATATAGTTAAGACCTGCTTGTGCTACTTTGTTTATAGCCGTGCTTATTTCTTGACCTTGAACACCTAATGGTGCGGCTGCAAACGCTGCTCCTTCTATTAATGTTTTATCTACTGCCATAGTTAAAATCCTAAATTTAACATGTCTTGATTAATTCCTTGAGATCCATAAATATTAGTGAATGTTTGCGGGCTATAACCTCCGAGGCTCCCATAAAGTTGTAATTGACCTTCTTCTTGTTCATCAAGATATGAATCATCTGTATCAAACTCTTGATTCAACTCTAAAGGTATTGGTGGAGTATAGCCTTGTAGGGATGGTATTGGGTTTGAATATTGAGCTTGATAAACACCACCAACTTGCTGTATAGGTGAAGGTATCATTGGAATTGATGGTGCTGTATAGCTTGGCCGTACAATTTGTTTTGTTAAAGGATCTAACGGATTAGTATAAAGCTCAAAAGGTGTTTCTTCTCTATCTCCAGGAGCAAGATAATTATCTGGTTGAAGTTCTAATTCTTGATTCAGTTCTACGGGTTGTGGATCGAAGTATGGTTGGTATATGTTAGCTGCATACTCATCTTGATTAGGACCAAAATAACTAGCACCTGTATTATAAAAAGTTCCTTGCACACCTTCGTTATATCCAGCTTGCGCAGCTGTTTGTGGTCCTTGTATTTGTGGTAAAAGTGGGCTTAAAGGTAGTCTTTTACCTGTTACAGTATCTGCTACAACGTTTGTTGCAGTATCTTCTACAACATCTGTTACTGGTTTTTTATCAAAAGCACCTGCTTGCATACCTGTAGCTAAAGCTGAAGTTACACCTGTAATACCACTTGCTATTGCTTGCATTTTAGCTCTTTGTGCTGCAGCTCTTTGAAGTCTAGCGGCACCAAGTCTTTGTTGTTGCATACCTAATAAAGTACTAACTTGATCTCTTCTCATGTTTCTAGAAAGTATTTCACCTTTTCTTTCTAGCGTTTGAACTCTTGAAGCCTCTCTAGCAGCTAACCTTTGATTAGCAGCTTCTTGAGCACCTATAGTAGCTGAAGCTTTTTGTGCTCCAATTTGTCCTTGCTGCACTAAAGCCTGAGCTAAAGCACCTATGCCACTACGACCGGCTGCACCTCTTAATTGACCTAGTACATTAGCTTGACTTTGTTGTAGTTGTTGAGCTTGAAACTGAGCTTGCTGCTGGTTGACAGTTAAGTCTTCCATAGTATTTTCCATATTGAGATATGGATTACTAGTATCTAAGTTAGCATATATCTCTTCTAGCCTTTTAGCTTCTTTTTTAGCTCTTTGTTCTTGTCTTCGTGCTCGTCTAGCTTCTTTGCCTGCTGTTATAGCTCCAAAAGCTGAACTACCTAAACTAAGTCCTGCTGATATTAAGGGTATTGTTGCTGGTCCTGCCATATTATTATATTTTACGTATGTTTATAATTACTCTTATATTGAGTTATTTACTACTTTCAAAGACTTCTGCACCTACAGAAAATAATTCTGCCTTAGTTGTAGAGTCATTTTCTATTTTAACTTGTGAATAATAACCTAAAACACCTGAGTCATTTACGTTATTATCTTTTACAAAGAAAAAATAGTCTGTACTAAAAGGTAAAACCATATCGTTGTCTGATATTGTTACAACTACATTGTGTAAGTTAGAAGCAAAGCTAAGCTCTTTAACAACACCTATGTAAGTATTACCATAAGTTTCAGATATACTATCGTTAACAGTATAGCTTCCACTAGTAGCCGTAGTTGTGTAAAAAACGTGATCACCTACTTGTATAGCTGAGTTTAAATCTGTATATTTTAATGTTAGCGTTGCCATTAAGAGTTTGTTAAGAATGAAGGTATATTAATACTATAAGTAAAATCAGAATCACCTAATTTTTTAAACAACAAAGTAAAAGTTAAAGTAAAAATTTCATTAGAACTTCCACTTACTACACCAGAAAGATTAACTATAGCTACCTTACTAGAATCGTAAGCGCTACCAGCTGCAATACCACTATCTCCAACGTCTGATCCATCAGTAATAAATAAGTTTTTATTTGTTATATCTAAGTTAGCACTAACATAACTCCAAGCAGAAGAATCTGAAGTTGTTAAAACTCTAGAAACTTTAACTACATTACCTGATAACGTGTCACTAGCATTTAAACTTGAAGCTCTTAAGTCTGATATAGGAGCTCCAGCTACATCAAATCTAGCCAAAAGAGTTGAACTACCAGGAACATCATATTTAGGTGATGGTGAACTTTGTCTTACAAATCCTAAAGTAAAAACGTTGCTATCTGAGCGTTTTTTAGTAAATTTAGTAGGAAAACCTTTGTGAAAATTACCAAGCGCGCTACCTCTAACTGTAGAGCCTTTTTCTGTTATAGTAACAGAGTAAGTTTTATCAATAGAACCAGCTGGTATAACAACATCTTTTTCATAAACACTTTCGCCAGAGTCTAAATTACCAGTTTTAACTATAACTGCGTCATCAACATCAAGAATAGAAGTGGTATTACCAGTACTTACTGTTGTTTCTATAACATCTAAATCAAATGTAGCACCAATGTCTCCAAATACTTGTAGCTTTCTAGTCTCACCAAATTCACTTATATTACCTTCACCAAATTTTAAATTTTTAATTACAGGAATAGTAGACTGTGCTGACTTACTTTTACCTGTAGCTTCTATAGCTAAAGCGTCTACAGGTAATATAGGCCCCGATTTTGTGTTAGCTACAATTGCAATAGTAACACCTGTTGTTTCTCCGTTAGAATTTTGAGTAACACTTTTAGTATTAAACAACAAAGCGTCTGCTGATTGGTGATCTTGTCCAACTTGAAAACCTGTAACAGCAAAACTTGGTAAATCAGTTTCATCAAGAACGTCACTACCTGTAGCTGTAACTTCAAAAGTACCAACTTCTTCGTAACTAGGAACTTGCTCTTGCTCAGCAGCAGAATTATCTGGATCACTATTACCGCTACCACCTGTAGGAACTGGGGTTTCTACGTTACCGCTTATTGTTATAACAGTGCTTGAGCCACTTCCAGTTGCACCAACACTAACACCGTCGTTAGTTGATGTAGCATTTTGAATACTAAAACCTGTTGTGCCAGCAAAATCTATAGTAGCACTAATAGGTGTAAGAAATAAAGAGCTTGTGTTGTTAACGTTTTCAGCATTAATTCTTCTAGCGTTACCAGTTATAACAGATGACACGTCTATAATAGTGTCTGCTGATGGCATAGTAAAATCACTAGCTATCGTTACTGTTGCACTTACAGTAGCACCAACTGTAAAAGCAGTACCATTTGTAGTAAACACAACATCATGTATACCTGAAGGTAAAGTTCCATGAGCAAAATCTGCGTGGCCTACAACATAACCAGGTTTAGGTGTTATAGTCATAACACCAGTTTGGTTTCTAGCAGTTGTAGTTCCACCGCCTTCGCTTCTTATTATTCTTGATATAGTATAGTTAGCCATTATTATTGTATTATTAAGTTAAATACTCCAGCTAAAGAATCTGTATAAGAAATTTCACTAGGTACACCTAAACCTTGAGTTGATAATTCTGATGGATCAGAAGTTACTGTAACATTATTAAATGTAGTATTAGAAACATCAAAATCACCTACTATATTACCGTACCATTTACCTTCTTTTTTAGAAAAATCTATAACTTTACCTTGCTGTAAATCTGTGTTGACAGATGTAACTTTCCAACCTTTTATTTCTGGTATTGTTGCAACAGCTGAAGTTACAGCAGCAAAACTATTATCTGTATAATTAGCTGAATTACCAGCAGCGTCTATAGCAGATTTATTATTTATTGAAAATTGAAAACCTTGGCTGCCTTCATAATTTATAGCTTTAAAGTTTTTAATAGAACCTAAAAAGTCATTAAATATAAAGTCTATATAAGAGTTTACAATAGATGCACTATAAAAAGTATTTCTGTTAACTGTATCGCCGTTGTGAGCAGAGTCTACGTGATGTTTATATACTATATGTTCTTTACTACTATAATATTCACCGCTCATAGATACAGCAGAGTCTGTAACAAAAGACTTAAAACTAACCCAACCTTTACTGGCTTCATTAAAAGAAACTGTAGTATCAGTCTCTCCAAACTCTGGTTTAAAAGTTATACTTAAATTATATTCACCAGATACTATATCAAAAGATCCTATCAAGCTGTTAGACTTAGGTAGATTTTGTCTAAAATAGTTTCTCATACCAACATTAGATATTGGTGTTAAACCATCTCTAGATAACCTTAAAACAGCTCCTCTTTCTCTGTCTGTAAAGTACATTCTAAACTGATCAACCGCTAAAGACTCAGGGTTTCTAGATATTCCATAGTCTCCAACGTATGGAACAGCTTGACCAAGTACTCTATCTGATGCTGTTAAATTTACGTTACCATCTGCATTAAATAAAGCATCTTTGTTTGCTAAAACTTTTAAAACTTTATCTTCAGTAAACGTTATTAAATCAGCATCTCTAGCTTTTAAAGCTTGTATAGATCCATAAGAAGGATTTATTTCTTTAGTTATTTTTTGAGACACGTTAAACTCATTCAAGTTGTTAACACTTGAGTTAGAGTTATATATACCTGAAAATATAAAACCATTAGTAATATTTTCTTGTTTATAATCTAAAGATGTAGTAGAAACATTAACGCCATTGTCTATAAATGGTGCATTAAAATCATCTCTTATTCTATTAGACTCTACACCGTTACCGAAAGTAAAACAGTTAGACCAAGGTAGTAAAACTTTTTTATCATGTACTTCATTGTCTATTTGGTAATAACCTGTAGCAGAAGCACTAGTCTTAACAAGGCCAGAGCTTTCGATATCTGCAGCAATAAAAGAAACAACAGAGCTTCTAGTTTCAGTACCATCTTTATGTACAAAAACTAAAACGTCGTTTAAATCAATACCGCTTGTAGCTAAACTTGTATCATATTTTAATTCTACTATACTATTGTAAACTTTAGTAACCGTTGGTCTAGGAACTAAAACTTGCTCAACGTTATTAGTAAAAACTTTTACAGTAGAACCTATTGGTGCAAACTCTGAAGTATTTTTTTCGTTTAACCTTAAAGGTATAGCGTTAGAAGCTTCGTAAAAAATATCTAAATCTATAGACTCTTTAGGCTCAGTTTCCCACATAGCAGAGTTTGTAGTTATAGTTTCTGAATCAAATAAAGTATCTACTCTATCTACTATATCTATAACAACAGTGCTCATACCGTCGTGCTTAAACATACTTCTAGGGTCAAAAACACTAAAATCTATACCTTCATCCGTGTCACTTCCATCTGCATTAACTTTTCTAAACGTAGTATAAAAAGTTTGTCTTACAACTTGTTTAGCTTCGTTATGCCCCATCATACCAGTAAAGCCAAGACTTGTTTGATTAAAATTACTAAATCCTCCTGACAATGTTTCACTACCACTAGTAATTCTATAAATAGTGCCTCGACCTTCGTTTGTTGGGTCATTTCTAAATTTAAACATAGTACCTGGAGTAGACATTTTATCATGAAAAGAAGTTACGCTATCCATAAATTGACCAGTTGGATTATCCATTTGAAACCTGTTACCATTTATTTCGGTGCCGTCTTCTAAAACAGATCTAGTAACACTAAAGTATAATCTATCAAAAGTTTCATTAGCAGCAAGACCAGACTTAGCAAAACCTCTACTAGCCCCGTCTAATGGAAAGTCTTCTGGTATTAAATTAATTCCTTGAGGTCCAAGATCTATATAAGTTTCATCTCCATAAAGATATATGCTCTCAAAAACACTATGTGCATCAGCTGCATCTATAAACACAGGTGTTCTAGCTTGTGTTCTATAGTTTTCCCAAAAATCTATAGTGCTGTCAGTTTGTGTACCTTGTGTACCAGCAAACTGTGTTACCACGTTAGTAGCAAAATCATTGTCAGCGTTAAAACCATTCCAATTATAATTAGCGTTCAAGCTAGTTCCTTCAGCTGGATTATTGTAACTATTAGTGTCTATATAAGCTATACTATAGCTGTGATCTGGCGTGTAAACAGTATTAGAATCAGATGTACCAATAACGTACTTATCTAAAATACTATCTCTTGCTATTTTAACAAAAAATCTACCATCAAACTCTGGTTTGTTTTCTACAACGTCATCAACAAATTCAAAAAAGTATTGAACACCAGTGTCTAAATGTGTAGCTTGACCAGCTCCACTACCATCACTTGTGTAATCACCTATGTCTATAAAATGTTGTATAAAACTAGCTTGGTCTCCAAAAGCAAATTGGATGTCAAAAGATCCTGCATCGTCTTCAGTACTTCCGCTTAATTTAGTTACTTTTTTAAAGTTAGTAAAAGCAATGTTTTTAGTATCTCCATTTGCGTCTCTAGATATTGCCTTTATTCTTACTCTAGGTACACCTTTAAATTCATGGTTGTCACTAAAAAAAGTACTTTCAGTTAACGCGAAAGTTCTTCTTACACGTAGTTCTTCTTCAACATCTGTAGTAAAATTATACCCAATATCACCTTCATAACCACTTGTTCCACCATCAACTGGCGTATCACCAAATCTTCTTCTATCTGTTTTTATAAAATCAGGCGCTTCATTACTTATAGCTATAACTTTAAATCTAGCTTCTTCTTCAACATATATATTAGTACCGTGCTCATTTTTTAATATTAAATAAGTTTCTTCATCTATTTTATTCCTATCGGATGAAGCAAAAGAAATCCATATATTACCATCTTCGGCATTATACCACCTGTCCATTGCTAAGTTGTAGTACTCGCTAGAAGTTTCTTTTATATAATACTTAACATAGTCTGCCCATAAAGGTACAGACGCAGAAAAAGAACCACCTAACTGCCAATGTTTTTGAACAACAAATTTATTTATTGTAGTTGAAACGTTTTTGTCTAACTTTATGGTATCAGAATGTTCAATTAAAACTTTACTATTATTACTAGAAGATACCCTATAAGATCTATCGCCAGGAGATATAACAGCTGTTTCTCTACCATATTTGTCGCCGTAAAGAAATCCAACTTTATAATTTCTTAAAGATTTTATAGATTTTTCTGGAGTTAAAGTATTTGAAAGATCAGTAGAATTTAAAGATAAAGATATTGCAGGCTGTAAACCTAAATCATAACCTTGTGTGTAGTTAGCATATATTAATCTATTTGCTATAACCTCTTGAGCTTTAGCAAATCTAGGCACATTGTCGAAAGATCTTAGTATCTGATCGTCAGGTACGACTTTATATACCATATCTGAAGTTATTTTAACTTCTCCAGCAACTTCACCATTAATACCTTTCCATTCAGGATCTAAGTCTCTATCTATAGTTTTTATTACATAAACTGTAGGTGAGTCTGTAGATTTATATAATATGTCTACTGACTCTATATCATCAGGTCTAACACTTTTTTCTGGTAAAAAGTTTGTTATAGTAAGTTCTCTTAAATTATTTTCCATGCCTAGATTATAAGCATTTTTAGCATCAAAATCAAACTCGCCAGGTAAGAAAGCTATTTCAGAAAATGGTGAAAAGCTAGAGTATTCACCATCGTTATACTTGTATCTATAACCAAATCTAGGAAACTTTAATTCAAAAAACGGTTTAGGCTGCTCAAGAGTACCTCTCCACTGAGTAAAAGTAGCAGGTATACCGGTGCTTATAGCTGTTATTGTAAAAACAAAACTACTGCTTGTCATTTCAGTACATCTTACTCTAATAGTGGTTGGACTATAAGACTCATCGTCTAATGACTCAAAATTTATAACATCTCCTTCTTTTATACCATATGTAGATGTAGTTTCAAGTACAGTAAAAGCAGTACTTACAATACTTTCAGAAAATTCTTGATCACCATTTGACATTGTAAAGTTTGAAGACGTTGTGTCTATAGTAAGTTGAGTAACACCTTCTCTAGTAGTATTACTCATGTTTAAAGTAGGTGCAGTTCTTGGAGCTTTTCTTATAACAGTAACATGTTCTTCTAGTATATCACCTATGTGATCAGTTTCAAAACTAGTAATAGGTAACGAAGCTTCAGTTGCTTGATGGTTTAAATGAAGTTTTGTTTGATTATAATTAACACTACCTAAAGCTGATGATAATTGAGTAGTACCTTCTTTACATCTTTTAATGTTTATTTTTTTTGGCTCAGATCTACCATCTGTAAAAAACAAATATTCATCAATAACATTAATACCTGTTATTTGATGACTTTGACTAAAATTTAATACTCTAGGTTTAGATGCAATAACAAATTCGCAAGTACCACTATTTATAGCAGTCGGTATTTGTTTGTTAACTGTTAAAGTCGTACCACTAGAAGTTAATATTTTAGTGCCTGCTGTAAGTAAGGCTGTACCGTTGCTAGCGTAAAGCTGTATTTTCATACCTACTTTAAAAAATGCGTCATACCCAGACGACATATTAATACTATTAGTATCAGCAGTTGCGCTTATACCAGCTAGAGCTCTAGTGCTAGAGAAAGCATAAAGATCATTAAGCACTACATTGTTAAAACCTTTACTATCAACCTCTATGATAGAGTCCATCCAGTACGTTAAAGCATCTATCTCCGTAACTGTTATATCAAAGTCTGGAGAAGAAACTAGAAAGTAAGCTTTGTTATTTTTTTCGTCAGCAACACTACCTATAACTTTAGCTTTGTTAGTTAAATAAGTACTAGGCGAGCTATAAGCAAATGGTGTATTACCTTGAACATTTTGAACAGTACCAGATGCATCACCATCAGTAGTTCTAATCTGTATGTTCATAGCATCTCTATACTCACCATTTTTAACAAGCCTTTCATCTAGGTCTTTATTCATCCTAGCGGCTGTAAAAGTTCTTTTAATCTCTGCCATACTTATTATTTTATAGGTTTACTTAAGCCTTTTAATACTTGAGTAAACTCTTCTATCTTAATACTAGATAATCTAATTTTAGCTTTTCTAGCTTCAGCAAATCTTTCTTTCTTAAATCTTTGTACTATGTATTCTGGTATATTTGATCTTGAAGATAATATACCGTAAGCTATCCACTTGTAAACAGCTTCTTCAGCAAACTTATGCACTACCATTTCGCTGTCAGTACCAAGTCCATCACTTATATAATGTAGTACTACAGTTTTACCAGATAAGTTAGAACCAAAGTGTATATGTCTAGTTCTTTCATCTATATAAAACGTACCATTTTGATGAGCGTGCTGTGGATCTAAACCATATCTTCTACCAAATTGATGTATAATTTCATCATCTGTTTCGTAATCATCTCTAGATGCATCTATAAACTCAGATGTATGAGTTTTAAAATTAGTCCAAGTGTCAGAGTTATTATTAGTAGCATCTTGTTCTATAAGATTATTACCACCGTCAAACTGGTAAACACCATCTACTTGAGATATAGCAAATGGATTAGAAGTCTTACCTGTAGGATATAAGTTTCTTTCAATACCGTCAGAGCCACTACGAGTAACTTTTACATAGTTAACATAGTCTTGAGGTATAATCATTTTTAAAGTATTAGGTACTTCTATTTCTTGAGACTTAACAGATCTAAATATATCATAGCTAAACTCTTGTATAGCTCGCATAGCATGAAATTGTACGTCAGTTTTTTTAACCTTACTTATAATCTTACCTTCACCAACGTTCATAACCATAAAGCTACTAACTATATGATCTAGCGATACAAACTGATAGTCACCAAATGAACTACCTTGATAATAAGCTTGTTGAGTTGTTCCGTCTAATAATCCCATAGTTAACTATTTTTTTCAGCTTTATCAGTTGATTGATCTCTTAATGCTATACCAGATAACACTTGATCTTTAAGTGTTATACCAGATAGCTCTAGTATTCTCATTACTAAATTATTTTCTTCAGCTTCATGAAGATCAAAGTTTGTGCTAGCGCTAGAATTATATAAAGCTTTACCATTTATAACAACATAACCCCAATCAGGTGTAGCAGGTTTTTCTATAATATTGCAAGCAACACTAGAAGTTATAGTTTCAGGATATACGGCTATTGTTGTAGCACTTGTTTTTATAAACACAGGACTTGTCGTTGTTGGTTTTAGCAAGTTACTATTAGTATAATGATTTAATTCGTTTGTAGGAATTTTTTGTATTTCAACACCAGCTGTAGTATAAACTTTACCTAACTTATAGTGAGTAGGTAAAGTACCTATATTAGAAGACATACTTACGTTTTGATTAAATTTTTCATGTACGTCTATACGTTCTTGAATAGCATCTACTTTATCTGCATACACAGTGTCGTTAGATGGCATTCTTAAAAATCTAGCTAAGTCGTTAAAGTAACCTTCAAATATATCTAGCTGAGCTTGATCAGCAAAGTAGTTAAATTCTTGAGGTGTTATATAGCCTCTTTGCTCTTTATTTGCTAAAGCTAAAACTTTTTGATATACACTATTTACATTTACTGCCATATTAAAACGCCTCCATTATTATTTCATCAATAGCATCTTGAAGCTCTCTTCTTGTAGCTTCCATAGTCATCATAATATTTGCTTGAAACCTTTTAGCTTCTTCGTTATTATTTAAAACAACTAATGTAGGTACTACTACTATTTTGTATTCACTTGCCCAACGTGTGTCAGCTGCTATATCAACTCTTTGTATTTCACAATCAGTTAATTTAGGTAACCAATCAACGGCATTTGCTTGATTAAAGCTTGCGTTAAATTCTACAACTACTAAGCCATCAGGAAAGTCTTGAGCAAAGCAGTTAATAGTAAATAAAAAAGCTAATACTAATCTTAACATACTTATCTTAATTTATCTATCTTCTCTTCTACTCTAATCATTTGATCTTTAATTTCTTTAACATCTTCTTGCGTTGACATTATAGTTTGTCTTATCAATTGATCTTTCATATCATACTCCATTCTTGTAATCTCTGGATCTGGAGGTAATGGTAACTCTTTTGCTTCTGTTATATCTGCTTGCAAAGTAAACCACATACCTACTAGTGTGAAGATTAAAGCGGCTATGCCAGCTAAAGTTTTTATACTTAACTTTACAGTTGTATCTTCATTTAATTCTTTTGCCATCGTTAAAATATTACGTAGTTAATTCCTATACTAAAGTTGTGCCAGTCTCTGTTCCAATACTTGTTATATCGACCTTCTACAAAAGTACCTAAACTTTTGTTAAATCTATAACCAAATATTAAACCTCCTGAATAATCAACCCATTGACCACCGTTGAACTTGTGATATGAGTATTTGTTTTTTGTTTCTAAGTGATACGGCATTACGTTTGCCCACGAGTGAAACCAAAAGTCCTTTGTAAAATAATAATAGTCCAAACCCACAACTATAGAATATTCTAATATATTAGGTATTGCACTTCTTTCTTTTTCTACATACTCATCTATTACTTGTGGTATAACAACTTCTTCCCAAACTTCTTGACTGTTAGCAACTACAGTGCCATCAGGTGCTGAGTATATACCATCTAAACTAATATCATAACCTTCTTGTAAAGCTAAATATGTATAGTGTAGCGAACCATTGTCTAATATCCAATTAGCTAATGGATCAAATCCATACGGTTCTGACAATCTCTGGACAGTTCCTGCGTTCAAGGATAGTTTACCATCACCGAACTGTTTTCTGTACCTCTCAGATGCCTCAAAATACTTTATATCAGCAAATCCGTCTTCAAGATATTCTACCTTAGCAACCCAGTTGTCAGCTACGTACCTAACAAAATGATGTTGATTAGTAAAATTAACACCTAATCTTCTTACAAAATCAGCTTCAAATAAATACTCAAAGCCATCAACTCTACCAATTGTAGCTGCATCACTATATGAATTTTCTGTACCATTGTAAAAAGTAAGAGCTCTGTTCTCATAACCAAATCTTTTTATTTTTCTTAGACCTATAGACAACGAGTAATCAAAAGGCATTTCAATTAACTGCTGCTCTAATAAACCTGATGATATAGAAAATATCTGATCATCACCTAATGATGTACCACCATTTACAGCCGCATAAAACGTAGAGTATTTAAATACTTTATTTAAACCTTGACTATTACAAGACTTTGATATTCCTATTAATAAAAAAGAAAATATTATAACAAGACCTATACTAACTAAAAATTCTAATACAAAACTTTTAACAAACTTTATCATCTCTTAATAACTTTTTTAGTTGATGTTACGCCTTGATACTTTATTGTAAAACTATAAACACCTGAGTCTAGCAAACTCATATCTAATCTATTTAAACCTTTATGTGTTTGATTTGGTTTTACTTTTATAACTAATCTACCAGTTACATCATATACTTCTATACTTACCTTGCTTTTAGTAAGTATATTTAAATAATCATCAACAGGTACAGGATATAAAGCTACACTGTTACTTCTCATTAAATCTCTAACATCAAGATCAGAATTACCGTTACATCTCCAATACAGCTGTTGACATTTCTCATCCCACTGATTATTACAGCAATAAGGATCTACCATAATAACCCAAGCGTAGCATGTATCGTTTAACCAGTATGGT
>Ga0209348_1001041_pt1 | contig 13832 bp, 21 predicted proteins | sample ETNvirenome_2_30_FD_184065 | JGI IMG/M metagenome (GOLD analysis project Ga0209348, IMG submission 184065) | Marine viral communities from the Pacific Ocean - ETNP_2_30 (SPAdes) (version 2) | ecosystem: Environmental > Aquatic > Marine > Oceanic | place: Pacific Ocean | collected 2013-06-22 | reverse complement strand
TTCAGTTGTACCAAATTTATGCGGGAAGTCAACTCGTATTCTTTTATCAACTTCAGCATAATATTCATCAGAGGCAGGATCAAACCCTTCTTTTTCAGTCAAATCCTTATGTATCTCAAATGCAGTGTAAGTCATTGCTCTATCAGTTCCAAACCAAGGATTCTTAGATGCCCATGCTTCGGCTCTAGGATCTGGATTTATTGGATCATCTCTTTGAGGAATGTTTATATCCCCACCTTGAGATAAATTTTGCACAGGTTTTTCTATCTGTGCTTTTGCTTCCTCTCTTCCTGATTTAGCATCGTTAAGTTTTGCATTTTCAAACGCTAGTTCAGCAATTCTTTTATTTGCTTCAACTTGAGCTTTTGCATCTCCTGCTTCAATAGCCGCAGCTAATTCTTTTTGTGCAGCCTCTAAACCTGATGATATTGTTGATTCAAATTTTTTAATGTAATCAGAATCAGTTTTTTGAAATCTAGCTTCTAATTTTTTTCTAGATTCCTCTACACCTTTGGCATATTCAACAGCAGCTTGTTCTCTTCTTTCTGCTTCTCTCATTTTACGAGTTAATTTCGCAATACGAGATTGTACACCTTTACTGTAATCTTCTAATTCACTATCTGATTTTTTTTCATCTAACTTTGTTTCTCTTTCATTTTCATATGTTTTATCTGTTTCTTGTTCCGTTTTTTCCGTTTCTACAACGGACTCGTCTTTTGTTTCTTCAATATCTATTTCTGCATCAGGTCCTGATGTATCTATAGGTACTGTCTTTTTTTCTTCTTCTGGCATAGTTACTCCTTCCTATGATTAAAACTCATGCAAGATGTCCTCTGGACTATCAATTGTTGCTAACACTTCATCGTCGTTTAGCAGACGCATTTCCCCACCATCTATTTTTATTCGGCTGCCTGCATAACGCGCAAACATAACCCAATCTTTCTCCTTGCACCACGGACCCTCTGGATATCTCTCTTTATCCGTATAACACTGCGGACCCATAGCCATTACTAAACCTACTTGTGATGCAACTTGTTGTCTTTCTAAAGTTGTTTCAGCCAAGTGAAGTCCGCCTTTAGTTTTTTCTTGCATCTTAAAAGGTAAAACTAAAAGTCTCCACCCAGTTGGTTTTGGTAATTTTGGTTCTTTTTCTGATTTTTTTAAACCAACAAGATCATTGTTTGGTTTTAATATCGATGACTGTTCCTTCATTTTGCTCCTTGTCTTCTAGCAGGTTAGAGAGTTCCTGTAGTGTTGCCTCTAAGGCGTTTATTTGTCCTATTATATACCTGTATTTTTCCATACTGTCAACACCTCCCGATGTAACTGATATAGATAATGCTTCTAACCTAGTTTTTAAAAACTTAAGTAGTTTGTTTATTACGGTTTCTAATTGCATCTTTACCTTTCTTAAAAATAGCAGCGACTTTTGTTTTACCCATAACTTTGGCTCGCTGTTCTCCAACAGTTAGGATTTGTATTTTTCTTGCAAAAGGTTTTGATATTTTTTTAACTTTTGCAACTGTAGCACTAGCATCTGCAGGTGTTGCAAACTTTATACGGACAGTATCTCTAGGATTCTCATCCGTATAAAGTCTTCTGCCAGACCCTTTAGGTTTTTTACCTGTACCTTTTTTTGGGTCTGCCATTATTTTTTCTTTTTAGAACCTTTTTTCATTCCAGCTCTTTTCATGAGCATACCACCGCCCATTTTTTTTACTCTAGCTTTTTCTGCGCCCTCTTCTCTTTTTGTAGATTTAGGCTTATACATTTTTAATGGCATATTTTCTCCTTAATATTTTAAGCTTATGTGTCCAACAGCCCCTGCAGAATCTGCGCCGTTTTCAGCCCAAATTTTCACTGTAGCGGTTGTTGAAATCGCATTAGTTTTTAATGTAAATTTTTCTGATTGTCCAGTAGCCACTCCTGATTTGTTATGATCAGAACCTGCAGAAGTTTTTACTTCTAGTTTCCAAGTTGTACCTTCTGGATCAGTAATTGTTCCAGTAACGTCTACATCCCATCCACCTGTGTTAAAATCTTTTTGACATTTACAATATCCATCATCGTCTAAAGTAAATTTCATTGTTGAAGTACTACCTAATAGATTATCAGGCAATTCGTTGTCTAGTATCGTCATGTTTTTCCTTTTTAGTTATGAAGATGTAATTAACATTTCCATCTTCTACGGGCCTGCCTTAATCTTGAATTAGGATCTGCTGCAGCCTTAGGAAATTTTTTCATTTGACCGGCGCTTCTCGCGCAGAAGGACTTACGTCTCTTCGCAGCTTTGGACCCTGCCTTAACTTTGCCAGTGACCGCTGTTTTTAGTTTAGAGCCGGGATTTTCTCTTCTATATCGGGCGACCCCAGCCTTAGTCATCCCTGCTCCAGACTTTGTAGATCTGAAATTTTTTTTATTTCTTGGAGGCATTTTATCTTGTCTTCTCATTATCTCATGCCCATTCTTTTACCCATGAAACCACCCATCATGGCTTGTTTTCTTTTTGCAAACGTTTTAACATTTGTTGGTTTACCACCAACACCTTGTGCTACTGCTCTTTTTCTTTTTACAGCTGAACGTCTTTGTCCTTCTGACATACCTCTAGCTTTAGCTAGTGGAACACATTTTGGATACTTACGTTTTGCGTCTGCTTTCTGTTTTGATCTTCCGCACTTTGAGAAAGAACCGTCTTTCTTTTTACTTCCTATGTCTACCCATTTTTGAGCAAACCATTTATCAAGACCATTCTTCGTCATGACATTATACCATTATTGTTTTTTTAGTTCTGTCTGACATGATAGCGCCACAACCTCTGGCTACAGAACCTCTTTTTAAACCTTGTCTTTTTAATCTAGCAGTTGCTTCCATAAGACCACCACCTGCTTTCATAATCCTACCGCCCATAGCTTTTTTAGGACCTTTAAAATCTTTTCGTTTTACACCAGACGGATCTTTAATTTTACCTGCACAAATTCTAGAAGCATAAGCATTAGCATATGCGCTGGGATAAACTTTAAATTTTCGCTTCGCTGCGGCCTTACCTCTAGGACATAGTTTAGTCATTATCTTTTCCTCGCTGTTTGTGCAGCTCTTGTAAAGTTTGCTTTAGTTGGTGAACCTTTTGAACCTTTTTTTCTCATTTTCTCTCCAGAGCCAGCTTTGATTCTAGCTTTTTTAGCTGCAATGTTTGCGTATAAACCTTTACCAGCCATTAAGCTCTTCCACCTTTTTTCATATAACCCATTTTATTTCTAACTTTAGTTGGTAATTTTGATAAACCTTTTTGTGTTTTAGGATCTACTGGTTTTAAAGTTCCATCTTTCATTCCAAATCTACGACCCATCATTCCGCCGCCCATTTTTTTGGATCTTACCATTTCACGTTCTCTAATTTCTTCTGGTGATTTTTTAGTTATAAACTTACTTGTTTTTTTCTTTTGTAAGGAAGGTAAATCAGCTAAATCAAATTTTTTCTTTTTTCTAGTTATAAACTTGCTTGCGTTGCCTTTTGCCATAGCATCAGCTGCAATTTTACCAAGATCAATTTTTTGTTTTTTCTTAGTTATGTATTTAGGTGGTTCTTTTTTCTTCTTAGTTATATACTTACTTCCGCTGTCAAATTTTTTTCTCATTTTTTTAGGTCCTTTCCCTTGTTAAAGCCAGACTCGGTAACTTTTAACCCGCCAACTTTTTGAGTTGTTTGTCTTAATTTAGTTCTTGCTGGATCAATGTCTTCTTCCATTCTTTGAAAAGAACGTTTCATCTTACCTTTTGTTTTTAAGGTATCTATTTTCATTCTGTCTACAACTTGCATCTTTTTAGATTTATTAACGTTTGGTTTGACAGATTTAATAACCTCTTTACCAGTGGTTTTTTGTTTACCACCTTTAATAAGGTACTTAATAGCTTTAATACCGTATCCTACAAATTTACTTGACATTATTTTTTACCATTCCTAAATATTTGTGTACCCTTTATACCATAAATGCTCGCGACGACAAGGATCCACAAATTTGTGAACCATGACGGCAGTGCCGAGAAATACTCAAAGAACAATTTTACTTTGTCCATGGCCATCGGGTCATCCGATATGACCGCCCAAGCTAAAACTGCTATCGGCGCCGTTAACACAAGTAAAACGAACTCGTCTTTCCAGTCCGATTGTCTTGCCTCTAGCAATTTGCCTTGGTATTCTGACTGTCCATCGGCCATACGCTTTGCATGCATGTGTTGTGCATCAGCCATAGCCATTTTAGTCTCTTGACGCTTCTTAAAAATGTGCGTTCCGGCTTGTAAAGCTACTTTTGCTAGTCCGAACCAGGCCATTAGTATGCTTTAGAGTTTCTTTTCTTTTCTGGCAACATTCTTTTCTGTCCGCCAACTGGCATTTCAGGTTTTCCTGTTGCAATATAATTAAAAGCTTGGTCAGCAGTAGTTTTTGATCTAGGATCAACCTCAATACTCTGTTCTGCAACCTTAACTTCTTTTATTTTATCTAGTTTTTGCATTTTTTACTCCTTTTTTATTAATTATCGTCTATCACAACTTGTGCTTGTTGTACACCGGTCTTTGCGAGGCTAACTCCAGCACGTAATTTAGCTAAATCTTCGTTTTGTTCAAGTTTATCTTCTGCAAGATCGGCTTGTTGCATTAGTCTTGCTCTTGCAAGGTCTTGTTGTGCTTCATCATTGTCTTTTTTTCTCTCATTTTCCATAGCACGAAGATCAACTTCTCTTGCTTTTAGTTTTAAAAGTGGATCAGAATCAAATTGTGACGTAATTTTCTTTTCTTCCTTCATAAATTCTTCTGTCATCTCTGCAATCAACACAGATTTTCTTGCTTCGACCTCGTTTGTAAGTGCTTGTAGCTGTTGTCCAACTTGTGGATTCATAGCTGCCTGCATTTGCAACTGTTGCATCTGCATCATCTGCTCTCTAAACTCTAATTGAACTTGTTCTTGAGCCATAATTGATATGTGCTCTAAAATATTTTTTTGTATTGCAGCCATTATAGCAGGATTATTTCTAACCATGTTAGTTGACATAAAATTTAAGTGCGCTGTGATGTGTGCTCTGTGATCTTGACCAGGAAAAGCTTGAAAAGGTTTTCCACCCATTGCATTTATGTGTTCTAAACTTGGGTCCATTGGTGCGTTTGGTGCTGGAGCTGGTAATACTGCATCAACATTCTTTACACCGATTGCTTCGTACATGTTTCTGTATATTTGATACATGTTATGTAGCTGAGGATTACTAGTTGCGATCTGTAATTGTGTTTGTGCAAGTGTAATTCTTTGCGACATAGAAAATATGTTTGGATCTGCAACAGGAACAATGTCTATTCTATCATCAAAATCTGTTTGTTTAATATTTCTTTGCCCGCCTACAACATCATATGGATATTCTGGTGGTAAATATTGTGCTACAGCTTTTGATAATAATTTAAATTCATCTTTCATCGCTGCATAACATCTTTTGTGTATTGCGCTCATGACTCTTGAACCACGTTCTAATAATGCAATTGTTGTTCCAACAGCTGCTCCTTGGTTTCCGTCACCAACTTGCATGTCAGCAATAGCCGCAAACCTTTGACCTGCTTGTACAACTATACCTAAAAGATTTAATAATGTTTGTGATGGTTCTTTGTATGGTAATGGAAAGAATGCATCTCTTAGATTACCACCTGGTGCATCTACATCTTTAAATTCACCTGGTTGTATCGGCGATGCTTCATCTCTAACTCTAACGCCTCTTTGTTTAAATCCTGCTGGTAGATTAGATAATGTTCCAGCATCTAATAATTGACGGAGAGCAGACGTTGCCGTTCTGCTCAATCCGCCAATCATGTGAATGAGTCCAAAGCCATAAAATCCAAGTCCTGGCAGAAATTTGAAGTGGACAAAATATTGGATTTTATTTTTCTTTAGATCATCGGGCGCATAGTTTCTCCGTATAGAGAGAACTAATCGGCTACCTTCTTCTACAGTTACTATGTAGGGTAATTTTATTCCTGTTGGTTGACCGTCACCGTCAACATCTTCAAAACCTTCTAAATCTAAATTAACATGACACTCTAACAAAGTGTACATAGTTTCTTGTTTACCAGTTTTTTTCGTACCGTCTAATTCTCGTTCTTTTTTCTCAACATCATTTTGTTCGACGTTGCCTGGCGGTGCTAGTTCTACATCTCTATAGAAACCTGAAACTTGTTGTTTTCTTAATTCATTCTCTGACATTTTAACAACATGTATTACAGCTTCTGCGTCATCTAAACTTGTTGCAGTGTATGGTACGACTAGTTCGTCTGCAGGTACAAATTTAGATACTACTCTACCTAACGGTACATCGTAATAAACTTTTTTAAATGTAGATCCAGCTAACGGTAAATGAAATAACATTGAATCAAATTCTTCTTCATATTCTTTCATTTGATCCATAATTAAATAATTCATGTAATCTTTTACACGACCAGCTTGTTGTTCTGTGGCAGGATTTTTAATACCTATAATCTGTGTTCTTACAGGGCCATCACTTGGCAATAATTCTTTATAAGCTTGTGCTTGAAACTGTGTTACTGATTCTGCAAGAACTGGGTGTGTTGCACCACTAGCCCCTTGAAAAGGTTCTGTTCTGTTTTCGTATTTAAATCCTAAAAGATCTAAACCTGATTTATAAGATTGCTCCCAATCTTTTCTTGATGCTTTATAGTCCATATAGTTGTTAACCATGTCGCCACCAATTGGATCTATAACATCATCTGGTAAAATATCTGCTAAGTTATCAAAGTGATTTTCTGTTCCCGGTATATTTATAGCTCCCGGTTCAAAGTCTATCGTTGCGCCGCCGTCTTCTTCTGGTGTAACCTCTATCGGTCCTTTTTCTACTTCTTCCTCTTCAACTTGTACTTTTTCTACTTCTTCCTCTGTGGGAATGTCTATTTCAGTACGAGTGTTACTAGGGAGTCCTTTATCTATATCTGCCATTTATTACTCCTTTATCTTCTTAACATTATTATAATCAATAGGCAACCCATCTGGTGTAGGTCCTGCTTCTGGTGCTGGACCTTCCTCTACGCCTGCTTCTTTAGCTATTCCACCGCCTGCAAGCTCTAATTCTCTTGTAGGATCAGGAAATAATGTGTCCATAATTACTCTTTTTAAATTTGATCTTTTTGTTGCTCTTTCTAAATTCTTTTTAGCTTCTTTATCTTTAACTCTTTTCTTACCTTTTTCGAAAAGTTCTTTTGCATCTTCTAATTTTAAATCTGTTTGTATTCTAGGCTGAGCAAAATCGCTGTCTAATCCAGAAAAGTCTTCTGCTATTTGAGTATCCATCTCATCTTGTTTAACAACACTTCTTGCTTCTCTTTCTTCTGGATCGAGTGATAAAACTCTTTTTGTTTCACCAATTAAATCTGTTCCAATAAAACCTTGTTCTAACGCTTCTAATACTGGTTTACCTTCTTCGTATGCTTTGTATGTATCGTATGCAATAACAGGCGTAAAAGCTAAACCTAAAAGTTTACCACCAGCTTTTAAATAATTTTTTTTCATTAAATCATCTGGAATAGTTCTAGCCATATCAAAAAGATCTTGTAACAAAGGCACTCTTGCATTTAATTGTGATGCAAAACTTACACCTTTTATTTTTGATAAAGCTTGAAGGTCTATATTCTTTTTGCCTAACGCTAATAATTCATCAGCTTGTTCTCTTGTAATTTGAGATAAGTCTAAATTACCTAGTTCGTCTGCAAAACTCATACCTTTTCTAAGATCAAAACCTTTCGATTTAGTTGTTACGTTTCCTTTAGCATCAATGTCTGCTAGTTCAAAATCTACAAGGCCGGCTATTGGCCCTTTAACACTATTTTTTAATCTTGTTTGTTTGGCATTAGTCTCATCTATAATTGTTTTTCTTTCGGACAAAGTTAAGTTAGGATTTTTTAACAAGTTATCTCTGTTAGTTATAATAGCATTACGTGCAGCTTCTATTTTCATCAAAGGCTCAGATCTATTTAAAGATGCAGGTATTAAAGAAAATCTATTTAACGCTTGTGATTTAAATTTAGGTTGACTGTGATGAATAACTAAATCTTTTGATAGGTTTGGATATTTTTTAGTTTTGTAATTACTTAGATTATAATAAATACGATAAGGATCTTGTTTCTTATACAATGCAGCTTTATCTCTTCTATCAGCTAATTCTTGCTCTGGAGCTTTTGGTTGTTTTACTTTTCCATATTCCTTACTAGATTTTATTTTATTAATTTCTTTTTGTAATTCTAATAAGCTTGACTCTGTGGCCGTGAACTGTTTGTTTTTATAAAACGTTTTTTGTAGATTCTTATCTGTTATTTTTAATCTAAAAAATTTATTACCTGCTGTATTAGTTTCAGGTATTATTCTAACACCTCTGATACCTAGGTCTCTTGCCCTCTTGATTAAATCTTCACTAACTTCTGAAACAACGCCTGCTTTTTCTCCCCTTACAGTTCTAGATTTTTCAGCCGCTAGTTTAGCTGCTTCTAGTTTACTTAATGGTTTTGCATAATCTTTTCCTTCGACTAAATAAGATTTAATTGTTTTAGACGCTCTACCTGTGCCTTGTATTATTTCATTCTGTGTAGGTATTCTTCCATTCTTAGCAAGAAAATCTTGTACAAACTTTTTTAGTTCGTCTGCAATACCGCCTCTATTAAGTTGCATTCTTAAAGGAGGTAGTAATCCCTTTTCTCTTAAATCTTTGTCAGGATCTGTTGCTTTTAATTTTTCTAAAATATCTGCTTCTTTATCCTGTTTTACAAAAGCACGAAACGCTCCACGAGAGGGACCTATATTTTCGACAAGATAATTCTGCATGTCGTTAAATTTTTTTAGTTCCATTATTCTCCTAACATGTAAGCTAGGCCACCGGCAGCTTTTTTAATTGGTGGGGACTTTTTAGAAACTTCTTCTATAATTTCATCCATACTATCAAGACCACCTTCTACATCTTTCATTTTACCTTCCGCGTCTGGTTTGATAGTTAATTCTTCGTATTCATCTGGTGGCACTCTGCCTTTTGTAGTTTCGTCAGCTTGACCTTTTTTAAGAACCAGATATTCTTCTGACATGGTTCCTTCCACATCTCCTACTACTCCCTCTTTTGTTTTTTTAACAGTTATGTCACCTGAAGTCATATCTTCTTCTAAAGTATAGTTTTTATATTTTTTAGAAGTTACTCTTTCCGCGCTCCCAGTAATATCATCTCCAAACATTTTTATTTTAGCTACAAGATCATAAAAATATTTTGGAGCAGCTTGTGCAACTTCTACTGCTTTTTCTGCAACTATAGGAGCAGCTTTTTTAACGCCTGTAAAATATTTACCAAGAACAGGTAAGGTTGCAAGTCCACCCATAATTTTCATAAACGTTCTTCTATCCATACTACCTTTTTTCAAACCTATACGACCACCTTCTTTTGCTTGTTGATAAAATTGCTCTATATCTTCAATAGTTGCTGGAGCATCAGGATCGTTAAACTTTTCTATATTTTTTAATATCTCTTGATTAGAAATACCCATTATGTCTTTTAAATTTTTTTGTGGTCCTTTTAACATTTTTTTCTGCATGTCAGTTAATTCTGCTAACATCATGTTATCATCTTCTTCATTTTCTAACATCACTTGATCGTCTAATAATTTTTTCTTACCATATTGTAATAAAAGTTGTTTACCTATGCCCGGAAAATTACCTATTGCTAAATTTCTTAGATAATTAAATTCTTGACCAGCATCAAATAATTTTTCTATTCCAGATTTTTGTGGTTTTTTAGATCTGTCTACAATATTTCTTTGATTAATAGTCTGCTCGAATGATGATCTATCATCGGGTCCATCTGGTCCTTTGTCTCTGCTTGTTGTAACATTGCCACTCGGAGAAACATTTACACTTCTAGCTGTAGCTGCTCTTGTAGGTGTAGACACTGTTCCCATGTCAGCACCACCTTTAAAACCTATACGTCCGCCGTTAGCTTTTTTATCTATAGGTAGATCTTCAATAATTTTTTTAATCTCATCTACAGTCTCATCACCTTGTAATGTAATTCCATATTTTTGTTCTATTTGTTTTTGAAAACTTTCGGGGACAGCTCTTGGTTTCATGTCTGTTGCTTTCATGATTCCTGATTTAAGAGCGTTTCCTTCTTGTGTGCCACCCATTATAACTTCATCTGGGTTAAGAGTTCTACCCTCCATGTCGACAACTTTTTGTTGTTCTTTAAATTTACTAACTGCTTCTTGTTGAATTTTTATTTTTTCAAGGCCGTCTGGTTTTCTACCAGTTGCTTTCATGAAACCTCTTGTTAATTGAGTGATCATTTCAGCTATTGTCATTCCAAACTTAATCATTAATAATATACTCTTCTAGGTTTCTCTGCCTTTTCATCTACGTAATCTTCAGGATGATCGATCAGACCGCCCTGTCTGAATCGCATAATCGCTTGTGTCGTAGAATCCACAAGGTCATCATGATCGCCGTAAGGGAACGCCGCGCATTCCTCAATGACTTCCTCAGCAAATTTTTGCTCAGGAGCCCATATCATACCAGATTCGAACAAAGGTGCAACTGCATTTACACGAGCGTGCTTGTCGTTTCCTTTTGACGGTGTGAAATTCACAACAGGTATATCCATTTTTCTTAACTCGAACGTTAATGGCAATCCACTAGCTTTTGCCTCAACTATAACAGATTCAGGCTTCCAGTAATCATATTGTTCAAGGGCCAGTCTCCTTAATTCAGGAAACTCGTATCTACCTTTAACAGCATCTAATAATATTAAATTAGCTCCTTCGTCTTCGCTTGGATAAAATACGCCCCAAGTAGTAATAGCTGAATAGTCCGCTGTTTCTTTTTTAAGAAACGCTGTATCGTAAGATTGTATGACGTGAGATAACTGAGGTATATCTTCTGATGTATAAGTTCTCCACCACTCTCGTTTTAATATGGCTCCTTCTTCTGCTGTGGGATTTTGCATCCACTGCGCATTCCATTTAGCAACGGGTAATGTTGCTTGAACTTTTTCTAATTCGTCTAGCTTCCAATACTCTGGCCAAACAGGCTTGGGCCGTGATCCATGGTCCAAGATTGCTGGAAATTCGACCACGTGCCATTGATCAGCTTTAGGTTCACTTTGGTTTTTAATTAACATTCCTGTCAGATCTTTTGTAGACCAACGTGTCATAACCATAATTATTTTACCACCAGGCTGTAAACGTTGACGAGGACCTGATGTATACCATTCATAAGCTGACTCTAATGCAGTCTTGGACATTGCATCTTGCTCAGAGTGTGGGTCATCAATAATCAAGAGGTCCGCACCACGGCCCGTGATTGCACCACCAACACCAGCTGCAAAATATTCTCCACCATCAGATGTCTCCCAACGTCCTGCTGCTTTACTATCTTCTTGTAGTCTTGTTTTAAAAATTTTTGTAAAATTTTCTGAGTCGATAAGATTCTTTGCTTTACGGCCAAACCTTATTGCAAGTTCTGCTGTGTGGGTTGCTTGAATAATCTTGAGCTTAGGATCCCTGCCCACCATCCAAGCCGGAAGTAAGTATGAGGCAAACTCCGACTTAGTGTGTCTGGGAGGCATGTTAATAATTAGCCGGTTTATTTCACCTGTAGCTAATTTATTAAACTTATCTGCGATGTGTCTGTGATGGGACCCCTCTACAAAATCTGGCCACACACATTTTACAAAAGATAAAAAATCTGTTTTAGCTTTATTCTGTATTTTTTTTTCAGCGTGTAGTACTCGAAGTTGTTTAAAAGTTTTTCTAACGTCTGCAGGTAGTTTACTTATGTCTATATTATTTAAATTCATAAAAATTTTTTAAAAAATTTTTTTCGCACTCTAAAGTGTTAAATATGTTTTTACCAGGGATAACTGTCTAAATCAAGCAATACAACCTAGAGTAGTGGGACCCCTTTTTTGTATATAAGGGGGGTAGGGTCTAAGTTATTTTAAGTATTTGGGATTTGTTTGGGACCCCTGGCCCGTAGGGCCAGGGTACACGGTTCAGTGTTTGGTTTGGTTATCTCTTCTTTTAAAGACGCTATCTAGTGTAAGACCTTTGTCCATGATCATATCTATTAAATCTGGTAGTACTAGTAGTGACATAATAAAAGCCATCTTCTTTGCACCTAAGTTCTTATGTAAGTACTCGATCCGTTGTCCACCTTCTTTGTGATCGTCACCAGCATTCCAAATATATAAAGCGCTATGAATTATCTCTGGTGTTAAGTGTGGCGGAAACTTTATATCATCTTTAGTCCAAGACTTTCCGAAAGATTTTTTCTTAGTCATGCTGCTAATCCTAACATTACAATCATTGCAAAAAAGAAAATGCAGCTGTAAAATTCAAAGCTTGTCATATTGCACCTATCCCAAATAAGAAAGATAGTGTTACTGCAGCGGCACCTGCGATTACAACTATTGCTATTGCGATAGTTATGCCTAATTGATTTGGATCATCCATTGTTTTTTACCTCCGTTATAGTTGCTGAGCCGTTAGCTCTTCTGTAATTGTTAGCTGATAAATCAAAGTAAATAATATAATCATCCTCAACCTTGCATTTATCATCCCACTTATATTCTCTTGTAATTGTTTTATTATGCTTCTTTGCATAATAAGTTATTTTACCTTCTGAACCATTTTTAAACATATTTATATTTCCTTTCTACCTGGGATAATGCCAGATTATCCCAGGTTTGTCAATGGTTAATTGTGTGCAATAGCTTTTATTTTAGATGTATCAACAGCCCAGGTAATCCCGATATGTTTAACAACCTTATCTAATGCAAGTTGAAGCTGGTCTGGTGTACCGCTTTCAAAAACAGTATCCATAGCTTTTTGCCTCAAGTCTTTTAGGTCCTTGAGCTGCTTTCCTTCAGGTCTTTGTTGAAGTTCCAAATCAACCAAATCACTGGCCCAGGTTCTTAACTGGTCCTCACAATCTGAAACAGATATTCTTTCATGGTCTCTTTCAAAAGTGTAGTCAAGATCCTTCTTATCTTTTTTTGATACCTTCTCAAAAAAAGTTTTTGCGCTAGCTTGAGCAGCTTTCATGGTCTCTTCAGCGTCTTTCATTTGCTGCAAGATTTTATCTGCGCCCATTTTCTTTGCTAATTTTTTAACAACATTGTTAGTCGCTTCAGTTCTATACTGTTTGATTAACAATTCCTGGCTGTCAATTAAAGGTCGAAAATGTCTGTCTATTTTTTTTTCGTAGTGCTCTAATTGATATTTAGTCATTACTTTAGTCATATTATATTTTTCCTTTCTGATTTGTTTTTAACGCTTGACAAAACTATTGTCAAGGATTATATAGGATATAGATTTAACTAATTTTTAAAAGGTGGGTTAATCTACCCTTTAACATGGAAGACCAGGCAACTTTTAAAAAGGTGATTAATCGGGACTGACCCAGGATCACACCGCTACCTTTCGTTGGCCGTCTTTCCTGGGTGCTGATCCCTGGTCTAGTCAACTGGTGTACACAGGCGCAGGCTCCGTCGAGTAGCGCAGATTGGACCTGGGATCAGCCTAGCTACGTTGGGAGTTGCTCCCGTAAACGTACGGGGGCTGGTCCACAGAAAGGAATTATGAAGAGAATTAAACACAATGATTTAACGCATTATTTTTTGCGGGACCATAGCACGCTGCCGGCTTCTTACCTGAAGAGCTGCGAGAAGTTTTTCAAAAGCCTCAAGCCGCAAGCTTCAAGCCGCAAGCTTGACAAGCAGCCCGGGATGTGTTATAGGAGAATAAAGGAGAAAGTATGAAAGT
>Ga0209348_1001040_pt1 | contig 13842 bp, 27 predicted proteins | sample ETNvirenome_2_30_FD_184065 | JGI IMG/M metagenome (GOLD analysis project Ga0209348, IMG submission 184065) | Marine viral communities from the Pacific Ocean - ETNP_2_30 (SPAdes) (version 2) | ecosystem: Environmental > Aquatic > Marine > Oceanic | place: Pacific Ocean | collected 2013-06-22 | reverse complement strand
ACTAATATCTCTTTTTTCTAAAAAAGTCCTTGTGCCACTCGATCCCACATGCTCTACCGATCTAAGCACCAATGAGTCAGCAGGAATGGATACAGCTCTATTGCCTGCAGTAAATGTTGAGGTAGCATACTTTCTTAAATCATCATAATCTACTTTTCCTGCTATATCTAATTCAACAGATCTGATGAAATTTTGTATAATAGAATCTGACAATACAGAACTACCAACCTCAGTATAATCTCTGACTTGTGTTAAAAAATTAGCGTGTGTAATTGCCATTATGTTATGCTCACTGTTACATTACCGACTCTAATATCAGCCTGTCTTCTTATGTTTTGTATTGATGGATCTTCAGGTATCATTGAATTCATTATAGTTGTAATACCATTTCTTATTACTGGAAATTCTTGTGTACGAAATGCAAACTGTCCTGGTAAACTTAAATTAGCTACGCCAACTGAAGCTCCGCCTGAATCAGATATAGTAGCATCCTGGTCTGCTAAAAATTCTTGTGTAGGCTGTTGAAACTTCATAGACCTTGGGCTTTGTAGTGCAATAGCATCTGCTGTAATTCTTCTTCTTCTAATTTGTGGTTGTTTAGGTTCAAATTCTGAGTAATGAACAAAAGAACCGTTCCATTCTTTGACCATTTCTGAATAGGGAAACTCCATACCTGATCTATCAGATATTGCTTTTGAATGTTTACCTGTTGCGTACTTAGCCATTATGCTCCTGATCCATTAGGGTAGAATGATTGTGGAGTGATAAATGTTGAAGTTCTTTGACCATCCTCATCTAACGCTCTTTTTAATTCATCTTCATAAATCATTTTATTTTGTTGTACTAATTGTGGATTCATTTTCATAGATAGGTAATATCCTAAACCTGCAGCCATGCATGGTAAAAATCTATAGGCAACATCTGCCTGATTTGTATATGCTCCAGCGTCTTCAATTCTTTTCAACACATAATACTTTAACGCTTTATATGTGCCAGCATCTGGTGTTTGATATAAACTTATTTTTGGTGTTGTTTGTCTATCAACATAATATTGAGAAGGTGTTCCTGTCGATAACTTGTTCGGTATTGCAGCGTACGTGGATCTATCTATTTTTGTAAGAGATACATCTTGAGTAGAAGCAGAATCATTAGACGCTACGGTTGTAGATATGAAAGCTTCTAATACATCACTTACATCATCTGAAACTGAATAGGTAGCTTGACCAGCGACCAAAGTTTTTTCATCTAATTCTACCTTCCATAGATGTATACCTCTGTTTCCCCATTCAGCAAATAATAAATTTAAACTTATTCTTGCTGATTTTAAATCATAACCAGAGTTAGTTCTTACTCCACATCTTTGATATCCTTCTTGAATAATATCATCGATGTCTAGATTAAAAGCTGTTGTTCCTGATGTTGCCATTATAAAATATCCTTGTAGTAATCAACTAAGCCACCTATTTTTTTTCCTGGTTTACTTTTCTTAAAAGTTGGAACTGGTCTACCTTTACCTGCATCTCCATAAGCACTTGTAGTTGTATCTATTTTCATAGATCTAGGTAAATCTTTTTCAGATTGAAATTTTGGTTTCTTTGGTGGCACTATTACGTCTTTACCTTTTTTCATTCCAGGTAATTTTGGTTGTTTTCTTATGGTGCTACCCTTCTTTTTTAGCTCCTCTAGATATTTTCTAAATTTTTTATTCTTCCTCGCTACGCCTTGTACTATAGGGTTTGTGTCAATTTTTTTTAATGTCATTGTTTAAATCCTTTTAATAGAGGCCCATAATATTTAACAAGACTTGGGTTGCTTACTTTTTTACCAGCAAGCTCGGAGTGCATATAAGAACCTATATATGAATCCTCTTTCATTTTTGTTCCAGGTGCTTTTGATGTTGTTTCAGAGAATGCAGCTCTACCCATAGCAGCTTTCATTACTTTCTTGCCAGCAGGCACACAGTTAGGCACCATCTTATTACCTTTCTTCTTCATACCTTTCTGAACGTAACCGTCCCAACAGGGTCCTTGTTTTGCCATCAGTCCTCCTTTTTAGCGGCCGCTTTGAGAGTGTTAATCTTCTCCTTTTTGCGGTTGTACAACTTCTTAGATAATAGCACTCTTAGACGAAATGTTCTAGACCTTACGGCTTCTACGAATGGATTCTTTGGCTTTTTTGGCAATGTTAACTACTCCTGATTTTCCCATGACTTTAGCTCTTTGTTCCATAACCGTTAAAATTTGTATTTTTCTAGCAAAAGGTTTATTAACTTTTTTTACTTTTGCTGCTGTAGCTCTTGCATCAGCATCTGTTGCAAATTTTATTTTTACAGTATCTCTAGGATTCTCATCTGTATATAATCTTCTTCCAGATCCTTTTGGTTTTTTGCCTGTGCCTTTTAATGGGTCTTTCATACTAAATCTACAGCTTTACCTATTACAGGTGCATATTTAGTTCTACCTTCTTTTTTAAATGCATGCAAGAATTGTTTTCTTGGTTGTTCAGGTATATAGCTACAATGAATCCAACCACTATTAGGTTCACCTGGAGTGTAGAACTCGAGGATGAGCTGGTCATACGGCAAGTTCTTGTGAATCCAATCAGCTAACTCGGCATTGTCTGTACCCATTACTTCAAAATCGCAAGCTTCTGATTTTGCATGTTGGCTGTTTGCTGAGCTTCCAATAGCTAGGCAAAGCTCAGGTGAACGAAAACAACTTGTTACCTTCACTCTACCAAAATGATCTCTTACAGGTTGAAGTATATTTTCGCATAGTGCTTTTAATTTCTCTACTTGTTCTGCATTTGGATTGTTATTAATACCCTTTCTTATCGCTGTGTCTGATTTAATTAATTCTGAGAGGGTAAAATTACGTGTCAGATTCATTTTTCTTCTCCATATTGTAAAACATTTTATCTGTGTCCTCTGTTACCATATCATTATCCTCTGCATCCCAGTATGTAGTTTGAACTTTATAGTCTGGCCAAGAGCTATCAGTAGTATAACTGTTAACATGCCAAAGACAACGATTATTAGGCTGAGCTGCATAATTACCGTTATTAAGAGCCAGTATATGTGCACACTTATGTTCTTGAGGTATTTCAGAGTGTTCTGTATCCAATATATTAGTGTCTGGGTGTGCCCAATCAATTGTGAATAAATATTTACCATGGTAAAATTTTTTATTTAAACCTAAATATTTTCCGTTTAAACCGTCCAACCAATCAAAGCAATGAACGCTAGGCCAATAGCTGAAACAGTTCCACAATTCCAACTCGTGTGGCTGCATATCCGGCACCTTGGCTCTATCATACGATTTTTGGAAAAACGCTGAGATAGGCAACCTCCAATAGCACGCACCGTTGGGTAACATGATATTAAATAAGATAGCACGCCCTGAAATACTTGTAATACCGAAGACCACACATTCACTATCTTGTCCTTTATATTTTTCATCCATATCATAAAGATATTCCTTTCTTATTTTACAATAAATTGGTGGTATGTTTGCATTTAAATACGCCATTAGTCTAGTATTAACGAAAGTATTTTTTTCTCTCCCATGTATACTTCTATGTTTGCTTTAGATTGTATACATTTAAACACAACTCTATCTGTAGGACTACGGTCCTTCATAGCATAACGTCTGGCTTTCATACAAGAACTTAGACTCTCGTGGTATCGATGCTCTATGATCTTATGATCTTGTATTAATAAAAGTGCAAAAACCATTTCTATCATTAATGCCCACTTCCATTTCTAATTAATTTTTCTACATCTTCTGTAAGTTTCTTTGTTCTTTCTTGTAAGAATTCTATATTAACCGCATTGTTTCTCATGCTCTTTACCTCTGCATCTATATCCTCTAACAATCCTGCGATATGCTCCACCAACATAAAAAGTTCCGCCTCCCCGGAAGACTGACCAAGTTCTCCACGCGGATATTTGATTCTAAACTCTGAGTTTTGTTCTAAATCTTTTTGCATCAACTCTATCTGTGTGCTGTGCTTGTTAAGAGTTTCATGCAGTCCGAAATAAGCCCAGGTGCCAATTGCTACCATCGCAATCAAAGAAGCAACAGTCTTCATAGGCATCTGCACTGCAGCTTGCTCAGAAATTTTTAATGGTTTATTACTCATTTGGTCCTATAAACTTGTCGCCCATTAGTTTTATATCAGGATTTTCTTTTTTGTAATTATTCTTAAGATCATCCCAATGACTACCTTCAGGTTTTTTGTTTTCAGGTATGATTATACCAGAACACTTTTGCACTAGCAATGCGAAGTTAGGATTACGTGCAATAGTGGGATTATTATTAACTTTTCCACACATTTTCATCAACTCCAATTGTTGTTTCAGTTGTGCATTTTCTGTCTGTACTTCTCTAAATTCTTTTGTGCAGGCTGAGCCTAAATACTTTCTCCAAGTTAGTCTTATCGATTGATCATCACTAGGGCTGTTATAATTGTTAGTAGGATCATAGTGTCTATACCTATTCTCATAATCCCTTTGTTCAATTGATATGTCAAAAGAGCCAGTACTACAAGTATTAGTACCGTCATTGAGATACTCATTTCTTGGATATGCAGGTTCCATAAATATTGCCATGATACAAAGTAAAGATATTAACAATGCTGTAAAAAAATAATTCATCCTGGCTTTCTCCATGGTTCATAAATCCTATCTACTCAAATCTTTAATATCATAGTCGTGTTCTCTGACTTGATCTGCTAATTGTCTATATAAATTTTCTGCCATCTGCCATGTTGCTTCTGCTGACGACAATCTTGTATTTATTTCAGTAATTTTTTCTTCAGCTACTGATAAATCTCTTTGTAAATTAACTATTTCTTGTTCTGATTGATTGATGCTATCTGTAAGATTTACAACATATCTGACACCTGTGAATGTCCCCACCACCAGTGAGGCCACCACAGGTACCATTACGATGTTTTTTTTTAATAAATCTACTAACATCTATCCCCAAGTATGCCACCATTCTTTTATTTTTTTGAACGGCCACATTATTATTTCTTTTATTTTTTTTAACATTTCCATCTCCTTCTTGCTTGTCTTAATCTTGAATTTGGGTCTTTTGCAGCTTTGGGAAATTTTTTCATTTGCCCAGCTGATCTTGCGCAAAATGATTTACGTCTTTTAGCAGCCTTCGATCCTGGTTTAACTTTACCAGTTACGGCTGTTTTTAATTTTGAACCAGGGTTAGCACGCCTGTAAGCAGCTACCCCAGCTTGTGTCATTCCAGCACCTTTTTCTGTTGGTCTGAAATTTTTTTTATTACGAGCGGGCATGACATCGCCACCCCTTTTCATAGCCTCGTATTTTTTGTACATCTTACGTATGTGTAATTGTCACCGAAGTATTAGCTGCAACAACTACAATACCATCCTTAAATAAAACACCTGATCCAGGCATGTAGATATCAATTCCTTCTGTGCCAAAAACATATTTCAATTTTAAGTTACCTGATGCTACAGCACCTGTAGTTGCACAATCATGAAACTCAAGTTGACCACTTGCATGACCTTTAGCTTGTACGCTAGTAATTCTTCCTCTACCTGTAATCATAACATGGGTACCACTTCCTTTGTGTACCGACAGTTGATCTGATGTAAAACTTCCTCCACCTGACATAATATTCTCCTATTGTTTGTGGCTCCCGAAGGAGCCACTAATTTTATTTATTAAAACTGTTGAATGTTTATAATAAATCTAAAGTTACCGTTAGCTGATGCATTTGTAGTACTAGTGATCTGTAAAAATATATTTCTTGCTGCGCCAGAAACGTTAGCAGCTGGAGATGCTGCAGGTGATGCATCACTTCCAGTTGTGTTTATTAATGTTAAGTTGTAACCAGCTCCTACAGGAACAGTAGTTCCGCCATCAAGAATTTCATCTGTGATTGCAGCTACTAATTGTGCTCCACCTGTTGCAGTTCCAACTTTGTAACCAATGTCACCTGATGCAACAGTTGGTGCAGATGTACAAACAATATCAATTGAAGTTATAATTGAATTGTTTGGCTGAGAGAATTGTACCTCAGTTGTTCCAGCTGTTGATGCCACGATTACGTCTGCTGTTCCTTGTGCAACAAGTTTTGTACCTGTGTAAGCACCTGTTGAACTAATTGCGAATACATTTGTAAAAGCACCTGTAGTCGCGTTTTTCGTTGCTCCAATAAAACCGTTCTCCGATCGTACCGGTCCCGAAAATGTTGTGTTAGCCATAATTTTCTCCTTTGTATAGCGTTAGTTATGTCGTCTCTATACCGTCTGCCTAGCCAGTCGACATAATAGTTTCTCTAGGTAGAATTATTATATACTATCCATTGAAATATTTAAACCACCCTGTCAAAAAGTATTTCTGTTCATTAGGAGCTACTACTCCTCTGTGCATGTGGGAAGGACCTGCAGGCCATATATAGAAATTACCCGCTTTTGGTGTTGTTTTAAAATTTTGATATATAAATTCTGTTTCTCCGCCTTGTTTAATATCGTTAAGATATAGCATCCAAGCAAATACTCTGTCTTGGTATTCTTTAATTCCAGTGTTTTCACAATGAATTCTTTGATAATGAAATCCAGGTTGAAATCTACACAATTGAATATTTTCATCAAGATGCCATCGTTCAAGACCAATATCAAACAATGGATACTCTTTTACAAAATCGTCAACAGCTAATTTAATGGTTTTTCCTAGACCCCAGAACTCCCACTCGCTTGCAGAAGGACTTAGTAACAAAGGCATTTCAAGATTATTTAAATCTTTATCTCCAGCTTTTCCAGGTTTTGCTTTTTGGATGTTTGCTTCAAACATTGTGATCAAATTAATACAACTTTGTTTTGTGTAAGCGTTCTCTACAAGATGTATCAATCTCATGATTTTGTTTTAGCACAAAAAAAAGGGCGATGCAAATTGCACCGCCCCTTTAAAATACTTTACGTATTATCTATTAACTAGTTGGTAATTTACCGTTACCAAATACACATCTAGGATCAGAAAATCCAAATGAGTATCTTTCTCTAGCTTTAAATCTTACGTTACCAGTATCGAAGTCACCTTCCATTGCAGTTTTGATTGGTGATCTAACGAACATTTTAAATCCGTTAGGCACATCTGTCATTAAGAAGTAAGCATCTGTATCTGTAAGGAAATTGTTTACTGTGTATCCTTCAGGTACCATACCCATGCTTCTTACTGCATTGATGTCATTATCTGCAGTGCCGACTCTCATAGGAGACTTCATAATTCTCTCAGCAGTAAATTGTAATTCTTTTGGAATTACCATTTTTCTACCTTGAGAAGCTATTTTTAAGCCTCTTTCATCGACAAACCCAGCAATGTCAATCAATGACTGCTCAAGTGAAGTTTCGTTAAGGTCTGCAGCTGTTGATAGAACATTTGAGAAAGTACCACCAGTTGCTAGTGGGTGTGATCCATTAATTAATGAAACACCGTCACCACCAGTAACAGTAGTTACTTGCGCGTTGTTCAAAACATTAGCAGCTTTAACTTGCTTCGTGTTTGCCATAGATCTTGCAAGAGCTCTTGTGTATCTTGCAGCTAATCTATCGTATAGGTTATCTTCGATTGCTTCCTCAGTGATTGAGAATGCTAATGCGATTGTCTCGTGTGAGTATCTAGCAGTGAAAGTTTCATTTGCTTGATCAAACACAACTCCAGCACCTTCTTGTTTAACTGGTGCAGAAGCGAAACCGCTTAACATTACTTCCTCTTCGAAAGCTCTGTCAGATGATTCAGTAGCGAAAATTTCAGCATGCTGATTTTCGTATCTACTATATTCCAGGCCGAATAAAGCATTCAAACCTGGCTCTAGTTCTTTAACTAGTTGCGAACGTGATATTGCCATAGTTATTCTCCTTTATCTATTATAGCCCTGTGCCACTTCTATAGAAGTGGTTGTTGATTCTAACAAGAACATTAGCATTAGCACCTGTGCCAGAGTTGTCTGGGTCTTGCGATATATCAATTGCCTGAATGACAAAAGTTTGCGCTGTACCAGAAACACTAACATCTAGTTGTGCCTTTGATATTCCTGTTTGTGTAACACCAGTAGTGTTAGTAACAGAGTAGTTTTTAAAAAGATCTGCTCTTGTAAAAGCCGCGTCTGCGTCTGCTAAAAATACTGCGTCTGGATCATCAACGATAAATGCAGTGATATCACTAGCAGCTATACTTCCAGGGTAGTAGTTTTTATAAGTCGGCTTTTGTGTAGTTGGATCAGTGTAAAAACACCCGTTAAAAACGCCCACAACAGCATCAGAAGTGTTAGCACCATGTTTTTGAATGTTACCAGATGTTAGTGGTTCCACTAAATCACCTTGATAAATTGCAGTTCCATAGTTACTAGCAATTGTGTATCTGTTTTGAGCACCTACTAATGGTGTACCGTCTAGTTTTCTGTACGGTCTTAGACCGAACTTTTCTACTTGGTTAGCCATAGTTGTTTTCTCCTTTTAACGTTTATATTATCCAAGCTACTTGTAGGTATCGCAAAAATATTACTTTTTACGAGTTCCGCCAAAGGTAACTCTAGACTGCCTTTCAATATTGATTGGCATGTCCGGGTGTTGCTCCTTCATAAGATCTCTATCAATCGCGTCTGTTCTGTCTTGAGTAATTTTTCTAAAATACTCAGCACGTTGTTTCAAAATCTCCTCTGGTATCCTTGCCAACACAAGGCCCCCAATTCCGATTAGACCAGCATGTTTACCTTCAGAAATAACAGGGTAACTGTGTTCACCGATTTCACTTAAAAGTGTTTCAGCTTTTACAAATTCCCAGCCTTCCCTAAGTTTCTTAGAAACGTTTGCAACGTCCTCGAAACCTGCGGTTGCAGTTCGTATCCATCTATGTGCATACCCCTGCGGTGCATCTGGCGCATCCAAACTGGATGGTGGAGTCCAATCTTTTTTTCTAGCTTTTTTAATTCTAGTGTCAGACTCGCGTGAAGTTTTTACTTTTTCCATATTATACTCCTTCCTTCACGTATTTTGCGTATTCCTCTAGTGGCACCCCTAATTTCTTAGCGATAACTACCTGTGATTTGGTGAGCTTCACAGACTTGCGTCCACCTGATCGTCTACTAACAGAAGCCACGTTTTGGACGGGTGCAGCTTTTGTTTTTTCTTCAGTAGAAGATTCGGCAAACTTCTGAGGGAAATATTCCTTCATACGTTTGTTTATTTGATTATAGTATTCATCACTCTCTCCGTCAATTCCCTGCTGTACAAGGTCTTCATGTATACTCATAGCAGCACCAGTAAGCACCCTATCAGATCCAAACCAATCATTGTCTTCTGCCCATCTTTGAGCCCTTTGACTAATTGGAGCCTGCGGTTGTTCTACTTGTTGTTGAGTTTGTGATTCTGCTTCCTTTTTCCTAGCCTCTTTTTCACCAAGAGTCATAGAAACTTTCTCTTTTTCGACTGCTAATTTAGTAAGCTCATCGTTAGCTTCCATAATTAAATCAGTATTGTTTTCATCAAGAGCTGATTTTAACTTATTTTTAGCTTGATCCCTTTGAGCGTCTATTTTAGCATCGTATTCCTTAAGATAATTTGTATCTGTCTCTTCTAACTTTTTATCAACAGTATCAAATTTATCTTTGATTCCTTTTGCGTAGTCCATAGCAGCTTTTTCTCTTCTTTCTGCTTCACGAACTTGAAAAGTAAGTTTTTTTATTCTTTTTTGAACTTTGTCAGAATATTCTCCGAGTTCACCTTTGTCTTCCTCTTCTTCTTTCTGTTCTAACTTTTGTTCTCTTTCGTTTTCATATGAGATATCAGTTCCATGGTCTTTTTTCTTTTCATAAACCCTTTTCTCATTATGCTCAGTATATCCAAGGTCTACATCTTGTTTTTTAAGTTCCGATGGATCTTCATCTTGTGGTGCATCTTTAATTTCAACGGATTCTTCATTAACACCATCCGTGTCAAGCTCTACGCTTTCTTTTTCTTTTCTCATTAACGCTTCTGCGCTATAGTCTTTTACTTCAGCCATTTAGTCCTCCTTAATAATGGTGCAAAATATCGTTAGGATCAGTTATGTTAGCAATGACTTCATCATCATTTAATATTCTAACTTCTCCTCCATCTATTTTGAATCTTGAGCCAGCGTATCTACTAAAAATAATCCAATTATTTAGTTTACACCAAGGCCCTTTAGGAAATTTATCTTTGTCTTGATAACAAAGGTCTCCCATTTTTAATACAAGACCACACACTGTAGTCATTTGTATTGTTTCTTGTGTTGTATCAGAAAGCCAAACTCCACCTTTAGTTTTTTTCGGACCTGCATATGGTAATACAAGTAATCTATAACCAGTTGGTGTCGGTAGACTATCTAATGTTGATTTTTTGATCGATTTGGGATCAAGGACTGTTTTAACTTCTTCTTCGCTTTTGTAAGCGTCTAAGAGTGCTTCAGTCCGTTTCGGTGTCTCCGTGGACGTTTTCATCTTCTATCTCCTGTTTATTCAGCAGGTCTTTTATTTCCTGTTGCAAATCTTCTAAAGATTTGATTTGTCCTCTAACATATTGTAGTTGATCTATCGTGTCAACACTATATATAGCGGCTTCTTTATAACGCTCCAGGCGTTTAGAGATAGTTCTTTGGACTAAAGATAATGTTTCAAGACTTATTATCATCTCTAATAAGGCAAATTTTATGTTTACCCTCCTCCAAAACTTTAAAATTAAAATAAGTTAATGCCATAGCTACGTGGCGCATATCAAACAAATCATGATCATCAAATATTAATCTAGAACCATCACGAGTTCTATCTGCAAACCAAATTGCTTCTCTCAGAACATCTTTTGTCATGTGTGGTCCATCAAAATGTACTAGATCATAAGTAACATCTAAATTACAATGTTTATTCATATATTCAATATCAGTAATATTATAAAATAAAAATTCTTCCTTATGCTCAGCAAAATCTTTTAACATAGTGTCTCTCATTTCATTTGTGTAATCACAAGTTTCTGATTCTGTATGATCGTAATGTTGATATTCTAAATTGTTATAAGGATCTATGCCAATATGGTGATAAGGAGTTCCATTTATTTTTGCTTTCATAGACATCATAATAATTTTAGAGCTTAACCCTTCTCTAATGCCTATTTCACAAGTTGTTACATGATTTGGTTTGTTTTTAAAAGAAAGCGTATCACACCATCTTTTAAGAAGCTCATATTCTTGAGAATCCCCTCTGATCATGGATTCACTATAAGTATTATTTATGATTTTGCAAACGTTTTTACGTTAGTTGGCTTACCACCTGGATTACCCGCTGATCTTTTCCTTGCAACGGCACTCCGCCTCTGAGAGTCTGTCATCCTTGCTGCTTTTGCAGCAGGCACGCACTTTGGATACTTTCTTTTTGAACCACTTGCAGATTTTCTTCCACATTCTCTAAATCCTCCACCTTTTTTCTTTGAGCCTATATCTACCCATTTTTCACTGAACCATTTTTTCAGTCCACCTTCTTTTAGGTACTGAATATTTTTTTGCATTACATCAAATCTTTGTAATACTCGGCCATACCACCTTTATTCATACCAAGAAATTGTTTTTTCATCTCTTGTTCTTTTTCAGACATAGTTTTGACTGCACCAATACCTGATTGTGGCATAACTTTTTTTGTTTTTTTACCTAAAAGTTTTTTACCCATTGCAGCAGCACCAAAACCTATGATTGCACCTAACGCTGCTTTTTTTGGTCCCTTAAAATCTTTTCTCTTAACACCAGAAGGATCTTTTATTTTACCTGCACAAATTTTACTAGCGTATGCATTTGCGTATGCAGACGGGTACACTTTAAATTTTCTTTTCGCGGCCGATTTTCCTCTAGCACATAATTTTGTCATTATTTTTTCTCCTTATTTCTTCCTAACCATTTTTTATGTTTTTCTTTAGCTTCAGTTATAAGTTCTTGAACTTCTTTTCTTGAAACTCCATCTCTTCTTAACTTGTTTCCTTTAGTAACCATCAGATTATGCATTTCAACTTTATCAAAACCACCTGATGCTCCTTTCATGTATAACAATGAGTCATTCACAAACATTTTTTTTGTGTAAGGTTTTTTCGGAGGGACTATAGTTTTTTCCCTCTTTCTCATTATTTGCATTACTTCTTGTTCCTCCAAATTTGAGTGCCCTTTATACCATATATGCTCGCCACGACAAGAATCCAGAGATTGACAAACCATTGCGGCAGTGATGAGAACTGTTCGAAGAAAATATTTATTTTTTCCATTGCTTGAGGATCCTCTGACCACACTCCCCACGCGATCACCAAAATTGGCAGCGTGAGCACGACCAAAACGAACTCGTCTTTCCAGTCCGATTGTCGGGCCTCTAACAACTTTCCCTGGTACTCGCTCTCCCCACGGGCCATCTTAGAAGCGTGCATGTGCTGTGCATCAGCCATCGCCATTTTAGTCTCTTGTTTCTTTTTATAGATATGACTAGCTGCGTTTAATCCTAGTTTTAAGGCACTGAACCACATTTTTAAATTTCTCCTTACGTCTAATACTTAAATAATCTATCATTTTATCAATTGAGTTTAAAGCCCCTTGACCATTGATCCGCCACCTCCAAGTGTCTTGGTGATGTGGTTTTCTTCTTTTACAAAGGTAAATACAACCACCATAAAATTCATGAAATCTCTTGACCATGTCTTTATCAGTCATTTCAACTGAACAAGCAAAGTATTTTTTAGTTTTAAACTTTGACCAAATGCCAAAACTACCTTCACCATCAAATACTCCCGCTAAAAATAAGATTTTTTCTTTTGCAGTAAGATTATCGTACTCCGATGAACTTTTTTCCGGTAGTTTGTATATTTTTAATTCCTTGGATATCAGATTTAGCTCCTGGTTCTCTATGAGGACATCCTCCATGTTTCAAGCCCTGTGGATTTGGCCCTTTTTTAGGAGGTGGTCCATATTTAACACCACCACTTAGTGAATTATCCTTTTTTCTGGTCAATTTTTTCCCTCGCTACTTCTAAACGTTCATCAGATTGTTGATCTTGTGTTGCTAAACGATCATAATCAAATTCTAATCTGTCTGCAGCTCTCTGATTTTCTTGAGCTTGCTTAAATTGTACTTCTTCTGCTTTTCTTTGCATGTCCATTGCTCTTAAATCAACTTCTTGTTGTTTAATTTTAATTAATGGATCTTGTTTTGCTGCCGCTTGATCAATTTCTGTCTTAACAAGCTCTTGGGTTATTCTTGCAGCTGATTTTGCAACTTCATTATCGAATAAAATCTTAAATTGTTGTGGATCTGCTTGTTGCATTTCCATCATTTGTGGATCTTGAGCCATCATTTGACTTATTTCTGCTCTAGCTTTAAAAGAAATGTGATCTGAAACGTGAGATTGCAATAAAGCATAAACTTGTGGGTTGATTTGAACCATTCTTGAAGCCATAAAAGCCATGTGAGCAGCAATATGTGCATCATGATCTTGAAATTCGAATGCTGTAAGCAATTGCATTTGTAATGCACGTGCATTTTCCTTCGCAGGATCCATCGGTTCTGGTTGTTTTGGTGCAGGTTTCATTATTGATTCAATTTGTTTTGTTCCTAGAGCTTCGTAAACTCTTCTGTAAGCCTCGTGAAGGTTGTGAAGTCCAGGATTTGATTGAGCAACTTGTAATTGTGTTTGAGCAAGTGTAACTCTTTGAGCCATAGACATAATATTTGGATCTGCAACAGGTAAAACATCTACTCTTCCATCAAAATCTTGTGATTTAATAGTCCTTGGTCCACCATAAACATCGTAAGGATACTCTGA
>Ga0209348_1001039_pt1 | contig 13842 bp, 14 predicted proteins | sample ETNvirenome_2_30_FD_184065 | JGI IMG/M metagenome (GOLD analysis project Ga0209348, IMG submission 184065) | Marine viral communities from the Pacific Ocean - ETNP_2_30 (SPAdes) (version 2) | ecosystem: Environmental > Aquatic > Marine > Oceanic | place: Pacific Ocean | collected 2013-06-22 | reverse complement strand
CGTTAGACATCTGAACAGTCTTTAGTTTATAAATGTGACTATATGTAGGCGGGGTAAATAAACCATTTTTACCTTGCATTTTTAAACCCATCATCATTGAATTCCATTTTCTACTTACTTTTAATTGAGTAGATTTCATAGAAATCAAAGCGGATTGTGGAGTATCACCTAGCTGCAACACAAAGTGATTAGCAGTATTATCAAGATAGTTACCATTTGGTAATCTATCCTTGTATGATTTATCCCTAGTGGTTTGACTAATGATATCACTGTCGGCTTCGTGTATTGCTACTGGTGCTCCAGTGCTTTGTCCACGATCTTGCCATTCAATGTATTGTCTTTTGTAATGACATGGCACAACATTTATACTGTCATATAGTTCATTAGTAACCGTGTTTATGATTTTGCCAGGTTCTGCGCCCTCGACATATTTTCCATCTCTTTTGTTTACCTCTGGAGATAGCTGTCCCAAAATTTTTAAGAAGGGCAACGCAAGATCCTCTTGCGATATATTTTGGGAACCTTGATTTGCATCAGCTTCAAAAACATTTGTTGCTAATGCTCCTCCTTCTTTTTTTGTTGCTACTTGGTTCATGTTACTTGTTCCTTTTTATTGTTGTTTTATTCTCCGAGAACACCCCGAAGATTTCCGTAGGCATTTCTTTTCCTGCCTCAATACGCTCACGGACTAGCGCTTTCAGAGTCATGGGCTCAACCTTCATCTTTTGTGTCGGTTGAAACCCATTACTCTTTGCAAGTTCAGCATAATCAGCTGCCTTGTTATCTTCGTTACGACCAAACGATACGGATATCTCGTTTTTGATTATATCGCCTAAGCCATTTTCACGAAGCCAGTTAAACGCCGCCTCTTTGTTTGCTTCCGTTATGGTAGCTCGATACGACGTTGAAACTTTTAAATGTGAGCCATCATGCAGCTTAAGTTCTGCAAGACCCATCTCAGACATCATAGTTGGTATAATGTCTCCAGAAACTTTTTGAATTTCTGATTTTAAACTTTTCATATTTTGTTCTTGTAATTCAAGTCTTTTATTTAAAGACTCTAACTTTTCAACTTGGTCAGCAAGAGACTGAATGTTTTCTGTCTTCCTCATTGCATCTTGTTGATCTGCCTCAAAATCAGGCATTTTTATTTTTTGTTTAATGCTCATCTAATTCTCCTTTCTCATATAGATTAATTTCGATGGGATAATATTTTCTTTCTTGTTTATCCCATTTGAGCAAATTATATTTACCGTTTGTAATGTCAGAGACAATTGAACATGCAACACCAATAATTGCAGGATCACCTGTAAGTAATAAATGATCTCTTTCGTTAAAATCTTTTAAACCTTTCTTTAATTTATAAATTAAAGGTCCAGGAGAAAAAATTATTTGAGAAAATTCTGGTAACAAAAATTTAAATTTACCATAGTGAGATGCACCCATAATATTAATTTTAGGATTACCCGCCTGTGTTCCAGCAACTTCTTGTATTACATAAACTATTCTTTCTGACATTGACAAATTATATAAATTATAATATTTAAAAGTCAATAGAAAGATGAATTATAAATTTAAAACACCACCATACAAGCATCAATTGACTGCTTTAGAAAAGTCATGGAATAAGGAAACTTATGCCTATTTTATGGAAATGGGCACTGGTAAAACAAAAGTATTAATAGATAATTTAGCCATGCTTTACGACAAAGGTAAAGTAAATGGTGCTTTAATTATAGCTCCAAAAGGTGTTGTCAAAACTTGGTATGAACAAGAACTACCCACACACTTACCTAATCATATAGAAAATGTGACTGTATTGTGGCAACCAAATTTTACAAAAAAATATCAAGAAAATTTAGATAGGTTGTTTGAACTAGGTGAAGACTTACATATTTTAATTATGAATGTTGAAGCTTTGTCTACTGATAAAGGTGTAAAGTTTGTAAGTAAATTTTTAAACGCACACAAAACTTTAATGGCCATAGATGAGTCTACGACGATTAAAAACCAAGCAGCTAAAAGAACTAAAAATATTATTAGTCTTGGTAAGTATGCTAAATACAGACGTATTATGACTGGTTCGCCTATTACTAAAAACCCTTTGGATTTGTTTAGTCAATGTGAGTTCCTTGATCCGTGGTTATTAAACTTTGATTCTTTTTACGCTTTTCGTAATAGATATGCCAAGATGAAGAATATGTATCTTAGAGATAGAACTATACAAGTAGTCGATGTATTTCAAAATCTAGGAGAGTTATCAGAAAAAGTAAAGGGTTTTTCATACAGAGTGTTAAAAGAAGATTGTTTAGACTTACCCCCTAAAAACTTTATTAAAAGATATGTAACACTAACAGCCGACCAAAAACGTATCTATGAGCAGATGAAAAAAGAAGCTATGGCTATTTTGAATGGTAAAGTTACAACCACTATGACGGTGCTTACACAGTTAATGAGATTGCATCAAATTACTTGTGGTCACTTTACAGCTGATGATGGATCTACTCAAGCAGTTGAAAGTAATAGACTTAATGAACTTATGTCTATTTTAGAAGAAACAGATGGCAAAGCCATTATTTGGGCTAACTATCAATTGAGTGTTGGAGAGATTGTGCAAAAAATAATTAAAGAATATGGTAAAGACTCTTATGTGCATTATTATGGTTTAACATCTCAAGAAGACAGACAAGATAACATTCGTAAATTTCAAAACGATCCTAAATGTAGATTTTTAATTGGTACACCACAAACTGGTGGTTATGGTATTACACTTACACAAGCTAACACTGTCATATATTATTCTAATGGTTATGACCTAGAGAAAAGATTACAATCAGAAGACAGAGCTCATCGTATTGGTCAAAAGAAAAATGTAACTTATATAGACTTAATTGCAGAAGATACTGTTGATGAAAAAATTGTAAAAGCTTTACGAGATAAAATTAACATTGCATCCGAGGTTATGGGTGAAGAACTAAAGGAGTGGATATGATTACACCGTTTCACATTGCAGCAGCAACACCAATAAAACTTTTGTTTCCAAAACAATTTAGTTTGTTATGGTTTTCAATTGTAAATGTACTTATAGATATTGAAGTTGTTTATTATTTTTTAACAACTGGTTATCCAAGCCATAAATTTTTTCACAGCATCCTAGGTGTATCTATTATAGGATTTGGTTGTTTTTTTCTTTCTGTTTTATTTAAACAAAAAAAATTACCAAGTTTTCTAGGATGTATTATTGGAGCATACTCTCATCATGCTATAGATTATTTTTGGTATAATTGGGGTGTGTATGGAATGTATTAAACTAAATTCTTAGCACCACCAAGAACTGGTTTATATTTAGTCTTACCCTCTGATTTAAAAGCGTGAAGGTATGATGCTCTTGGTGTTCCCTCGATATAACTACAATGAATCCATCCACTGTTAGGTTCACCTGGAGTATAGAATTCTAATATTAATTGATCATATGGTAGGTTCTTATGTATCCAATCTGCAAGTTCTGCATTGTCTACACCTGGACATTCGAAATCCGCTGCCTCAGCTTTTGCATGTTGGCTGTTCTGACTCGATCCAATAGCTAGGCACAGCTCTACGCTACGGAACCCGCTAGTGATCTTTACCCTTCCGAAGTGGTCACGCACTGGCTGAAGAATATTCTCACACAATGATTTTAGTTTTTCTATCTGCTCTGCGCTAGGGTTATTGTTAATGCCTTTCCTAATAGCAGTGTCGCTTTTGGTAAGCTCTGAGAGGGTGAAGTTACGTGTCAAGTTCATGCTATATCCGTTAATAAAACTAATAGCACGGCTCCCATACCACCGACTATCCAATATTCTAATCTTTTAATTCTATCTTGCATTTCTTTTATTTGTTCAAAGGTTTGCTTTTGCATTATTCTGCAAAGCTTTTCATGTGATTCTATTCTTTGTAATGCTGATTTTTTAGTCATTATGTTCTCATTGCTATTTGCTGTTCTAATGGAGATAACAAAGCTTGTTCCGTACTACTTAGATTTTGCATAATACCTGTTGGTTTTTTAGCTAACATATTAGTGTTAACATTAGGTGTTGTTGGTAAAAAACTTTGATCTCCTACACTACTACTAAATATGTTTGGAATAGTTCCAACACCTGGAATTCTTATACCTTGTATATCTATTTGTGGTGGTTTGATCTCCTCTATAAATTGTTTACTTGTTTTTGGTGCATCAACACCCATTGGTGTAATTGTTTGTCCGTAAGCTTGGTTAACTATTGCAACAGTAGAAGCTAGTTTTTCACCTGTGCCAGTCGCTTCATTTATAGTTTGTAACCATCCTGGTTGACCAACACCTAATTCTTTTGCAATTAATTTTTTAGCAGCTTTTTGTTCAAATACATCTTTAGCATTATCAAAAACACTTCTTCCAAACAATAGTCCTTGAATACTAGCCAATTTAAAACCAATAATACCTACTAATTGTCTAGCCCCTCTTTGAAATACCCTAGATATTCCTGCTGCAGTATTAGAAGGATTAACCAAATCTGCTGGCTTCAAGGTTTTTCTAACCTCCTCTACAAAGTCTTTTAATACTTTTATCTCACCTTTACCAAATAAAGCCTTAGCAATGTCAGGGTTTTTATTAAATATAAAATCAAAGTTTTTAACTAATGTTTGAGTGTTTAGTTTACCTGCTTTAATAGAGTCGTTAAACATTTTTTCAATCATACCTGATCTTAATTTAGCAAAATCTTTACTTTTTAAAGCTGCTGCTCTATTTGAAACAGCATCATCTACTCCAAAAATTGTTTTTAAACGATTAATTATGTTAACACTTGTATCTTTTCTACCAACTGTGCCTAGACCATAGATATAGTTAATAGTTTTCATACCAGTCACTTCTGGATCTAATAATATTTTTTGTATAGCTTTACCTGCTGGGTCATCTATTGTTACAGGTCCTTTTTTTGGGTTAACCCCAAATATTTCTTGTTTTTCTTTATATAATTTTCTAGCCTTTTTGATGTTAGATTTTAAAAGTGCATCACCTTCCTTACCTGCAAATAATAGATTATCTAATGTATCATCAAAAAATTTATCATATTCTTGTTTTATAGATATAGCCGTAGCTTTATCTGTTTGATTTTTAGCTGCATTAATATAACCATTTAATTTTTTTCTAATTATATCAAAGTCATTAAATGTTTTTAATGGCACTTTTTTTGATGTTTTCTTTTTTGCAAAAGAACTTACAAATTTATTTATTTCTTTGGACGCTGCAACTGAGGCTGGTGTTAATTTAGAATCTAGTATACCTGTACTTTCTTTCACTGCTTTTTTTACAGATGTTTTTAAAACATTTACATTAGAAGCATTACCATTAAATACTGCATCTTTATCAATAGCATTATAAGCAGTAGTTACCTCATCTGATTTTTTCTTAAATTTATTTTGAATGCTATTAGCTAAACTAGTTCCAAAATCCTCTAAAGATTCTTCACTAAGGTCACCCTTATTAAATTTTTTAATTAATTCTTTTAAACCAACCCCTACTTGTATTTCTTGATTTCTTAAAAAAGTTAACGCTTGATCCTGAGCATCTTTACCAAAAGCACCTTTTGCGGCTTCATATAAAGCAGCAATACCTTCATCGTTTCTTTTTGCTTGTGAGGTAGCAAGATCAATTCCAAATTTACCTGACACTGCTGCAACTTCATTATCAAAACCCTTTGCTATATTTTGAAAGAACTTTTCAGCAAAATCTGGAGACATTTTATTAATATCAATACCTGCAGCTTCTAAAGCTTTGTATCCTTGAGATGTTATTTCTACTTTTCTAACTTTTTTTCCATCTACAGTTTCTGTAATTAACTTATAATAGTTTGGATTACCTCTAATCAATTTAAGACCAGCTCTTCCTAAAGGACCTAAAGCACCCTCAAACACAGCAGTAAGACCTGTGGTAAGTGCTATTCTATCAACACCAATATTGTCTGCCCCTAACCCATAAGCTAATGCTTCTTGAGCCGAGGTTACTGCTCCAGCTTGTGCTGTTTGAGCTAGAGTTCTTTTGATAATACTATTTGCAAATTTTTTAGCTATAGTAGAATAGCCTGGTATGTATTGCAGAATCTGAGCTGTAGTCTGTGCAAAGTCTTGAAAGGATGCACCTGGTTTATTTAGATAAAAAGATTCACCATCAGGCATCACTACTATTGGGTTACCAAATCTATCCTCCATCACATTACTACCTGGCACTGCATTTAATATTATGTCTATCTGACTTTGTTGATTAGGAGTAATACTCAAACCTAAGGCTATCGTAAAATCTGCATCTGTTTTTGCCTCACCAATCTCTTTCATCTCAGGAAACTCTGTTTTTTTTGTTCCTGTAAAAAACTCTGTTACAGACTCACCAACACCGGACAAAAAACTTTTTTCTTCATTTTCTGAAAATTTAGTGTTAAGTTTACCTAAAAGCTCAGGATCAGTTACTTCTTTTAAACCAGTAACATCTATCTCAGATTTTTCTTCTGCTTTTAATTTACTTTCAAGTTTTTTAATTAACTCAGGATCTTTAACTTCATTCATTATTTATCCTCAGTTTGATTAGGTAATGGATAAAATTTATCACCAATTTTAATATAGTTTACTCCGTTTTCTGTTACTATATTTTTTTTGTATTTTTCATCCATAGTTACTGTTGCTGAAATTAATTGATTTCTAATATCATCTGTTACATAAGGATTATTTTCATGAAACATCATTGTCAATTGGTTAAAAGTCTTACCATCTAAAGTTTTATCTGGTCTTAAATCAAAACCATTTTTTCTTACAAAAGGCTCTACAACCTCTGTGTAATATCTTTTACTTATATCGTTAGCTCTATCTAACATTAGCAACTGTAATTTAATACCCTCTTTAGACATAGACAGACCAGGATTAATACTTTGTACAAACTCTAATTCTTTGTTTGAGATAGCTCCTTTGAATCCTTGTAATGAATCAATAGCAACCTTACCACCTACAGTTCTTAATAATTCAGCTAATGGAACATTCTGAACATTAATATCTAATCCAAATTCTTGACCTATTTTTGCAACAGTGGTTCTAGCCTCACCAAAAGCACCTGTCTCTAAAGTTTCATCTGGTGTATTTGCTAAAATACGTAATGTGTCTAATGTTTGTGTAAATTTATTAGCATTCAGAAATGCTGTTTCTGCTTCTTGAATTTTTTTAACATCAGCTTTAGCTTGTGCTTGTGAACCTTCTTCTTCATATTTATCTGCCGTTTCTTTTATAACTTCTTTAGGTCCAGTTAGTTTTACTTCTAATTTATTAGTTCTTAAATTTCTTTGATATAAAGCTTTTGGATTATACGCAGTTCCAAGTTCATCTTTCGCTTCGTCAGCAGGCACCACTACAAATTGATCTTCAGCTTTATCATCTTTTTTTAAATCCAATGCTTTTAAAGTTAAATCTCTTTTAAAAGCTCTTTCTTCAGCTTCTTTTTTAAGTCTTTCGTTAATATCCATTTTAGTTGCAGCAAGATCTAATTCTCTACCAAAAGCTTTTTCTGCTGCTTTTTCTTGAAACAGTGTGTCAGCAGGTTTTTTAGCAGCTTCTGCTGCAGTCGCAAATATATTACCTCTTGGAGTTGCTGAGGCTAAATTCAATCCAAAGTTAATTAAAAACTGAGATAAGTCTGGTCTTGTGTTTCTGTTTTCAAAAGCTTTTAATAATTCTTGACCAGCAGTTAATTTATCATCATCCATAGTTAGACTTGGAGTATTTGGTTTAATTTCTCTAGTACCTAGTGGTGGAAAAAAGTCTGTTGGGTATTGTGTTAAAGGATTTACAGATCCAGCATCTTGATAATTCTGTCTTGGTTTATCAAGACCTGATGTAATACCAGTCCCCGTAGAACCTCCCATTTTAAACATAGGTCTTTTTAATATTCTGCTCATATCTTAACTACTAAATAATGGTCTTGGGTTAAATGCACCATATATACCAGCAAGTGTCGAACCAACACCTAATGCTGTCTGTAATGGAGTAGGGTTAGGAATGTTTGTTGTAGTTGTTCCTTGTCCTCTCATACCACCCATAATACCGGTTGTTATATCTGCAAATCTATTTAACTCTTCTTGTGGTTGGAATGCAGCCATTCTTGTAGCTTCTCTTTGTGCATCAAGTTCAGCTTGTCTTTGAGCTTGGTTAATAGAACCAAGTTGACCTAGACGTGTTACATCTGCACCTTGTAATCCTTGTAAAGCTCCACCTAACTGTGCTTGTTGACCTGCAAGTCCAGATCTAAATTGACCTAAACCTTGTGTCGCTCCAGCGATTCCCTGTTGTGCTGCACCTAAACCAAATCTATTTGCAATGTCTTGTTGTCTAGCAGCTTGTGCCTGACCAAATCCCTGTTGTAATAGACCTGCTTGTAATAATGCACGTTCACGTGCCGCCCCCGTACCAAACTCGGCGAGTTGTACGCCCGCTCGACCGCTGCCGAGCACACCCAATTTCGCTTGTTGATCTCGTATTCTCTGTTCTTGTATTTGCTTATTACGATCAAATTCTGCCAATGAGGCATCAATCACTTGTGATTGATATGGAGACATAAATTGAGCCACGTCTTGTTGAAATGCTGTTGCTCCTAATGGAGTTGCAGCTAATGTTTGTCCTGCTGTACCTAATTGTCCAAGAGCCAAGGTTCCTAATCCAGAAGCAAGAGTCGCTTGATCTTCTGCTCGTTGAACAAAGGGTGCAAAAGATCCAACACCTTGAAGAGCTTTAAGTTCTGCTAAATTTTGTAATGTATCTTTTGGTGCAACTTTTGGTGCAATACCAGCCAAATTTTGTTGTCTTGTTGTAAATGCTCTTGCAGCATCTTGTCTTGCTTGAAAGCCAGCATCTGTTTCACCAGCTTGTCTTGTAATACCACCAATACCAGTTGTAACAACTGGAATATTTTGTAATCCTAATGCTTGTTCAGATAACTTTTCACCTATATCTTCTACAAAAGGTGCGGGTCTTTGAATTACGGTTTCTGTTGCCATTATATGACTTCTCCTAGTCTTTGTGATGTTTGAAACATTTTACGTGCGCCATCTAAGCCTTGCGATTCTTCTGATACTTCACCCCCGGCTTCAAGGTTTTTCATCATGTTATACATAACTTCTGCGCCTTTGTCCACATCTCCGTCACCTGCATTTCTGACTGCATCAGCCGTAAATACAAACTCATTCTTAGATAATCTAGCTGGCACATCATCTGCTTTTTCCATACGTCCTATAGGCACAAAACCACCTTCTGCTCTATAGTCTTTTTCCATACCACCCATATCTAGTAATGGCATAACCTTTTTAGCCACTGGTTCTTTTCTAGGTGTACCACCTTCTGCTAAATTGTAATTATAAAAATCAAACTCACTACCAGCTTGTCTTTTTGTTGTTGATGGTGTTAATTCTTGTGAAGCAAAATAGTCATTTAAAATATCTTCTTTTTCATCATCCGTCTTACCAGCTAATAATGGTAATATGGATGCTAGAGTTATACCACCCGTAAATGTTGGTAAACCTGATTTACTAACTAAACCTGCTTTACTAAGTATAGAACCTAAAGGACTAAAAGCTGTGTCCCCAGCAACTGTTCTTAAAAATGGATTAAAACTACCTTTTCCAAAAATAGTTGAACCAAATTTAAATGCAGCTATGCCTAACGCAGCTTTGCCTATTGGTGATTTTGCAATTTTCTTAACAGCTCTTGTTGCTTTCTTTAAACCTTTTGCTATACCACCTAGTAAAAATGCTTCCCTATCGATTGCTGCTAAACCACCATTAGCCATATTTGTAAAATCGAACATAGATCCACCTATACGAGGTGTTAGTCCTGCAAGATTACGTTGTGCTTCAATAGTCTCCTCAGCTTTTTCACCTATAAAACAATATGCAGGTGGGTTGGGTCCTTTACATGGATCTAATGGTTGTGGTCCATCTCTGTCATCTATATCTGGTTTTGGATATAATTCTTCAAAACGTTCTTGAGTCATTCCTTTTTCTAAAAGTTCATCTCTGTTAGCAATGTTTTTAGCAAAACTCTCTAAAGCTTTAGATTGTGATTTAGTTAGCGATCCTCCAGTCGTTGTTAAAGTAGAAGCTATCTCTCTAAGACTGTCTTCATCAAATGAATCAACTTCTGGTCCAAATAGACTATATGCTGTTTCTGAAGTTATACCTAAAGTTGTAGGTAGATTAATACCCATAAAAGAGTTTGGAACAAACCCACTTCTAAATAAATCTTTTCTTATACTATTATCAATAAATCTTTTAATATTTCTATTACGTATGTTAGTTAGACCTTTACTAATTCTTTCTCTTACTGTTGGTCTATTAATAAAATCTTCTACAGCTCTAACTCTAGCTTCTCTTACTACATTTCTTTGATTTATATTTTGTTCTGGTGTGCCTCTGTCATCTGGAGGACTAAATTGACCTTCACTTCCTCCCCCAAAAGATGCTCCTACATTACCTTTAGAATCAGCAACTCCACCCATATCAGCGCCACCGCCCTGAAATCCGGTACGTCCACCTTGTGCTAATAATTGTTTTGCAATTTGAGTTCTAGTTATGGCCATTTATCTATCTTATTTTGTTTCTCCAAATAAATCAAGGCTAGGCATTATCACTCTGACATCTTTTCTTATGTCTGATTCAGGGACTCCTTTAGCTTTCCACTCAATATCATCTTTATAATGTTCACCTGTTTTTATATTTGTTATTGTTGTTATTACTTCTTTTGGTTCTATTACTGGAATATCTTTCATTATGTTGTTACCTCTCGTGGCTGTATTTCTAATATTGAAGCTATGACGTGCAGCTCGTTCGCGTCAGCAGCTTGTACTTTCAATACCTCACTCTCTTCCATTACAAGGGGTTGAGATAAAAGTTCTGTTGTTGCTTTAGATGCTATTGCTTTATCTTTAAATAGATTAAATATGGTGCCACTAGAATTTACTAATGTTATAGTTATTGTGCTTCCTGATCCAGCGTCCTCGGATACTAACAAAGATTTTACAACAGCAGTCTTAAAACTAGGCACTGTGTATAATGTAGTTAGATCCGTTGTTGTTAAATCTGCTTTTTTATTTATAAAACTATTTGCCATTAATTTAAAAAGAAGTTAAATGCCTCTACCTCATCTTTTAATTCCTCTTGAAATGTAGTATTTAATTTTTCAACAATTGCATCAAGATCTCTAACTTGTGCCTCTGCTGTAAATAAATCATACTCTTCACTTGGTCTTGTTAATACTTGTACTATCTTTGCCATTATCTACGTCCATCTGGTTGTATGTCTAATCTAAAAGTCCCTAGTTTCCAACTTTGAGCTGAAGATGTGTTTTCTACTTTTAAAGCAATAGCTCTCGCTCTTGCACGTGTATCTACTTTTTGTGTGGATGATGAAACCGTAAAAGGTCCAAGAGATGAACTAGCTTGACTATCATTTGGAAAATTTCTTAATTGTAATGTAACTTGTGTATTACCTGTTTGAGATATAAAGTCTGGTATAAATCTTCTTATCTTCATAATAAACTCTCCGTCTCCCCTAAGATCTGCACCACTTGTTGTTTGACCTAATGCACTTCTTCTCTGACTTATATCAAAATCTCCAGATGCAATGTTTGCAGTAATAGCTGTTACACTTCCACCCTTAACTTGGTCTGTCCCTGTTTCATGTTCATAGTATGTTGTTCTACCTTCAGTATTACCCACAACATCAAAAGATGTATCTGTAGCTGCATCATATTCTAGTGCGTGTGGTTTACCAAATATTGCAGAGTCCTCCCACATAGTTCTTGCTAATGTGCCCACAGTCCATACAGGTCTTTGTGGTGATGAATCAAAATAGTTATATGCAACCATTCTATTTACAACAGAAGATCCTGTTGTTGGATAAAACCACATAACTTCACCAAACAAATTATTTAATCCTGCTGATACCATTTGATTACCAGATTCTAAATTTATATTATCGTAAACGTGATCTTCTACTAAACAAGGCAGTGATTCTAGTTTACCTGCATATCTAAAAAAACCATTTTCTGACATCCAATATGCAGCACCATCAACTTCAACACATGCATTTTGTCCTGCAAGTCCGCAGTTAGTCCCTACTTGTGCAAACGCAAAGGTAAATGGTTGACCAACAAAACGTTGTGTAAATAATGCTGTATCAGTCCAAACATAAATTGCATCACGACCTCTGATTGCTCCTCTAATTTGTGATCCGTCAGCCAGTCTTTGTGTACCAGCTGTATTGGTTGCTGTAGGTGTATATGTGTTTATATCCTCTTGGTCTGAAAATCTTATAAACATATCATCTTGTGTTGATGTATCTCCAATAGTTGTTTCTGTTCCAAAGAATACTAAGTGCCTATCTGGTGTTGATACTAGCATATGTCTTGATGCAGTTGGTGCACCTGTTATAATTACAGCTCTTGTGTCTGTTGCATTTGATGCAACTGAGTTCCATTCAAAAACTGCACTATCATGAATTAAACAAATGGCTTTGTCACCAAAATTATCTAATGACCACATACCTGGTTCTAACACTAAGTCTCCCGATGCAGCTTCACCCCATGCTACATAATTTGCTGTGCTAGTTACCGTATCTCCAGCACCATGAGATGCAGCTGTCGTATTTCTTACACCTCTTGTTACACCTGTTAGTTCGTTAGATGCATTAATACCTGTGTATGATATTTCTTCTGTGCCTATTAAAACAAAGTTTGTACCAGAATCTGGAAACTGTGATGAATCAGCTAATGTAATACCAGTGGTTGCTGATGAATTAATAGCACCTGATAATGTTGTTGTAAAAGCTCCTACTTCTTCACCACCCCAAGTCCCTAAAGACCAACCAAAACCTTTTGCTTGTACTGCGGGTCCTACAGGATAATAGTGTTGCACTCTAACACCACCTGATGTTGTTGCACCAGATCCAGACTCATTTGATGGCATTGTAACAGTAAGTGTTGTGCTTGTAGGCACAGTTGTTACCATAAATTTTTTATTATCAAAATCAGAAGATCCAAAGTTAGATCCAGTTATTGTAGAAAAATTATCTAATAATATTATATCCCCTGCAGATATACTGTGTTCACTACCAAAGGTTATTGTAACAGCTGATGATCCATTAGTTGTGGTAAATGCACTTGTAAGCGTTGTTGTAGTTTTAATTGGATGTATGTCATAAAACACACCACCTGAGTATGCGTATAAAATTCTATTTGTTCCTATGATTGCATATTTTCTACCAAGACTATTTACAAAATGATGAAGCCCACGCCCTGCACCAGTTAAATTACTTTCACCTAACTGTTTCCAACCACCTATCTTTTCAGGTGTGCCATATCTAAACCTAACATTATCACAGTCAATCCATTGACCTTCTGCTCCTGTTGGTGTTACTTGTTTATTAATACCCGGCTGAAAACCTATCTTTTGTAGCATAATAATCCATTATACTTATTTTGTAGTTAATTAATAGATTAAAGTACGGGGAGTGTGGTTGTGGTGGTAACTCCCCATACAAGTCTTTTTTATAGACTATTTTTTAGGTATAGTCAACTTCTTACCCTTAAACCAAGATGGAAGACCTAGAAAAGGTCTTTTATCTAAAGCATTCTCTTTTGCCATTTTAGATCCTGCTTTGTTATAGTGTAAAAAAACTTGTCCACAGTCTTTACCTGTAAATTCTTCTCTCCAGTGTTCTAAGTCACAACCAGAATATATTAACATATCTCCTTGTTTAAGATCAACTTTAACACCTGCTTGTCCTTGTTTACCAGTTG
>Ga0209348_1001037_pt1 | contig 13848 bp, 13 predicted proteins | sample ETNvirenome_2_30_FD_184065 | JGI IMG/M metagenome (GOLD analysis project Ga0209348, IMG submission 184065) | Marine viral communities from the Pacific Ocean - ETNP_2_30 (SPAdes) (version 2) | ecosystem: Environmental > Aquatic > Marine > Oceanic | place: Pacific Ocean | collected 2013-06-22 | reverse complement strand
GCGAGGAACTCCTTAGTAACTAAGTTATGCAACTCGTTGAATTGATCTTCGGTTGCTTTCTTTTTCATGCGTTACGCTTTTTCTTTTTCTTCTGTACTCTTTTTTCTATCTTCTTGATAGTTTTAAACTTATCGCCATACCTTTCTTTATCCATGTTGTATAGATATTTAGGTACTCCACGAACAGTTCGTATTTTTAGAATGTTATTAGCTGCCATTATCTTTTAGCTGTCTTAGCAGCACGTTTAAAGTTTGCAGCAGTAGGAGCACCTTTAGCTCCGGGTTTTCTCATCTTTTCGTTAGAACCTTTTTTAATTCTTAGACGTTTAGCGTGGATGTTTGCATAGAGTCCGCGTTTAGCCATTATCTATACCCTTTCTTTCCACCTTTGCCTTTAGATCCACAGGATCCTTTTCCTTTGTGTGCCATTGATTAACATTTCCATTTGCGAAGGGCTAAAGCCTTACGAGTAGGCTTGCCGTTTGGTTTTTTCATTGGTCCTTTTACCCCTGACATACGAGCGCAAAATGATTTTTTGCGAGGACCTCCACCCGGTTGAGGTGCTTTGAGGTTTGAGCCTGTAGCTCTGTTGTATTTTTCTCTACCAGCTTTGGTGAGTCCGCCAGTACGACTTTTATGTTTGCCGATTTTTAAACTGACGTTTGCCATTAGATGCCTAGTCCTTTTTTAACTATTGCTAATGCCTTGTCATCCAATTCGTTATCAGTTTGCTCTACTAATTTTTCTAATAATTGAACAACAAAAAGTTTGAATTTATCACTTTTTAAAGAGGTTAAAACGAGAGGTTTTAGGATTGCTAACATTTTCTTTTTTTACTAATTGTTTAATAGGTACTACGTCAGAACACATGTGATATACACGAGTTCCGGGTAGCAGGGTAAACCCTGATTTTTGTAAGGATGCACATTTAGTCACCCTTGTAAGCTCGTAGTCGAGCCTCATTTTCTCTTCTTGTCTTGCAGCCATACGTCTGCATTGTTTAAGTCCACTCTTATCCAGAGGAACCATAAAGTTAATTTGAAAACCCCAGTTTTCAGCCAACGTATAACTTGATGGGTTCATTCCTAACTCATCTATTTCCCACGGTTTGGTATGGTTGCCCATATAAAAAGGTGAAAAGGTCATAGTAGAACCGTTACAACTAATGCTTGGACCGTATTGTTGACGAGACGGTGCTCCATTGTTCTGAAATTGCACCGCCTGATTCGTCACATTTCCCGTTGCAGCAGCTACTGGATTACTAACGTTAGTAGTCTCTGGCTCTGAAGCATATGCTGGACTTACTGTGAGAAGACTGAGTAAGAAGTAGTAGTGGAATCTGTGTCGATAGTGCGAACTGTGTCGATTGTTTCGATTAGTCCTGCTGATCTTTCTGTTATTTCTAACTGAAAGTCTGAACCGGGAGTTGTCAAACTGAATGTTGTTGCTGGATCTGCAATATCTCCAGATGCAGTTACATTTGTCCCTGACCAAGTTTTTACCTCGGCTCCAAATACTTCTTGGTTTATTGTTTCTGATATTGTTTGGGTAGTTGTTGTCGTACTGTTCATACTCCCTTGTGTGAACTGAGGAGTAATTGTATTTGCTCTCGCTACTGCGGGTGACAACAGTGCTAAGAGAAGAATCCATTTCTTCATTGTTTTGGTTTTGTTTCTGTGTTACCGTTTCCATTCTTCTTACCGTTACCCGTGGACAGCCCGAATGTTGCAAGTGCCCCCGTAAAAATCGAGGCTACGAACGTGATATCGGCTGAAGCACCTGACTTCTTGACCATAGGCAGCTCAACATAATTTAAAGTAATAATGAATCCACTCCAAATAACAACACCAAGGCGCACTGCTGCACCTAGTACTGCCATTTGTTCTTCATGGTCATCTACATTTTCTTTGAGCTTTTTTAGGAAACCTTTTTGTTCTTCTGTTGTAGCTTTTTCCATGCTGTTTTTAATATTGGTTTCATTGCTGTTACAACCCATTTAAAGGCTGCCGTAGCTGTAAGGGTGGCTGCTACAGAAACTACTGCTGTAGTAGTTGCAGTAATTAATATTTCATTGTCTGGTAAAGGTACTTTTCTATTAAGTATTGGTAACTTTACTTCTCTTATTCCTTTAAGTGATTCATCTTTTGATTCACCTTGTATTCCGGGAGGCGGTTGTAAATCACTAGGAGGAACCACCATTGGTTTGTAATAAGGAATGTTAGCCGTTGGTACAGCTAACGTCATTTCTTTTAAGTTTGGTACATCAGGTATGACAAATTGAGGTAATGCTTCATTCGGCATCTTCCTCTTCTTCTCTGTCCTCTAATATAGCTTTTATTGCAATTAGTCTTGTTTTGCAATTCTGCTGTACTTCAATAGCGTTATTGTGTGTTTTAACTAATTCTTGAAGTTCTGTTTGTAATTCTTCGGTGGTCTTTTTTGCCATTATTTTTTAAGTGGTTGTTTTAACGTCTGTTGCGTAACGTACTATGTTTCCATTACCTAATACGAAACTTGTTCCTAATTTATTATTATGTATTCCTACAGAGCCAGTTACACCCGGTGAAGCTGTATCTGGTCTAAGAATTAAATAATTATCTACAAGTGCTACCCAGTTTCCATATGATTCACTAAACTCAACTCCTGTATTAGGTCCGTCTAAAATAACAAGTCCATCTACTGAAAAATGTTGTAAAAATGAACTTGTTACTCTAAGACCATAGTTAGCACTTCTAAATCCATGAATAGCTAAATTTTTAAAACTTACACTTTGAGCTCCATAAAAAATATCTACTATTTGATCAAGGTCAGTGTCTGCTTCGTTATTTCCTGCATCATCTTCTGCTAGTGCAGATGTAGCTAAATCGTAGTCGGCTGCTAAATCAAAACGTCCATCACTAATTAAAATATTAGTAAACTGTACATTTTCGTAAGAATATAGCTGTATTTGTTTATCTGCTTTTTGTAATCCAGTACCATCATCATCTCTTACAGGTCTAAATCCTCTTGGAGCAATAATTTGTACATTTGATATTGATAAATTTTTTGCAGTTGGACTACCACCTGTATATGTAATATTGCCTGATCTTATTTGATGAGTTGGATTAGTTAGTGTTTGACCTCCTCCCCAGTTATTAATAACATTTATAAAATCACCCTCTGTTGAACTACCAGAAGGACCAGTCATACTAGCAACTTTACCCCAACCTGTATGTTTTATATCCATACCTTCAGCACAGTTAACTATACGTAATCCGTCTATGGTTACATTGTAAGGAGCTGGAGCATACGAATGACCTTTAATTTGTATTCCCTTGCAACCTCCTCTAGCAGTGCAATTAGTTAAGGTTACGTTACGACTACCGTCATCTATTTCATAACAATTAGAGTTTTGTGGAACTAATCTTCCAGAAGGAAATTCAGAATGACAACCAGTAATTAATAAATGTGATGAGTAATGAGTAGTAATATTATCGTCACCAGCACCTGATGCATAACAATTTTCTAAAGTAACATGTTTTGAACCTTGATCTTGTATTGCATAACATGAAGTATTAGTAAAAGATTCGTCTGATCTAAGTGCTATAACAGTAAATGAATTATCATTTATCTTTTTTTCAATACGATATAACTTATTAAAAGTTGAACTACTTGTGTTTAAATAAATTTCATCTCCAACGTCGTATCCATGACCAGTTATGCTTACTGTAATAACTTTACTTCCGTTTGATTTACTAGCAGTTCCATCTTGCTTAACTGTGTCGTAAATCTGTGGACCCTGCAAAGAAGAATTACCACCATTATCAAAATCACTGTTACTACCTTTAAATCCTCTTCTGTATTTAGGAGAGCAGATATCAATACTATGTTTGTAAGCATCTAATGCTTTTACATTTTTAATAAGAACATTTTCACTAAAACAAATATTTAAAGTACAGGCATGAGTGCTTTGTAGATTGCTTCCACCATAATCCATGCTTGAAGAATCATCATTAATAACTGGGTCAGTTATATATGTATTACCATTTGCAATATAATTGTCAGTTCTTATATTCAAATAATTTGATTGACTTGAATCTCTATACTGCCAACGTTCACGGTTAAAATCTAATGTCATATCTTCTATGACAATATTTTTCCGTTTGTCGTTTCTTGCTCCTGTTTGAACAAGAGTTTTAACGTTGTCAATATCTTTATTCATTTTTATAATACTCTTCTCTCCACTACCGAAGAAATGAGTATTACTAGGAATACGAATTGTATCGTGAACCATATAAGTACCAGCAGGCAAATAAACACTTACACCGTCAACTGCACCTTGAGTTAGTGCGGCTTGGATGGCAGAAGTATCATTATTACTGCCATTACCTAAAGCACCAAAATCTTTTACTGATATTGTATCTTGAAATCTATTGGCTACTGTTCTAGCACTTGCACCAGTTCCTGTTTGTGTAAATGATATTTTATTAGAATTAATTCCAGCAGCACTCGCAACTTCAGTGTCAGTAATATTTAATTGAAGTTTAGATTGAGATATTCCTGCATTAGCAACAACATCAGAATTGCCAAGAGAAAAGTTGGCACTTGATAAATCAATTTTACTTCCAGCTATAGCTGCATTACTTGCGATGTCAGAGTTAGTAATAGATAAGTTAAGTTTAGATCCATCTATAGCTGCATTACTTGCAACGTTAGAATTACTAATTGATAAATTTAATTTAGATTGATCTATAGCTGCATCACTAGCAACATTAGAATTACTAATTGAAAGACTGCTAGTATTAATTTTAGATAAATCTATATTTGCATTACTAGCAACATCAGCATTAACTATCTCAGAATCTTTTATTCCTTTTGAGTTAACTTGAGTTAATGTCATTGAGTCTGACCTTCTAGATATGTTTTATAAGATGCAACTAAAGCATCAGTCCAGACTGCGCTACAAATAGCTTTAACTTGGTCTGGTTCACCGGAGTAATCAGTGGGAGTCCATGTCCCACTGTTTAACTGACCCGGATTTATTGTATATCTATGAAATGAACGAGTTAGTTCAACTCCATCTTTTTTTATAACATTCGCTTTTCTTACTTGTATAGCGAATCCGTTTTTTACGACTTCAATTTTGTCGTATTCTGTGCTTTCTGTTAAAGCCATTAGGGTATATCTCCGATATAAACTGATTTAGGCTTAGTTTAAAGACTTAGCTCGGTCATATTTAGCCGTAGTAATAAGAAATAGAACCACGAACAGTAAAGTCGCTGTCAATGTCAGAAGCTTGCATTTGGTCTGGATTATCTTCAGCACCTACTGTATGCCTTAAATATAAAGAGTCATCTGAATCCGCAGCAATAGTAATATGTGATGAATTGGGGTCTACATTACTCCAATAAGCGCAAATACCACTATGTTCAATACTTGTACCTGCTATGTTACTTGAAACACCGTAAGGTAAATTTGTAACTTTTAAGTCACCTGACATTGAACCCTTTCCTGTTATTGCTATTGCAAAATTAACATGAACTAATCTACCTATTTTTGTATAAGAACCAGATTGAATACTATAACCAGATGCCTGATTTGAACCTCCATATAATTGAGGACTCCAATTTCCCTCTTCATAATCGTCTAGTAGTTCAGCAACATTACTTGTATTAGACCCATTGCCTGTCGCACTAAAGTCAATACCATTTCCATCTCCTACGGCTATATTTCCAGTTACAGTAACTCCAACGCTAGATGTTTTAAAATGCTCTGAACCATTATAATATAACTGTACGCCTGCATTTTCAGTACCTTGAATTTGATATTCATTTTTAGCAGCATTTAACACCACAAATTGGTTGCTTGAAAGATATAACCCACCTGTGCCTGTATCTTCTATACGACTGTCTGATCCGTCATGATAAATTTTAAGATCTGCACTGTTTCCAAAATTTATTTGATTAGTAGAACTACTTCCATCATCAAATCTTAAAACTCCAAATACTTGCGCACCACCAGAATCTGTACCAAACTTTTTACTGTTGTCGTAGTACAAAGAGACATTTCCATTCTCTGCACCTGTTAGTATTGCTTCATCATTTGTACCTCTAACTCTAAAAATATTTGTTTTTATTATTAAATCACCAGTACCAGAATCGTTAATATATGAATTACTACCATCGTGATAAATTTGTAGGTCATCACTTGATCCAGCTATATATTTATTATTATCATCCATGTGGATTGAACCACTAATTGTAATTCCTCCACTATGTGTGTGTAATTTTTTACTGTTGTCATGAAAAAGTTCTACAGAACCATTTTTAAGACACACTACAGAGTTCTCTTCGCCAGCCTGTAAAACAACAGCACCATAGGTTGCTGAATCGTTAGTTTTTATAACTAAATTTCCATTTTGCCCTTCTTCAATATATGAGTGCGTGCCATCATGATAAATTTGCAAGTCCGTTCCATCATTCCCAAAAGTAGCTTTTCTGTTATCCCCCCATCTAGCGTCACCTATAATATTAACTCCAAAAGATGAAGTACTCATTTTAGCTGCGTTGTCGTAATATAAATCTACGCTACCGTCAGCATTGGCAGCGATCATTGCTTCATCAGCAGAACTATTGATATAAGTATTTGTTGCTTTTATAACTAAACTTCCAGAACCACTTTCATTTATATGGGAGTTACCATTCGTACCATCGTGATAAATTTGTAGGTCATTACCTGTACCAAATACTGCCTTATCGTTATCAGCAAAGTCAATATCTTTACCATTACTTTGTAAATCACCGCCTAGTTGTGGTGTACTATCTTCAACAACGTTGCCTAGTCCACCAGTCGAAATAGTAGAACCATTAACTTTTAACGTACCAGTAATGTCGATACCATCGCTCGTTGTCTCAAACTTTTTAACGTTGTTGTAATAGAGTTCTACGGCTCCGTTTTCGGTTGCAGTTAAATACTTTTCACCACCATTAGATACCCCTAATTGAACAAAATTAGGTGCGTTAACGTATAAGTTATTAGTGCTATTAGCAATATAACTGTGAGAACCATCGTGATAAATTTTTAAATCATTACTATTTCCGAACGTTGCATAAGCATTGTCGTTAAAGTCAACGTTACCGGTTAAAGTTCCGATCTTATCAGCACTAACTGCATCGTCCGCTAATTTTGCAGTGGTTACTGCTCCTGTATCTAACTCAGTTGTGCCAACTGCACCTGCACCAATTTTTGCATTTGTAACTGAATCTGCTGCTAATTTTGCAGTGGTTACTGCTCCTGTGTCTAACTCAGTTGACCCGACAGCACCAGCACCTATCTTTGCATTTGTAACTGCGTCATTAGCTAATTTAGCTGTTGTAATTGCACCTGTATCTAATTCTGTCGTGCCTACAGCACCAGCAGCCAGTTTTGCAGTCGTTACTGCATCGTCAGCTATCTTAGCTGTAGTTACGTTGACATTTGCAATCTTAGCTGTGGTTACTGCATCAGTTTGTAGTTTGTCAGTAGATACTGCACCGTTTTGTAGTGATGCTGTCGTTACTGTGTTATCACTTGGAAAACCAATATTTACAGCTTCTCCCATTACAACAGCATGATAAGTAGATCCTGCTACTGGAGCTGCTGCTAATTTAATAGTACTTCCACTTAAAGCAAAACCCTCAGAAGGTGTAGATGTACCAGAGTTAGGTTTTTGTATTACTCCATTTATACTTAATATTATTTGTTCAGCGTATGAAGGAGCATTAGTAATAGTAAAGTCTTGTACAGTGCCATTAAATGCTGGACTTAATGTAGATATAAAGAAATTACCTGTATTTTTTACTTCCTCCCAAGCAGTACCATTATAAACTTGAAATACTTTAGAAGTAGTATTATAAAATAAATCTCCGGCATCAAGTGCTGTACTTGGTGCTACAGTTCCTACACGATATCTTGCAAAGAAATCATTTATATCATCACTAAGTTGTTTAACATCAGTTTCAGTAGCTAATAGTTTGTGATAGGTATATGTCTGATTAGCTCCTGTTGAAGTTAAAAGTAAACCAACAGAATCAGGTAAAGCTTCTCCGTAAAGACTAGAAGGAAATCCATTTATAGTTACATTGTCAGAACTACTTCCAACCGTTCTAGCATTAGTAGCCACTCCAGAACTGTTTATTACCAATCCACCAGCATTTGAAATACTTAGTACTACTCCGTCGTCAAATTGTGTAGCAGGAAAAGAATCTTCATTAGCTATTATTTCAAACGCATTAATACTAGCTATTTGTGCATCTACATAACTTTTAACAGCAGCAGATGTTGGAAACTTTGTAGCTTCATTAGTAACTGAACCGGCAAGACTCATACCAGTTAAGTTGTTTAAGTTTGTTGTTGTTGCTGTTAATGCAGTACCACTAGCTAATTGAGAAGCTGTAGCTGATTGCATTCCAGCTAAAGTTTTTAATTCATTATCAGCAATCTTTCCTACCGTTACAGCATCATTAACTAATTCCGCAGTATTAATAGCATTGTCTGCCACCTTTGTATTAGTAACTGCATTGTCAGCTATATCAACAGAATTTACAGCCCCATTTTGTATCATGTTAGATGTAATGGAGTTGTCTGCTATATGATCTACACCGACTGCATCGTCAGCTATCTTTGCACTAGTAATAGCATCATCAGCAATCTTTCCAGTTGTTACTGCAAGATTATTAATAGTTCTAGTAATAACAGCATTATCTGCAATCTTTGGTGCTGTTATTGAAAGATCCTTATACGCATCTGTTGGTATAGAATTATTAACTATTTTTGAACCTGATATTGGTGCATCTTTAGCTTCTTGAGTTGAAAATAAATATTGATCTTGGTTCTCGTTTAAATCTTTTGCTCTTATAGAAGATCCAGTTGCATATACATGTTCCGCAGAAGCAACATTTGTATCTCTATATATATGTACAACACCGGTTTGAGTTGAGTTAAATACAACGTCTGTACCGTTTATGCTGTAATCATTATTCGTACCATTTGTGTTTTCAGTTTTTAAATCGCCATTAACTTCAACTTTAATATCAGTACGAGGTTGTCCAGCTACAGTTAGAGTAGGGAAAGGAAAGTCAAAGGTTGTGCCATTGGCGTTATTATGTGTTTTAAAAGTATTGTAAGTCGCCATTTTTTAAAGGGTTTATTATTCAGTTGGCGAGTGGATTTTATTCAGTTGTCTATTTAGGAATATTTATAAGTTGTTGTATTGACTCTCTACTGGCTTTAATATTTCTTATTTCTCTTTCTCTATCTATGATGTATTAGTAATTTCTAAATCTTGAGTTTGTGATGTCATGGTTATTTAGGTATGTTTAGTAATCGTTGGATAGACTCTCGACCAGCTTTAATATTTCTTATTTCTCTTTCTCTATCTTCTTGAATAAGTGCTTGTGCCCTTGGATCTTGTTTAACCTTTGCCCAAGCTCGTTTCTTAGCTCTGTCAAATAACTTGGCAATTTTTTTGTTGTGTACATAATCTCTTGGCTCATTATCTCTTTGACCAGTTTTCCTGTGATAATTCATTAAAGCAATTGATCTACCTATACCTTCATCTGCTGCCATCTTGTCTAGTTGAACAAGTAGCCTTTGATCTCCTATAGCTTTTTGAAATAATGATCTAAGTATTGGAGAATCAGTTAAGTTTGTTCCATCAGGTGCATAGTAAGTTGAAGTTCTTAAGTCATAACCACTATTAAATAAAAGCTCTCTACCGGGAGAGTAATCCATGTTCATATTCACTGGTGATATAGCATTAAACATACGAGTTATAAAGTCGTAATCTTTAATAGGTTCTCCAGTTAACATGTCATATTTAATTGGTAACTCATTAGCAGCTAAAGCTTCAGTTATTAAGTTTCTATTTCTTATAGAACTTTGTATATCAGAACCTAATTCTCTTGTATAAGGTGTAAAAATTTTTCCTAACTCGTTTCTTAATGAACTTAAAGGAACTGTGTTATTAACTAATCCAGAAGCAATTCTATTTAATTGTCCGGGTTGTCCAGCAAATAAATCTACAAACTGAGTAAGACCAGCTAAGTAAGATTTACTTGTAATACCTTGAGCTATAACTACAGCTAATTTTTGTAGGTTATCTTCTGCCCACTCTTCACCCATTAATTCTTGATGATCTCCAATATCTCCAATAATTGAAAGTATTTGGTTAAATGGTTCAAATGAATCGTAACTAACCCAAGCATCTCCTATCTTGATAGTTCTTGGTCTCCAGCCAGCATCTACCCATGTTTGTCTTTTTGTTCTGTCAGCAGGACCGTTACCATGTAAACCACCAGATAAGAACTTTTGACCAGCCATAAATATCACAGCAGATCCCATAGCTAATCTTCCATACTGAATAGCTTTAGCATTAGCCAAATCTTCAGCAGTTTTAATTCCATACTTACCTACAGCTTCTAAGTTATCTGGTCTAGCAAAGTTAATGTCATTCCATTCTTTTACTAAGAAGTTAAATCCGGGAGTATGTTTAGCTGTTAGGTTTAAACCGTTAACACCTGTTTTTGCAAACAAGAAAAATGGTTTAGCCCATGGTGTTGCTTCAAATACTTTATTTAAACCTTCTGCAAATCCATTAAGTTCTTGTGTAAGTGTAGCTTCTGCTTTTGCATTCTTAATGTAGTCATCAGTTAAATTACCATCAGCATCAAACACTTTATCTACTAAGCTATTTTCAGCTTTAGCTATAGCTTCAGGAGAAACATCTTTATAGTTGCCATCACCTAATTCACCCATAACTTGTCTAAAAGCTTTAGACCTTAGTCTGCCTCTACCAAGTATGTACCCAAAAGCATCGTCAGTAGCTGCCATTACTTTTGTGGAGTAAGTAAGGAACCTACTGTCGTTCATTGTTCTAGCCATATTAGCCATGAATAATGAAGCTTTATCTGCTTGACTACCTTCTCTTTCTATTAAATATTTCAGTGCATCCCAGTTTTCATCTGAAGCGGTACGTTCAGCAAATCTAGTTTTTACATTAGCTAGATCTCCTGTCCAATATGCATTTAGATTTCTTTTAAATAACTCAAAACTTTCTGGAATAGCTTGTACCATTCCATTAACATCTGCTAAAGCTTCTCTAAATACCTGACCATTACCTGTCATTGCTGCACCAAGTGCTTGAGACATTGGTCTCATAAATGTTGCACTAGATGTACCCATAATTGCTCGAACTGGTGTTTTAGGTCCAGACAATACGCTGTTAACCATAACCATTTGCAATTCTTTTATAAGTAATCCAGTTCTCTTAGATCCATTTAATTCACCACCACGTAACTTTGCACGTAGGAATGCCATTAAATCATCAACATTCTGAACATCGTCAGCCATGGAGATATAGTGTCTGATACCAGTAAGAAGTTCGTCGTTTCCTTCGCCAGCTAATTTAGTTGCTAGTTGTAGAGCTTTGATATCTTCCATAGCTGCTTTATCAACAGCTTCTAGTAATTTCTTTTTAGTTCCTACACCACCAGCTTTTAGTTTTTGTAGATCTTGACCAGCAATCATTCTGCTCATTCTGGTCATCTTAGTAACAGCTATTAACTGTTCAACTAAATTATTTGCTGGACCTCCTCTGCCATTTACATCAACAATCTGTTCTAACTCACGACTCATAATACCTGTATCTCTTAGTCTTCTAAGAAGATCACCAGTAACTAAATCTAAAGCTTTTACAAATCCCTGATCTACATACTCAACTGAACCACCTTTTAAATTTCTAGGTTGCATTGCACCTACAGTTTTATATAGTGGTTCCATAAACTCTTCGACTGTTAAGTCAGTAAGTTCCCTTCCCCGTACCATTTGGTCGAAGAGAAGTATGTTTTCGTTGTAGTAATCACTAGCAGATCTACCAGCCTGTCTATAAGCAGCAATATCAGCTTTTATTTTTGGACTGTTTTCTATAGCTTTGGCATATTCTTCAACCTGTTTCCAACCTAAGTTAGAAGATTCAACAACATTAGCTATACCAGTTTTTGTAAGTAAACCACCAAGAGATCCCTTGTCAGAACCCCACTCAGTTTTCATTATCTGCTGAGTTTCTATAACATCATCAAGATTTTCTACAGAAGTAGCATTACCTTCATGCTGTGCTTTTGGTTCGTTTTTATAAGGACTATATTCAGCAGCACTATCGTCAACTTGTTTTCTTAATTCAGCTAGTCTTTCAACTAAAGCTTCTTTGTCTTCTCCTTCAGGTGCCCATCTACTGTAATTTTTATAAGCAACTTCGTAGTTCTTCTCTGCTATGTCTTGATCTAATCTCGCTCTAGCTACTACTTTTTTTGTGGCAGTACCAGATTTAAATCTTAAATCTTCAGTTGTTTCATCGAGAACTCTTTTAGCCTCATCTAAAGCTTCTTTATTAGGATTATCTCCTAGTTTCTTTTCGATACTTGCTATCTCAGCTCTTACCTTTTGTGAACCTTCTAGATCAGCTTTACCTTGTTCAATTTCTTGTATAGATCTACTTTTCTGAAAAGCTTCAGATACACTACCTTTTGCTCCTTTAAGTCCTACTTTCATTCCTTCAAGTACAGAGTCAGATATAACACCTAACCCCATTCCTTCTACAACATTTTTTAAAGTTTTAACCATAGGATGGTCGTGTTTTGCTGTAGCAAGTGGACCACCTACACCGGGGAAATGTTCGTTAAGGACTCCAAGAGCGTTGTCGTCTTGTGAGTAACGAGATAACAAATCAACTTTGACACCCTTAAGTGCTTGTCTACCAAGAGTTTGTGCTAATGGTTTAGCAGCTAACTTAGGTACAATCTTTGATGTTGTTGCACCTATCTTTCCTGCTACACCAAGTCCGGGAACAGGTACAGCAGCTAAAGTACCGAAGTGAGTAAGTCCTCTAATAAGACCACCCCACCATGTTTTAGTTTCTATTGGGTTTGAGTCATCTACAAACCAGTCGTCCCATTCAGGTTTATAGCCTTCGTCAGTCTTTGCCTCTCTAGCCATCTCACCTGTAGCCGCATCAATGATACGTTCAGGTAATGTGACTAATGAAGAAAGAGTATCTTGTGCTCCTCCTCCTAAAGCAGAAAATGTTTCTTTGACGTATTCGCCAGCACCCCAGTTTTCTTTATTTCTAGAGTCGTCTATTTCTGCATTGCGTTGGTTTAAATCAGCTTGTTGTTGATTAGCTTCATTAACTCGTTGTGCTTCTGTTTGTTGTCTGTATTCGATAAGCTGCTGTTGGTCTTTTGCCATCTGTGCAGCTTGCTCATCAGATACAGTATTTTGTGATTGATAATCTAATGATTCTAATTCGTCCATTGGGTACCGTAGTAATTAATAAACCTACGGTCTGATGTTGCCTCGGCTAGACACCCACACGTAAGTTTGATCTTTGTTTCCAAGATGGAATGTATTCTTCGTTTTCTTTATTTTCTTCGTCTTCCATAACTTTCTTAGCAACCTCAATACTTGTAGGTGTTGCTTTAATTAATAAACGTCTGACACTTGGAGGTATCTTTTCTAGTTTCTTTTCATCAACAGTTGGAGGTTTAAATCCATACAGTTGTGCTTGAGCTGAAGCTAAGACTTTAGGATAAATACCAGATTTAAAAGCTATGTGGTTGTAGTAAGAAGGTACAGGACCTTTACCACCACCTTCTGCCCAAACTTGTAACTCCTCTAATTCAGCTTCAGGTACGTCAAGTTTCATAACTCTCCAATTACCAGTAGCTGGTTTGATTTGTTCAAATGCTTTTCCTAATGCTTTTTGTCTGTCAAAATCATCTTCAGTATATTTTCTTTGACTGTTCTTTCTTCTCCAATCATCATTATCTAAAAGTCT
>Ga0209348_1001035_pt1 | contig 13868 bp, 24 predicted proteins | sample ETNvirenome_2_30_FD_184065 | JGI IMG/M metagenome (GOLD analysis project Ga0209348, IMG submission 184065) | Marine viral communities from the Pacific Ocean - ETNP_2_30 (SPAdes) (version 2) | ecosystem: Environmental > Aquatic > Marine > Oceanic | place: Pacific Ocean | collected 2013-06-22 | reverse complement strand
TTTAATTGATGCGCATAAGGCTTTGTTTTAAATTTATAATTCATGTTTACTTTTACTTTCTAATTGTTATATATTAGCTGAAAGTTAAAAAGTCAATGAGCAAAGTTTATTTAATACAAGAGATACCTGGAACTTCAAGAGGCGAACCTAAATATAATATTGTAGGAGCACAAAAATATGGTGACATTGTAACGGTGCTACCAGAATTTTCTCAAATGATACATTCTCCAGGGCCCTTAGTTATGAAACTTAGAACTCTTCTAAAAAACTACACGGCTGACGATTATCTTTTATTATCAGGAGATCCAGCTATCATAGGTGTAGTATGCTCTTTAGTTTCAGATACAACCAATGGTAGATATAAACTTTTAAAATGGGATCGCCAAGAAAAAACTTATTATCCAATAGAGATAAACATTTTTCAAAAATAAACTTGACAACATATAATTGTCCCATATATAATGGAGGTGCGATTTATAAATTAAACTATTAAATATATATGGAGAAAGCTATGACTATAGATCTAAGAAAAGATGCACCTAACCAGGTGTCTACTGTTAACCCTGATCAGTTATCTAAAGAGATAAACACGCTTCAGGAAATCAAACAAGAAATCGAAAATCAAGAAAACAAAATCAAAGAAATGAAAGAGAGAGAAAAGTATTACTCTACTATGATCATTCCAGATTTAATGAGCCAACTTAATTTAAAAACTTTAAAATTAAAAGATGGTTCTGAAATATCTATTAAAGATATTTTTGGTGTCTCAATTATTGCAGCTAAAAAGCAAGAGGCACATGACTGGCTTCGAACAAACGGACTAGGTTCAATTGTAAAAAATGAAATTACAGTTAAGTTTGGTCTGAACGAAGACAACAAGGCGGAGCAATACGCTTCACTTGCAAGAGGACAAGGGTATGATCCTGATCGAAAGGTAACGGTTCATGCAGGTACTCTTAGAACAACTTTGCGGGATTATCACGAACGTGGTGGTAGTATACCTGCAGAGTTGTTCAACACGTTTGAAGGAAATCAAACTGAAATCAAAACCAAATAAACTACTAAACCATCAAACCAATAGGAGGATAAATGAGTAAAGAAGTAGTAAAAAAGAATAGTGCAGGATCACTTGCAACTATTAATTTAAGACAGGACTCAGGTAAAGGTTCTGAAGAAATTAAGTCGGACGACGTATCGACACCGATCTTAAAAATTCTTCATCAGCTTTCACCAGAGTGTAACGAGAGAGATGCAAAGCATGTTGAGGGTGCAAAACCTGGCATGATATATGCATCTGGTTTCGGTCAACTGATCGATGGCAATGAGGGATTAGACGTTGTAATTGCACACTCTCAAACAAGGTATCCTGAATGGCAAGAGAGAGGCGATAGTGCTTCTGCTCCAGTAGGAACTCACTTAGAGATTCCAGCTGATGCTGTTGAGGAGAGAAATGGTAGATACAGATTACCTAATGGTAATTATGTAGAGAAGACTGCATATTTTTATGCACTAGCGATGGTGGATAAAGAGCTTAAACCTGCGGTCATACCAATGAGATCTTCTAATCTTACACCAGCTAGAGAACTTAACAATCTGATTAAGAACCTAAGGTTCTCAGATGCGGATGGTTCTTTCAACCCTGCAGCTTATTCAGCGGTCTATAATTTAAAGACCTTTGGTAAGACAGCAGGTAGTAAAAGTTGGCATGTCTATAAGCCTTCAAGAGTTAGAAATCTTGATGTTGCAGATAAAAATGATGCTGAGATATATGAAATTGCACAGCAACTTCAAAAGACTGTATCGAAAGGAGCAGCTAAACCTCAGTATGATAAAGCGCAACCAAAGGCTGACATTGTATAACCGAGTACTTTGATGAGTACACTTGGCTAGTGAGAGGGCGGTGAGGCGAGAGTTTAGCCGCCCTTATTTTTATGCGAGAATTTGAAAAATTTTTTACTGGATTACAAAGAGATTACGGGTTCTGTAATGTAGACAAAGGTTATGTAGATCCAGACTCTGGTAAAATTAAATTTGACCCTGGTGATTACGGTTGGTCGAAAAGACATATAACTGCACAAGATTATCAAGATCACCTTGACGGCAGAAAAGCTATTGGTATTCAACCCTGTGATGATGATGCTAAAGCTAGCTTTGGTGCCATAGATGTAGATCCTAAGAATTATAAAAATTTTAAATTAGAAAAATATTTAAATATAATACAAGAAAAAAACCTACCTGTAATACCAATAGAGTCTAAAAGTGGTGGGCTGCACATATACGTTTTTACAAAAGAAAAAGTTCCTGCTACTTTAGTTAGAGAGTTTTTATCGAACTTACTATTTTTATTTAAACTTCCACACAATACAGAAATATTTCCTAAACAAACTAAACTAGGTGTAAATCAAAACAATGAAAAGACATCTGGTAGTTTTATTAATTTACCATATTACAAAGGCACCGAGCGTAGAGGTATCTTACCTGATGGCACACGGATGGATTTAAAAAAATTTATAGAAGTCGTAGGTCTTAATTTACAAACAGAAGACTCTTTAAAAGAAATAGGTAACAAAAAAATTACAGAAGTAATAACTGGTGGACCTGAAGAGTTTCATGATGGCCCACCTTGTTTACAGATGATATGCAAAGAGATTCAGGCATCAGGGACCAAACTAAGTGACGAAAGAGATAGATTTTTATATAACTACATGGTGTTTGCTAAGAAAAAATATCCAGATGATTGGGATAAAAAAGTCTTAGAGGCTGCCAGAAATTATATTGTGTATGACACAGTCTGGGGTGATGAGAAAGTAAAAGATAAAATTAAGTATTGGAAGAATGAAACTAAAGGTTTTAAATGTAGTGATCTACCTATTTCATCTTATTGTGCAAAAGGAACTTGTTTGAAAAGAAAATTTGGTATTGGTAGTCATAGAAGTACAACATGGCCTCAAGTATCTGGATTAATTAAAATGGATTACAAACCCGATCCAGAGTTTTTTATAAACATAGATTTAGCTGATGGTAAGGTTGTCCAAATACATGCAAAGCATATTAAAAAAATAGCAGAGATGAAAGAGATGCGTGCGTTGATAGCAGAGCAGACACCTATATTCCCACCAATATTAAAACAAAACGAATACCAAGTTATATTAGATACGTTATGGGCCAACATGGAAACCATTAAACCACCTGCAGGCACCAACCCACTGGACATGTTGAAAAAACAATTGATTGATTTTGTTAATGGGCCACAAGCCAGCACGTTTGCAGCTTTTAAAACTGGAGCTGTTTTGGCGGAGGATAATTATTATTTTTTTATTTATGATTCTTTTTATGAAGAACTTAAACGTGGAGATTGGGTTAAAGAAAGATCAAGAACAGCTACAATGATAGGACAATATTTTGGTGGAGAGTTTAGTTGTCAAAAAAGATTTCCGCAGGGCAATAATGAAAAACCATTTCCACCGATAAGAGTTTTAAAACTTCCAAAAGAAGGTTTAGAAAAAGAAGAAATACAAGATGAATTTATTAAACAAGAAAACAAGGAGACAATAGTATGAGTAAGTCTAAAAAACCCCCTCAGGTTTGTGTATCAATGCCAACCTATGATTTAATGCAAGTTTCTACTTGCTTATCCTTAATAAAATTAATGGATAAATTTACCATGGCTAAGATAAGGGCAACGGTTCAAACGTTTAAAAGTCCTTATGTTGGGTATGGAAGAAATGTATTAACGGCCATGTTTTTGGAAACAGGTATGGATTATCAATTGTTTGTAGACTCTGACATGGAGTTTGAACCAGATGTCGTAGGCAGAATGATAATAGCAGATAAAGATGCCATATGTGTACCTTACAGAAAAAAAACCCAAGACAATGCTGTTAGATTTTCTGTGGCTTTTGAAGATCTTAATAGTATAGATATTGATAATAAAGGATTGGTTAAATTAAAAGTTGGACCCGCGGGGCTAACTTTAATACACAGAAGGGTGTACGAAAAATTAATGAAAGATCATCCAGATTTAAAAATAACACAAAAAGAAATAATATCAGAAACAGCTAATAATTATTTTTATAATTTTTGGGATACCACTTTTGATAAAAATGGAAAATGGTGGGGTGAAGATACTAATTTTTGCAACATGATTAGAAAAGCTGGATTTGACTTTTATGGAGTCGTTGATGGAGAAACCACGCACCATGGAACTTATGGATGGAAAGGTAAATTAATAGATACGTTTCAAAGAGCCGATGAAAAAAAGCATTAAAATATACGGACCACCTGGTACAGGTAAAACTTTTAGATTAATTAAACGTGTTAACGCTTATAGAAGAACAGGCACACCTTTACATAAAATAGGATACTTTGCATTTACAAAGAAGGCAGCTGCAGAGGCAAGAAAAAGAATAGGTGTATCAGATAAAGAAGTGCCCTATTTTCAAACTCTTCATGCTTTTTGTTATCATCTTCTTGGACTTAAAGAAGAAGATATTATACAGCCTTATCACTACGAAGACTTGGGTAAAAAATTAAATATTCGCGTATCTTTTGTAGATAAATACAACGAAGAAGAAAGTCATTTTTTAACTTGTAACAATCCTTATTTTCAAATGATTCAAAAAGCGATTAATAAAAATATACCCATTGAAGAAGAATTTAATTTAAATGAACACGACAGAAGAGAAGTAAAGTGGGATACGCTTAAACACATATCAATAAATTTAGAGGCATACAAAAAGAATAATCAAATAATAGATTTTAATGACATGATTAAAAGGGTAATTGAATCTGATAAAATACCCGAGTTTAAAGCAGTCTTTATAGATGAGGCACAGGATCTGTCTCCACTTCAATGGAAATTATATGATAAACTAAAAGAAAAAGCAGAGCATGTTTATTTAGCTGGAGATGATGATCAAGCAATCTTTGCATGGGCAGGGGCTGATGTTAATAGATTTATAAATGAACCTGCAGAAGAAAAAATTCTAAGATATTCTCGCAGAGTTTCACAAGCTGTTCAAATGCAGTCAAATTTTCCCATATCTAAAATAATGGGTTTGAGAAAAATTAAAGAATACTTACCCAGAAAATATTTAGGGCATTCTTATTACATCTCTGATTTAAATCACGTAGATCTATCTAAAGGAAAATGGTTAATTCTAACTAGAACCAAGAGTAACTTAATAGATATAATGAAAGATTTAAAAAAGAAAAATTTTTATTATCAAACTAATAAAGGTAAAAGTTATAAAGTAAGTTTATACAAAGCTGCTGAGGCCTATACTAAATGGTGCATGGAAGGAGTTTTAGATGAAAAAGAAATAGCTGAAGTAAGAGATTATATACCTAGTGGTAATTGGGATGCAAAAGTCCCGTGGTATGATAAATTTTCTGAAGACCAGAAAGAAATATTATATTTAAGAAATTTAATTGCATCAGGTGAAAAACTTAACGAACCTGCAAGAATATGGTTGTCAACGATTCATGCAGCTAAAGGTGGTGAAGAGGATAATGTAATTTTATCCTTGCACCAGGGATCAAAGGTTCAAAAAGGAATTAGTTTAAGTGTTGACAAACAAGATGAAGAGCATAGAGTGTGGTATGTGGGCATTACACGAGCACGTAATAATCTATACAAATTAAAAGCAAAAAAGAAAATAAAGGAATATCAGTTATGACACACAAAGGTATATTTGATGATGCATTTCCTCAAGAAAAACAAATTGGAGGATCTCATTATAAAAATATGAAAATACAACCTTACGAATTTATTTCAAAAAATAATCTTTCATTCTTTCAGGGGTGTGTTGTAAAATACGTTTGTCGTTATTTAAATAAGTCAGGGATTGAAGACTTAGAAAAGATAATACATTACTGTCAACTAGAAATAAAAAAAATGAAAGATGGAACTAAGAAAAAATAAAATACTGGAACTACATGCACAATGGTTATGGACTAACGGATACATAAAACAATCAGTTGAATGTTTGGAACAGTCTAAATTTAATAATGCGAGACCAAAAATAGGAAGGTTTAAACAATATGTTACTACCACAAACGGAATGGGTACAGCCTACAGAATACCCAGATCTTAGATCATATGATGAGATAGCTGTTGACTTAGAAACCAGAGACCCTGGTTTAAAATCAAAAGGTTCTGGAGCTGTCACAGGTGAGGGAGAGGTTGTCGGTATAGCTGTGGCCACATACAACAACAAATGGTATTTTCCAATAGCTCACAAAGAAGGACCCAACATGGATCGTAAAAAAACTTTAGAGTGGTTTAAAGATATTTTAGAGTGTCCAGCTACAAAAATATTTCACAACGCAATGTACGACGTTTGTTGGATACGTAATTTAGGCTTAAAAATCAATGGTTTAATAGTCGACACCATGATTGCATCTTCTTTGTTAGATGAAAATAGATTTTCATACACTCTTAATACATTGTCATGGCATTTTTTAAACGAAGGTAAAAATGAAAGAGCCCTAAACGAAGCTGCAAAACAAAGAGGTCTTGATGCAAAAGCGGATATGTGGCAACTACCTGCTCAAGAAGTTGGTGCTTATGCAGAGAAAGATGCAGAGCTTACTTTTAAATTATGGCAGCATGTAAAAAAATTAATGATAGAGCAGGATCTTCAAGATATTTTTAATCTCGAAACCGACCTCTTCCCCTGCTTAGTTGATATGCGTTTTCTAGGCGTAAGAGTAGATATGCCACAAGCGCATGACCTCCGTAAAAAATTAATTGCACAAGAACAAGTGCTGCTCCAAGAAGTACAAAAAGAAACAAACATAGATGTTCAAATATGGGCAGCGCGTAGTATACAAAAAGTTTTTGACAAATTAAAATTATCTTACGAACGAACAGCGAAATCTGGTGAACCTTCATTTACAAAAAATTTCCTCTCTAACCATGAACATCCTATAATAAAAAAGATAGCAGAAGCAAGAAGAATAAATAAAGTAAACACTACATTTATAGACACTATTTTAAAACACGAACACAAAGGTAGAATACACGCTGAAATAAATCAAATAAGATCTGATGATGGTGGAACTGTTACTGGTAGATTTAGTTATACAAACCCAAACTTACAGCAAATACCTGCTAGAGATCCAGACACAGGTCCTTTAATTAGAAGTTTATTTATACCAGAGGAAGGGTGTAAGTGGGGTTGTTTTGACTACTCGCAACAGGAACCAAGACTTGTAGCGCATTATGCTTTGCGATATGGTTTATCATCAGTGAATACAATAGCTGATTCTTACGATAACGATCCCTCAACAGACTTTCATAGAATAGTTGCAGAGATGGCAGAGATACCTAGATCACAAGCAAAAGTAATTAATCTTGGTTTATTTTATGGTATGGGTAAAGCAAAACTACAAGCAGAGTTAGGTGTTAGTAAATTTAAAGCAGAGGAATTATTTGATAAGTATCACACCAAGGTTCCGTTTGTTAAACAATTAATGAATGAAGTAATGAAGGCAGCTGCTAACAAAGGTCAAATAAAAACTTTGTTAAATAGAAAATGTCGTTTTCCTAAATACGAACCTATTCTTCGTGGCTCGGACTGGGGTAAATATGTTCCTGCTGAAGATCAAACAAGAATGGAAGACCTACAAAAAATGGGACCTTACTTAAAAGATGAAGAAGGTGATATATTAAAAGATAAAGAAGGTAATCCTCAAAAAAATTATTGGCATAACAATGCTACAAGAAGAGCTTTTACATACAAAGCTTTAAATAAATTAATCCAGGGTAGCGCTGCAGACATGACTAAAAAGGCTATGTTAGATTTATACAAAGAAGGAATCATACCACATATTCAAATACATGATGAATTGGATTTATCAGTTGAAGATGATAAGCATGCGCAAAAAATAAAGGATGTGATGGAAAGCGCTGTTGACTTGAAGATACCTAATAAGGTAGATTACGAGTCTGGTCCTAATTGGGGATCAATTAAATGAGGAGTTTTTATGGCTTACTTAAATGCAAACATACCTGTAGAGTACGCACAGATAAGGAGAGAATATTTATATGACCTTAGAAAACATCATGGAGAAGTTGAAGACTGCATTATCTTTGGCATTACGTCTATCACTGGGCGTGCTTTATTATTTCATGCTATCATGGAAAACGGTGCAATCTTTTACCGCCTCCCTATTAGCGCGTTTATTCAAAGGGGATATAAACCTAATGACGTCCCGACAAGAAGACTTGATGAACTTCAGCTCTGGAACTCTTTTAGTTATTATCCTTCTGTTCATTGTTGGGACATTTTAGAATCTCAAGCGGGTAAATACATCGGTAAAGATAAGAAGTGGCATCACGGGAAATATTTATTTACTGTTGACTTTGCACATCCTGAAGCTAATATACTTGACACTGATCATTCAGAGATACCGCACGAGCATAAATGTGCGCACATACTTGCCTTAAATGATGGCAACTATGCAGCTCAACCTAACAACAGACTTATTTGGGATATACCGTCTTTCACGGTTAAAAATACCGTGCCTGATTGGAAGGTTCAAACTAACTATTGGAACGTAGAAGATACAGGGCAGTGGAAAACAGAGGACACTGACAACTTTTTCTATGAGATGGAGGAAAAAAAACATGATTAGTATGAAATGTATAAATTGTGGTATGGGATTTATTGTTGCTCATTACAACAAAAACGTGGAGTGTCCACATTGTGGTCACGTACATGGAACCGATTATGTAGAACACACTCATGAGGATGGCGTGGTCCATGCTCACAAAGATGGAAGTGTTCCACATACACACGAGGAGGACAACATGATAAAAAAAATAATTAAATGGATTTGGAAACTTATTTGTTGGCCATTTAAAAAAGCACATCAATGGTTAACAGATTCTTTACCAAAATGAATTTAATCGATTTATTAAAAAAAAATATAGTAATGGTTCCGGTGGTCGCATCGTTGATTGTCGGAACCTACACTGGTATTAAATACATAGTTAATCTTACGGATAGTATTAATGGATCTGTACAAGAGATTGTAAATTTACAAAGAGATCTAGAAGTAGCTCAGAAAGAAATAGTTGATTTAAATACAAGACTAGCATCTGCCGAGGCTACGTGGACCATGGCAGAAAATTTATATAGAACTTTAGCAGATCAAGTAAGGGAGCATGACTATGATATCAAGGATATTAATAGGGATCTTAATAATTAGTTTATCATCATGTGTTGGTGTTACAGTAACAGAGGCACGAAATGAGTATCTCAATAATGGTACTAATACTTGCAGTACTGGTTCTTTTGACATATCAGTCGAGCAAAGAGAATCAGAATACTACCACCGTCCTTATGATCCTGCTAACGCTTATAGCAACCCTAGTGATGATCAGTCGTTAAGATTAACCTGGAGAAAATACTTAGGTTCAGCCTGCACCAAAGAATTTAAAGAAATACAACAAGAGAATATGGAGTTAAAACAACAGCTGGAGTTGATGAAAATGTGTGGAAAAGTCAATAGAAATCCTACATTACAGCGTAATCCTAACTTCGCATTGCTAGTATCGAAGTGTTCTGGTATAATTATCAATGATGAAAAGCAAGCAAGACCTGATGGAAGTTATTGGGACAAACTTACGGACTCATACAAAAAAGAACATAAGGATAAAAAATTTATGGATACAAAAAATATTTACGGGCCTAGGGAAGAATGAGCAATAAACCTTTAAAAATATCGGAGCAGGCCGCCGTGCAGATGCCAATGAAGACGGTTGCCAGTTTGATCGCGATGATCGCGGTTGGAACCTGGGCTTACTTTGGTATTCACGAAAAACTAAATCAACATTCAACAAAGATAGAATTGATGACAAAAGATTTAGAACAAAACTCAGAGTTTAGAATTAAATACCCGCGTGGAGAACTGGGTCAGTCTTCTGGAGAAGCGGAACTTTTTATGTTAGTGGAGCACATCGCAGGGTTATTAGAAGAGATAGAAGCAGAGGTTAAAAGTATGAGAAACAATGCAGTCAATATAGAATTCTTACAAGATAGAACAAAAAAACTTACAGAAGATGTAGAAAAATTAATTAGGAACGGTCACCAATGATAGAGATTGTATTTGCATTAATATTAGAATTAAACGGAAAGATGATAGAACACGTTCCGAAAGAGTCGTTAAACGATTGCCTAAGATCTAAGCGTGTCGCGCAGAACGAAGTAAACCCACAGCGAGTAGTTTTTAAATGTAAAAAAGTTAAGGCAGAGACAGAGGTATATCAAGGTAGAAAAAGAATTATAAAAATAATAGAATGATAAGCAAAGCGTTAAGAAATTTATCTTATCTCAATAAGTTTGCACAAAAGTTAAGAGACGCAAGGTTTTATCAGCGTAGAAAAAATAGTAAAAAAGTGTATAACAGAAAAAAAATTAAACATGAATCTTTCACGTAATTTTACTCTTCAAGAGTTAACTAAATCAGACACTGCCATCAGGATGGGTATTGATAACAACCCTAATGCAGATCAAATAGAAAAACTAAAAGCACTGTGTGAAAATATTCTACAACCCGTGCGTGACCACTTTGGCAGAGTTAAAGTTACTAGTGGATTTCGTAGCAGTGAGTTATGTGTAGCTATTAATAGCTCTGTAAATTCACAGCACGCCAAGGCCGAAGCCGCAGACTTTGAAGTTGTGGGCACAGACAACGCTGAACTTTTTGATTGGATTAAATCTAACCTCGAGCCAGATCAGCTCATCCTCGAGTTCTATACTCCGGGTGAACCTAACAGTGGATGGATACATTGTAGTTGGATACCTGAAGGTAGACGTGCATCTTTCTTACATGCTTATAAATCTGAAGGCAAAACAAAATACAAACCTATATTAGGTAGAGCCACAGACATAGTTTAAGTGATCGCTCAGATACAAGATAATTTTTTAACGGATGAAACTTGTGCAGAATTAATTAATTTTTTTGAAGAAAATAAAAATTTACAAGAAATCTATAGAGATACATTTGTAATAAAAATTACAAACATTGATAGATTTAAAGATCTGTTAAATAAAATAAATAATTACTTTTTAAAACATAATGCAAAAGTAGACTGGATCCAGATAGTAAAATGGCCAGTGAATTCTTTTCAGTTATTACATAATGACACAGCAAGTGACCAAACAACACTTTCTTCTATTTGTTATTTAAATGATAACTATTTCGGAGGACAAACTTTTTTTGAAGAAGGCACTGTTTTTACACCTAAAAAAAGAAGAATGTTGTTTTTTGATGGAATGTATTATAAACATGGAGTTACCATGGTGCATGGTGAAATAAGATATACATTAGCAACTTGGTATAAACAAAATGAAAAAATTAAGTTTTAATTTTCACAACATAGATACAGTGGTAGGTCACTGCCATCAATGTGGAGAAGAATCTATATTAGTTGCAATTGTTACAGAGTTTTATAGATGCACAAACTGTGGAGCAGACACCAAGCAAAACATAAATGGAAAAATAAGTTATATAAAACTTACTGAAAGTGATAAAGAATGGTTAAAGAAGAATGGCGAAAAAAGATAAAATAATTACTTACGAATATTATCATTGGGGTCCTTTTTTATATAGAACAATTTTAGAATTGGAAGAATTAAAAGCCATAAATAAACTTTGTTCTAAAAAAGAATCAGAAGATAATAGAAAAAATTTAGCGGGTTTGTTAAGACACGAATACAAAATTAAACCAGCAGATTTATTTAAAATAATAAGTCCTTATGTTAACAGTTACGCTAGCGCATATACTGAAACAAGACAAAAAATTTTAGCTAATAAAATTGAGTTAGTTGATTCATGGGTGAATTACATGACTAAGTTTGAATTTAATCCTATACATACTCATACAGGGGATTTGTCTTTTGTTATATATACTCAGATTCCCCCTGATTTAAAAAAAGAAGTTAATGAAACAATATCTAATAGATCACACCCTGGATCTATTAATTTTGTTTATGTATTAAACAATGCTAAAATGTTGTTAAACCAACATACGTTTATGCCAACCGTAGGAGACTTTTTTATTTTCCCTGCACATCTTCATCATTACGTAAATCCTTTTAAGTGTGATGGTGAAAGAATATCTATCTCAGGTAATTTAAAATTTATTGACACATAATGGCTAGAAAATTTAAAGCATATGTAGAAAGACCTAAACCACGTAAACGTCCAAGACGTCACTCAAAAAAATTAAATAAAAATTTTAAAAGACATTACAAACCATACAACCGACAGGGGAGAAAGTCATGAAACTTAAGTCTCTTGTAGTGGCTGACAATAAAACTTCACGTGATAATAGTGTTTATTCACCTCTTCGGGTCCTAGCTGGTCAATCTTTTTAGAGGCCACGTCATAGCCTGATTTTAGACATACATACATGTTATCATAGAGAATATTTACCTGATATGGTGGTAAACATTGACTAGATATACCAGAACAAAGTATTAAAGTTAAAACAAATTTCATTGACACCCTTGTAATAATTCTATATAATCCCATATGATTATATATTAATAATGAAAGGATATATTAAACTATGGACATAAGCAAATACAAAAGTCTCGCAGTTGATCATAAGTGCTATGAGGCTATTAACAAACTGACCAAGCATCTGGCACCAGGGGTCACTTTATCACGGGCTCAGGTAATTAGAATGTTGGTTGAAAAAGAAACAAAAAAACTAAATGGCAAACTTACAGCAGTTTCTAAGAAATCTTAATACTCTTGGTGAGGCAAGAGATCCTGTACGAAGTCTTTGGCGTAACGTTTTGATAGTAGCATTAGAGGACGCATTGGGTAAAGATAAAATAATTCATTACCCTTATATCAAATCTGCTAGAGAATATTTTCTAGAGCCTAACAGGGACTTTAAAACTGTATGTGAATATGCAGGGTTTGACCATGAGTATATTAGAATGAAAGCAAAAAACTATTTTGGAAAGGAAGAAAATGGCAGAGTTAAAAGATGAACACTTTGAAGTGATAGATGCAAATAAGGCAAAAGCATATGAAGAACAAAAGAGTATGCGTAATGAACTGATAGAGTTTATCAGTGATTGTAAAGCATTTAATATGCAAGAGTTGTATAGTGAAATGAAAAGAATGAAAAGAGCAAACAAGGGGGGAAAGTAATGATTAAAACATTAAAAGCAATCGCAGTTGAATTAAAAAGAGCTAACGATTTAAAAGAAAGAGACATTAAAAACAAGGAGACTTGGGGTTGGTATACAAACCCATCACCAGTTCAAACAAGTCCTGAAGTTGGAAATGTAAGATATAGCGGAATGAATGGTGGTTACTCTGTTACAACAAAGGGTAGATGGTGATCAAAGGTGATAGCAGCGACTACGATTATCTAGCGAAGTGGACTAAAGAATTAAAGCCACAAGACTTCTGTCTTACCGTGGAGATAGGAGTTCGAGAAGGATACAGTAGTAACATCATTATGAAAATGTTAAAAGACAGAAACCATTTTCATATAGGTATAGATCCGTACGGCGATATTCAATACAAACATTTAGATAAACAAGGCGTGGTAAACGAAAAGGGCCAGACAATGTTCTGGAAAGACTTTGAAGGCAACTGGCTTGTAAACCCTGATGGCACTCCAAAGATACCTACGTATCCGAATAAGATGAAACAAAATTTTTTAGGAGATTTTAAATTCCATGAGAACTTTATCTTATACCAACTAGAGGATACAGAATACTTCAACGCTTTTCCAAGGGGCGTGCCTATTTATAAGAATGGTTACAAACAAGTTGTAAACGTATACGACTTAGTGTTCTTCGATGGCCCGCATACCACGGACAAAGTTATGG
>Ga0209348_1001034_pt1 | contig 13869 bp, 15 predicted proteins | sample ETNvirenome_2_30_FD_184065 | JGI IMG/M metagenome (GOLD analysis project Ga0209348, IMG submission 184065) | Marine viral communities from the Pacific Ocean - ETNP_2_30 (SPAdes) (version 2) | ecosystem: Environmental > Aquatic > Marine > Oceanic | place: Pacific Ocean | collected 2013-06-22 | reverse complement strand
GCACAAACTATAGATTTACACCAACAGTGGCTGGTAAGTATCTTGTTTATGGTCAAGTCAATGCAAGTAATAGTAATGGAGAACAATATGAGTATGGAGCTATTCTTCTTTATAAAAATGGCTCTGAATTAGCTAGAAATGCAATCGACCCTAGTAATAATTCTAACGCTAAAAGTAACCAAATTATACAAGCTATAAGTATGATTGTTGATTTTAACACCACTGATTATGTGGAGATGTATGTAAAAGCAAATGTAGGTTCTGGAACACCAAGTATTTATGGAGCTAGTAGTGCTTCACCCACATATTTTGGAGCTTACAAGTTAGTAGGAGTATAGATGACCAGTAAACTCAAAGTAAATATAATTGCTGATGGTGGTGATAATGCAATCTTGACTTCTGATGGGTCAGGCTCTTTAACACTGAATAATGCTGCGTTAAAAAATACTCCTGCTTTTTTAGCGTACAAGACTTCGGCGCAATCTATAGCTCACGCTACTAACACACAGTTACAGTACAACGTAGAGGCTTATGACACAGATAGCGCTTATGATACCTCAACATATAAATTTACAGTGCCCTCTGGTGCAGCTGGTAAATACTATTTTTATGCAAACAATGGACTTGAAAATACTGCACCTTCAAGAATGTTACTTAGAATAAGACTTAATGGTAGCACGGATATGGCTGCCGTTGAAACTGGTAATGCTGGTAATTATTCAAATATTTGTGTATCTACAACAAGAACATTAAGTGTAGGAGACTATGTTGATGTTACATTTTACCATGACGTAGGCTCTACAAGTAATACCACAGTTGGACAGGACAGATTTTACTTTGGTGGATATAAGGTGATAGGAGCATAACATGGCACTTAATACATTACCCGCAGGAGCTTTTGCAGATGATGCAATCACAGCAGATAAAATTAATTTAGCTAACACATTTGCTTTTACTGGTACTGTGACAGGTGCAGGAGCTCATGAGAAATTACATTCCATCACTGCGTCTAATGGAGATTCAGATTGGACTTTTTCAAGCACATATCTAACTAGCACATATGACAAATACTTTTTTACATTTCAAAATATCTTACCAACAAATGACTCCAATTATTTTATAGCTAGGTTGAGTTTTGATAATGGCAGTAATTACATAAGTTCAGGAAATTATCAAAAAGTATCATTTGAAGGAGAACAAGGTACTTCTGGTAATGCAACATCTTCAAGATATGCAAGTGCTGCAACTTATATGATGCTTACTGGTAGTTCATCTGACCAAGGAAATGCATCAGACGAACAGGTTAATGCCATTGCTTATTTTCACAATAATAATGTGGACTACAAAGCATTAAGTTTTATGGGTAACTACAGATATTCTGGTGGTCAACATGCAGGAGTATATTCAAGTCATGTTTTAAAAACAAATCAAACTGATAGATGTAATAATATTAAATTTTATTTTAATTCTGGAACTATTGTTTCTGGAAAAATAACCTTATATGGAGTTAGACAATAATGCCAAGGTTTCATAACATAGATGGGGTACGAGTGCAGTTTACGGCAGAGGAAGAAACAGCTAGAGATGCTGAAGAAAAAGCATGGGTTGACGGTGCTTTAGATAGAGCACTTATAGTTTTAAGAGATCGAAGAAACAGTTTATTAGCAGAAACAGATTGGTGGGGTGCCTCTGACAACACCATGACAGACGCACAGAAAAAATATAGACAAGATTTAAGGGATTTAACGGCAGGTCTAGATACTGTAGATAAAGTAAATGCAGTTGTCTGGCCTACAAAACCGTGATAATTTAAGCTATGGCATCAACATTTTCAGATAGATTAAAACTAGAACTACAAGCATCAGGCGAAAACGCAGGTACTTGGGGTGATAAAACAAACAATAACCTTGAGGTTATTGATGCTTTTGTAAATGGTTATTTATCTAAAAGCGTAGCAGGATCTTCTGATGTCACATTAACAACTGCTGATGCTTCAGCTACAGCAGAGTCTTCTAACAAAGTTATTGAACTTACAGGAGCTTTGACTGGTAACATTAAAGTGTTGGTACCAGCTAAAGAAAGTAATTACGTAATATTTAACAATACTACAGGTTCTTTTACTTTGACAGTGGCCCCTACGGGTCATACATCAAATGGTGTAGCCATAACTCAAGGCTCACACACCATGGTTTACAACAAGTCTGACAGATGTGTCGATATGTTAGGAGCTAAAGTAGGTACAACTGGCACCACTTACATTGGTAGTGGAGCAGAGTTGACAGGCATTGACATCATACCAGCTGGTTCTTTAATGTTATTTCAACAATCATCTGCTCCTACAGGTTGGACTAAAGGCACAGCTCACGATAATAAAGCATTAAGAGTTGTAACAGGCTCTGCAAGTTCAGGTGGATCTAATACTTTTGCAGCAGCATTCAACAACAATCAAACAGTTAGTGGAACAACAAGTAGCACAAGTGTTACTATTACAGGCTCTACGGCTGCACACACACTTACTATTTCCGAAATGCCCGCTCACACTCACACAGAGGGTAGTATAAATGAGTTTGGTACTACATCCTCTACTTCTACTGGCACAAGAAATACAGGTAACGCATCACCAGGTAATCAGTTTGAAACACAATCAACTGGTGGCGGGGGTAGTCACTCGCATGACGTTGGAACTTTAGCAGGTGGTTCGCACACACATACATTCTCAGACACATTTAATCTCGATGTGCAGTATGTTGATTTAATTATTTGCTCTAAGGATTCGTGAAACTTAAAGTCAAAGACAATTGTCCTCTCGATAATTTTAACCCATGTCGCAAGTTTGAATGTGGCTGGTTTATACAGATACGTGGTAAACATCCTCAAACAGGTGAAGAAGTTGATGAATATGGTTGTGCGATGGCACTTATGCCTATGTTAATGATTGAAAATTCAAGACAAACAAGTCAGGCAGGATCAGCTATAGAGAGCTTTAGAAACGAAATGGTCAAACAAAACATGACAACTTTGTCAACATTAATGAAAGGTATGGATAAGAAAAAACTAAAATGATAGAAGGCGATTTAAAAGATCACGACATAAGATTGTATTTAGGTATGCCTATGTACGGCGGTATGTTAGGTGAGAACACATTACATGGAGTATTGGGCCTCCAAGCATGGACCTCGGACCAGGGCGTAGGTATGAAACTACAAACCATGGGTAATGAGTCGTTAATAACTAGAGCACGAAATACTATCGCCACTATGTTTTTAGACGATCAAAATTATGTTGGAACTCATTTATTATTTGTAGATGCAGACATTGGTTTTGTTCCTCAAAATATAGAAAGACTAATTAGGGCTGATAAAGATATAGCATGTGGTATATACCCTCGTAAGTGCATACATTGGAATCAGGTCAGAGATGCTGTAAAAAATAACCCCGATATTAGTGATGACGAACTTTTTTACAAATCATTAGGTTATAATCTTAATTTTAAAGATCCAAAAAATATACAGATGATAGGAGGATTTGTAGAGGTTTTAGAGGCAGCTACTGGTATGATGCTTATAAAACGTGACGTATTAAAGAAAATGCAAAAAGCATATCCTGAGCGTAAATATAGATCTGATCAAATAGTAAATGGTTTGAGGTTTAAATCAGATAATTGCTTTGATTTATTTGGTGTCGGTAAGATTGACTGGGACGAAGAAGAACGATATTTAAGTGAGGACTATTATTTTAGTAGATTATGGTCTAAGATAGGCGGTAAAATATGGGCTGATGTGGGTGCACCCTTGACACATCAAGGTAATATGCACTTTAAAGGTCACGTAGGTACAATATTTAGTAGAGCAAATGACACTGACAAAACTAAAACTCAGACCGGGGATTCAAAAACAGACAAGTGATTTAGGGGCTTCTGGTACATTTACTGATTGTGACAATATTAGATTTAGATATGGCTTACCCGAAAAGATAGGTGGTTGGGCTAAAAATACACAAACTACAATTATCGGTGTTCCACGAGATGCTCATCATTGGGTAGCATTAGACGGCACTCGATTAGCTGCGCTAGGCACAGATAAAAAACTTTACATATTTGCTAATGATGTTTTGTATGACATCACACCTATAAGACAAACAAACAGCTCAGTAACAACTATATTTACCACAACGAACGGGTCAGCTAATGTGACTGTAAATGTGAATGGACACGGTGCTCTTGTAGGTGACGTTGTTACTTTCTCTGGAACAACAAGCTTATCTGGCACAAGTTTTAGTGCTAGTGATTTTGATAGAAGTTTTGAAGTCAAATCAGTTACAGGCACAAATTCATTCGTAATACAACAAGACGCAAATGAATCAACAGGTAGCGTTACGACAGGAACAGCCACAGCTAAGTTTGAAATAAACACAGCACCCGCTTTTTCTACGTTTGGTTATGGTTGGGGCACAAATGGTTATGGTGGATTTTCAACAGCGGTCAGTAATCTACTTAATGGAGCATTATTAGATGACACTGCCGGGACAGGAGGTTCAGGTACATCTATAACACTTGACAGCACAACAGATTTTTCTACTGCAGGTAAGATAATAGTAGATGATGAGATAATATCTTACACAGGTAAAACATCTACAAATTTGACAGGTATAACAAGAGCTGTAGATAGCTCTACAAGATCAGCTCATGCAGATGACTCAGTTGTAACGTTGTTTGAAGACTCAGCTGATGCAAACGCATGGAACATACCAAGTAATAGCTCAAGCACAATTCTAGATGGTAGAGATTGGTCGATAGATAATTTTGGTGAGCTGATGATAGCAACAGCATTAAATGGATCTACCTTTCAATGGTCACCAACATCTGACGGCTTAGCAGGTAAAGCAAGTCTAGTTACAAATGCTCCAACAGCCAGTAAGTTTTCTTTAGTGTCAACACCAGATAGACATTTAATATTATTTGGTACAGAAAAAACAGTAGGCACAGCATCTTCTCAAGATCCTTTACTTCTACGCTTTTCATCACAGGAAGATATTAATACCTACGAACCACGGGCCACGAACACTGCAGGGTCACTACGTATACAAGATGGATCTACGATTGTTGGTGCTGATAAAGCACGTGGTCAAATTTTAGTTTGGACTGACACCTCGCTTCACGGACTACAGTTCATTGGACCACCATTTACTTTTGGTTTGAACCAATTAGGAAAGAACTGTGGACTACTTGGACAACATGCTGCTGTCGTTGTTAGAGATGTATCTTATTGGATGGGTCAGAATGCATTCTTTGTATTTGATGGTACAGTAAAAAAATTACCATGCAGTGTTGATGATTTTGTATTTGAAAATATAGACTTGACACAGACAGATCAAATATTCGCAGGAGTTAATACAGAGTTTGCAGAGATAATTTGGTTTTATGTAACTAATCCAAACAATGATGTAAATCCACAAATTAATAAATGTGTCGTTTATAATTATTTAGAGCAAACATGGGCTGTTGGCACACTAAATAGAACAACATGGGTCGATCGTGGTGTATTTCAAAATCCTTTTGCAACTGAATATCTTAAAGATAGCGTCGCAAACGCTACACCAACAATTATAGGATTATCGAATGGTGTTTCAAGATACTACAAACATGAGTTTGGTAATGATAATGATGGTGCAGCCATGCAATCTTTTATACAAAGTGGTGACTTTAACATAGATGAGGGTGGAGAGCAGTTAATGCGTATTGCTAGATTCATACCTGACTTTAGAGATCAGACAGGTAATGTTAGTGTAACTTTTAGTTTTAAAAATTACCCTTATGGTAATGTTGTAAGTCAAACAGCCACCACCGTACAAACTACAGATATTAAAAAAGATCTTAGAGGTAGAGGAAGACAGGCTAACTTTAAAATAGAAAGTAACGTTGTTGGTGGTAATTTTAAAATGGGCACGTTTACAATAGATGCCTATCCTGATGGTGGTAGATAATGGCTAAGATTGCACAAACAAGATTCCCTGACCCTCCGGATAATTATGATCCAAGATCTTTTGCTGAATTAGTCAGACAATTAGAGCAACTCATATTACAATTAAACTTTTCTTATCAGCAGGACAACGCTGATGAGCAAACGAGAAGGGCGTTTTTCTTTGGATAATGGCAGACGTATTTAAAAGATTTATATCTAATTTAACAACCACAAATGCGACCACAGTATTTACTGTGCCACAGGCAGATGTATCAGCATCACCTCCTGTGCCTGTATCTACTTTTGTAGTTAAGAGTTTATCTGTACACAATTATCATGCATCAGATAGTATTACTGTGACTATTACACATAATAATGGCTCTGCAGATTTTGAGGTAGATGAAGTGGATGTCAGTGCTACGGACACGACTACAAGACAGGATGTAAAGGTTTTTGAGGCAGGAGATGCATTAAAAGTGACAGCTAACGCAGCAAACAAGGCTATGGTCACAGTATCACTGCTTGAAATTAAACAGCAACAATAGTACAAATAGAGGTTAATATGAGCACAATTGTAGAGGAACCAAAGATCATAGGGTACAAAGACATCAATGGCCAACAGGTTCCTATATACAGTTGCAAAACGGAAACAGTCATTACTCATAAGAAGACTGGAGCTAATTATGAGTCAGAAGAAGCAGTGTCTGCAGATGTTGCCGATCCTAATACCGATACTAAAGAAGAAGATATACGAAGAGATATTAAGATTTTTGCACCTAGACTAGGTATGGGTGCCACTAATAAGGAAGAATAATGTTTAAAAAGATCTTTAAGGCAGCAAAAGATTTGGTCAAAAGTCCTATTGGACAGATAGGAATAGGTTTATTAGCACCACAACTAGCAGGTGCAAGTGGCATTCTTGGTGGTATCGGTAAATTTGCTGCTGCAAGTCCCGCTTTATTTCAAGGTGGCATAAGTTTATTAGGTGGTGATAGACCCGAAAATGTATTAAGAAACTTAGCACTTGGTGCAGGTTTATCGGGTCTGCGAAATGTAGCTAATGACGGAACATTTATGGGTGGTATATCAAACTTTACTGGCATGGGTGAGGGTAAGACTGGAACTGTCGCAGACTTTTTTAAATCAAAACCTAAACCAAAATTTGAAGACTTTGCACTAGAAAAATTTGGTATTGAGAATATTGCTGAATCACCAAATTTTGAATCTGTATTAGCGGAATACAATAAGATTCCGACCGCTTCAACATTTACAAATATTCTCAATAGCCCTATTACACCTTACGCTGCACAATTTGCAGTAACAGCTGCTCTTGCTAAAATGGCTGCAGATCAAGCAGAAGATGCAAGAGCATTTTACAATCCAGATGAAAATCCCTACTTTGCTGCGCAGGGAGGTGGCATACAAAAGTTTGCCATGGGCACACCAAAGTTCCCAAGAATGACGGGAGATATTAGTGGACCAGGAACTGGTACATCTGATAGTATACCTGCTATGCTGTCTGATGGAGAACATGTATTAACGAAACAAGAAGTCTCACAAATAGGCGGTGGAGATAATGACTTAGGCCATCAAAGATTGTATGCTGCAAGAGAAGGTTTAAGAAAACAAGCAAGAGCAAATGGAATTGGTAGAGTATAATGTCAACAGCTTATGAAGATTTATTAGCACAACTTTATGGCAACATAGGTAGGGCTAGTGAGAGATTTACATCAAATATTGTAAAACCATTTATGGACAAAGCTCCTGATGTGCCTTTACGAGGTGTAGCCGGACCATCTGATTTACAAGAACAATATTTTGCAACTGCAGCGAATATGGCAACCGGACAACCTGATTTTTTCGGTAGAGGCATAGCAGCTTTAGATCAAGCAGCAGCAACTGCAGCAGATGCCACTCAGACTTATGATCCGCAAAGTTTTCAAAAATTTATGGACCCCTTCCAACAAAATGTTATTGACGAATACACTAAAGAAATGAATCGACAATTTGATATCTCTAAACAAACAAGGGATGCAGCAGCACAAAGAGCGGGAGCTTTTGGTGGTGATAGGTCGGGTGTATTAGAAGCGGAAGCAACGAGAGGTTTTCAAGATACATTAGGTAGAGGAATCGCCGGTTTATTATCTAGTGGATTTAGAGATGCACAAACGAGAGGCATGACAGAGTTTAGTGACAGAATGAAAAACATTGCACAAGCTGCAACCACTCAGGGTAACATAGGTCAAACATTTGGTCAATTTGGATCAGCCGCACCAATAGCTGCATCGACTACAGCGGATATATTAGGTAAAGCAGGAACGACAGAACAAGCAATAAATCAAGCTGGTTTAGATGCTCTATTCGCACGAGATCAAACACGATTTAAATTACCTTTTGATGCATTAGCCTTACAATCTAACATAGTAAGTGGCTTACCCAATACGATAGGATTTAATCCGTATGGAGCTGCAGGAGGGATAAACCCATTAATCGGTTTATTTTCATAAACCATGGCAGAAACCTCTTTTGATGTATTATCACAGTTTAGTAACCCTAATTTAGATATTAAACTTACAGTTCCAAAAAAGTCGTCAGAAAATATACAAATATCAGAACCTAATGTTTCAGCAACAATGCCAAACATGGAGGATGTTTATAGTAATGTTAATCAACAATACGCTGATGCAATCTCTGATTACTATGCAGGAACCTATTTACCTATTCTCACATCTAAACAAGCGAACATACAACAGGCCAAAGACGAGTTGGGTTTTGGTAAAAGATACAAAGCTAGCGACTTTAAAAAACAAATAGAAGCAGAGTTTGGACAAATACCTAAAGCTTCTAATGGCGAAAAGGCTTTTAATATGTTGTTTGATATGTTGACTAAAACTTCAGATTATAGGGGTGCTGCAGCTGTATTTGATGTAGGTATACAATCTATAAAAGGGCAAATGGACAGAGATAAAATCCAAAAAGCAGAACAAATAAAAAGAGACTTACTTATAAGTGAGATGGCTATTAAACAAGCTAATGATATGAATCAAATCATGTTAGCTAAAGAGGGTGAACTAATTTTGAAGGGCATGGGCTATACAGAAGATATGCTATCAGAAATGATGAACTACAGTGGTGATGTTAGACTTAAAATATTTGATGCAGATATAGCAAAGGACAAAAGTATTTTTGATAATCAATTAGATAAAGAAAAAATGTTATATGAGCATTCTTTGCTTATGTTACGTAATCCTGAGAAAGCGTTCCCTACTTTAATGTATAAAGAGAAAGACTCAGACACTGTAAAAACTGTGCCTGTGCAGTTAAAACCTAATCCAGTGGATGGATCACCCATGTACATGTTAAGGAGAAGAGTTACAAACGAACAAGGACAATCATTTGATGTATTTGATCAACCTGTTCCAGAGGACTGGAGTGTTGTAGGTATATATACAGGTGACGCACCTGGGACCGAGGCCGCAGCGTTATCAAAACCATTTGGTGCAGCACAGCTCTCGGACATCGGTACAGACTATTTTGTGTACACACAAGCGGTTGATACGTTCGATCAAATTTTAGCAGAAAACGCACAAAGTATTGCTGCAGGTGATGGCCCTGTCATAGGTACAGCAGGTTATTTAAAAGACATATTTCAAAAAACAACATTTGCTGGTGTAGAATTTTTAAACACATTATCAGGCCGTGACGGTTTCGCCGGAACATTGGGAACAGATATAGAACGACTTGGTCAAACAGCTTACAACAAGGACATGGCTAACTTACGTTTAGCAGAGCAAGGTCAATTTAATATACAAGACGTGCCAGATTTTAATTCTGAAGTGGCAATAACTTACACCGTTCCTGGTGCATTAGAAAAAGGCACTGGTATAAATTTACCAGATAAAACAATAACAAAAAATACTAAGTTGTCTGATTTATTTAATCAAAGTTTTTATGAATTACAACTTGGTTACAATCCTATATTTGCTAGAAACAAAGTTAGAGAAAACTATTTAGTGTATGCGATTGCTAGAGCTTTAAAACCATCAGGACGTTTGAACGTAAATGATGTAGAAGCTGCAAGAGAAATTTTAACAATTACATCACCGTTATCATCATCTGCAGAGGTAGTCACAAAAATATCTACAATTAAAGATCTTCTAAATCAATCAGCTCAAAACTTAGTAAGATCTACCTTTATTGATGGTCAATCAGTATTAGACATAAATGAAGAATTAAGAAAAGACTATGAACAAAGGTATGGTCCACTTATTGTAGCAGGGCAAGAGCCTGTGGTTGGTCAAGGTGGTTCTAGCACCGATAATAGTGTAGGTAATCAAGGTACAACTGAATCAAATCCTGATGTTCCTGACTTTGATATAAATGTGATTGGAGGACAGTAATGCCAGAGGTAAAATTATTAGGCAAAACTTTAGACTTAGAAAACCCTAATCAGCCAACAGAACAAGATATTGTTACAATTAAAAATACTTTTAAAATACCTGAATCTTTTACATTAGATCAAACACGGAATGCTTTAGCACAAATGATAGAAGCACAGACTGCCGGATCTAGAAATATATTAGCGGACATACCAGAACAATTTCCACCAGGTAGCCCTGAATATAATAACTTACAGGCAGAAAGAATAGCAGACGTTAACAACAGAATACAATTTTCTAATGACCCTTTAAAATATGCGTCAAACAATTTAATAGATAAATTTGTAAGAATACCTGGCACCGACATATCACCCTTACCTGATGATTTAGTATCGAAACAAAGCTTTGAGATGTTAGGTGGATTTGGTGGATTAATGGCTGTTGGTGGTGTTGATTTTTTAACAAGAGGAGTTATGCGTAATCCTGGTATGTACGCAGCAGGTGAGTATGGCGGCACAATGATAGGTGGCCAAATATATGATCGTGTAAATGATTTTTTAAGATTTGTAAATAATTTAGAGCCACAACAATTGGATGAAAAGATTAGTCAGTTTGAACATGATGCATATATGAACTTAGCGTTTACGGGAGGATCTATGGTTATAGCTCCTATTTATAATGCGTTTAAAAGACAGATAGGGCAAGCAACATTTGGTATAAATCCTAAGTCTGAGAGTTATAAAAAATCTAAAGAACTAGCTGATCAATACGGCATACCTTTTAGTATTATACAAGCAACTAATTATAGATTGTGGAAAGCATATCCAAAAGTTATCGGTGTTTTTCCTTGGGTAGGTAAGCCTTTCAAAACACAACAAGAAGCCATTGACGAATCATTAAGACAGTATCTGGACAAAATGCAAAAAGGTTTAGCACCTACACAAACAATATTTAATTTATCCGGTGATATTACAAACATTTTTAAAAATAATTACAAAGACGTAAGAACAGCACAAGGTATTTTATTTGATGACTTTTATAAATATGCAGAGAGATTGCGTGGAAAAAAGATTATAGACATAACAAATTTCAAAGCACGAGCGTCTGATGTAGCAGAAAGATTTATGGGTAATACACCTGCTGGGTCACAGGGCGTTTTAAGATTCCCTGGTGATGCTGCGCAACAATCTTTTGGTCAATTCTACAATGGTTTAAAAAATTTACCTGACCAAATTACATTAGAGCAAGCAATCTCTATGCGTCAGATGTTTAGTGACTTTACAGCAAATTTCCAAGGTGCTTTTCCGGGTGGTAAAATACCAATTAAGGAAGCTAGTGCTTTAAACAAATTGTCAATGGTTTTTGAAAGAGACTTTATGACATTGAAAAATGTAGACAATGCGATAGACAAAGCTGTATTTGACGTTGCACAGAAAAAGTATGCGACCGCTGTAGATTTCTTTGCTAATACAATGTCGAGATTTGAGGGTGGTGTACCTGGTCAAATTAAAATGGCAAAACCATCAATCTTCTCACCTGGTGCAGAGTCACAAGGGTTAATGTATTCAGATGAAGCCTTCAAAGTAATATTAGAAAGAGCAAGAAATAGTAAAGAAGCTATGGATGCCTTAATTAGTTTATCTGCCCCATCATCTGCAGAATTAAAAGCTTATGCCAAGGCTGGTAATAAAGATGGCGTATTAGTAGATGGTATTGAAATATTTGTAAAAGACAACGATCCTGCAAGTAAAACGTATGAACAGTACATCAAGAAAAAAGTTTCTGTTGTATCTGCAGGTCCTAATAGTGCAAAGAAAAGAATATTAAGACAACTAATAGATGATGCATTATTTAAGAGTATAAAAGAAACACCAGCAGGCTCTAATTATCAAGACTTTATTGATGAGCGTCACGTAAGTTTAGAAGCAATAAGACAGGATGGATTGACAAAAGCTGGACCAAACATGGTTCAATATAAAGATGTGGTGTTTGGTGTAAAACAATTTGAAGAGGCTTTAGGTTTAGATAGCCCGCAGGGTATAGAAGTTCTTGAGGGACTTATTAAAGGCACAGGAACTTCAGTCGACCAAATAAGAAACTTTTTAAGAGCTGCAGACGAAGCAGGTAGTTTTGTAGTACCAGACGCATCCACATTCTTACAAAGACGATTAACACTAACAGGCTTTAGAGGCTTATTATTATTAAACGCAGGTGCTAGAGCGGCTGAAGGTGGCTTGGCACTAACTAATATTATGATACCACTTATCATGCGATATGGCTCCGAGTTATTGACTGATCCAGCGGCACTAAAATCTATGACAGAAGTTTTAGACACAAAAACAGTTACTGCTTCTAATATGACGACATTATTAAACTGGGCCGCAGGTTCATCAATGCCTAAAGATTCAGAAGAAGCTGCGCTATTGGACAGAATACAAGAGGTAGATAGTGCGGTATTTAATTTAATGAAGAATCCACAGAAAGATATAGAGTTTGATAAGGCAAGAGAAGATCAGTTTGATATGATAAGATCAGGTAGATTAGATAGTGATGAAGCTTTTTTACAAAATTATTTTAATCAACAAGCTGGACAACCAAAGATACCTGTTGTAATGCCAGAATTTACTCCTACTGACACACAACTATCTAAAGCTGTGCAGCAACAGTTAGCTACGGGCACAATCGATGATGCAATCAATCAAAAGATGTTAGAGAAAGGTTTAGGATCACTACAATAATGAATTCATTACTAGATAAAGGTGTCGTTACTTTAAACAACATACCGAACTTTAAACCACAAGGTATGATGTATGGTGGAGAACCTAGCAAGGTATTAGCAGAACCACCTCCTCTATCCATGAGAAATGGAGGCAATATAGGGGGAACGCAAACGCTTGACTACCGTAAAATAAATGACCAAGAAGTAACACCTTTTGTGAAAGAGTTTCCGTTTCAAATGAACAGAGGTAATGAAAGCATTACTAAAGAAGTTAATCCAATACCTAGTAGTGGAGATGTTCCAGAAATATTACAAGCAAGTGGTTCAGGTGTGATGGCATTGCCGTTAAGTGTACAAAGACCTATATCTTTTGGTGGTATAACAAGTCTTGCAGGTGGGGGACAACCAGGATATGGTCTTATGGGATTAATGATGAACACATATGAAGGAATGATATAATGATAGAAATTACAGATGCACTTCGTGACCAGGTACGTCACCATGAAGGTGTACGCACTCAAATGTATCTCGATAGTTTGGGGAAGGCCACGATCGGAATAGGCCACCTTATACTTCCGCATGAAAGAGAAAGATATGCAGAAGGCGTAGAGATTACCATGGAAGAGGTAGAAGAGCTCTTCGATATAGACTTAAACAGAGCAGCAGCGGGAGCTGATGAACTGATAGCTGAGAAGATTGGACACGATCTACCTCAGGTCATAGGTGAAGTCTTGGTTAACATGTGCTTTCAGCTGGGAAAAAATGGTGTCTCTAAGTTTAAGAACATGTTTAGATGCATGAAAGAAGGTGA